>ODAI011744871.1_pt1 | contig 12287 bp, 4 predicted proteins | sample 1539321 | NCBI WGS metagenome assembly ODAI01 (sample SAMN02144231, study PRJEB22623) | gut metagenome | biome: sheep rumen | host: Ovis aries | place: New Zealand
GCCCCTGCTGTCCGATGGTCACATTGCGCAAGGCCCGGTCGTTGACATCGAGCACACGCTTCCAGTAAATCTCCTTGAGTAAGCCCTCGCCCTGATGCTGGAAAAGGTAGTTGTCGAGGAGTGCCGCAATGGTGTTGTGCGCAGAGGTCACGGCATGGAAGTCGCCAGTGAAGTGCAAGTTGATTTTCTCCATGGGCAACACCTGCGCATAGCCACCCCCGGCAGCACCTCCCTTGATGCCGAAACACGGACCAAGTGAAGGCTCACGCAAGGCCACAGTGGCGCGCTTGCCGATCTTATTGAGTCCCAAGGAAAGGCCGATGCTGACGGTTGTCTTGCCGACACCTGCCTTCGTGGGACTGATTGAGGTCACCAGGATCAGTTTGTGACTCTCCACTTTCCTCGCGTCTATCAGTCGCTCGTCTATCTTGGCAATGTGGTTGCCATAGCTCTCCACACCTTCCTGAGGAATTCCCATCTTGGACGCGACGACACTAATGGGGGCCAGTTTTGTCGCGCGTGCAATCTCGATATCTGTCATGTTCGCGTAGCTTATAGTTGGGTGTAAATGTACACTTTGAAAAAATTTCTGCAAAGGTATGAAAAAAACTTGATTCTTACAATTTTATACAGTAATGCATTGCCCATGAGTCTGCAAAAAGAGGAGACAACCAACTATTTCCCCATAAAAAACCTTCTGATAAGAGACAATAAGGGGCGCCAGACACCTGACACCCCCTACCGCTTTTATTTGGGAAACATTTTCCCTTTCATCCTACTTGATCAACTTGCGACCCTTGACGACATAGACGCCCTTAGGCAGGGAGCCGATATCGACACGGCCGTTCACCACCTTCACGCGGTCCACTTTCACACCATTGAGATTGTAGACATCCACTATCTCCTCTTCATGTGCGAAAGGCATCAGGATAGCGTCGGTCATCTCATTAGGATCATACGAGCCGATATTAAGCATATTGACGTCGGTCGGGTCCGTGGAAGTGGAGATGAAATAGCAGCCGAAAGGCTTCACCGTGGCTGTGCCGTACACGAAATAGGCGCCTTTGGAATCAAGGGCATAGATGCCCGACAGCTTCTGCTGGGTGAACGTGCCTCTGAAATTGTAGACATCCGACCCTGTCATCGGCAAGGGCTTGGCATACAGCGTGGCGTCAGTAGCACTGAAGACAAGCGACTTGCCCACCAGGTTGTACTCGTTTCCCCATTTATTGCCAGGCACCGAGATGATATAGGGCCTGCAAGCCTCCATCTTCTGCACATGGTTGAAGCAGACGGTGTTATACCCCTCGATAGCCACAAACTCCTTCAGCCAGAAACTCTTATTCTCATCATCAGCAGCCTTGAACCAGTCGATGGTCTTTCCGTCGCATTTCACCGAGGTAGCGGCGAAAGGCAGAATCATGCCTGCCCATCCGTCGGCCCCAGTACTGCCGATAGCAGGTTTACGAGTATAGGTAATGCTCTTGGCAGTGATGTCGTAAGGTGTGTAGAAGCCATAGCCGTCGGTCAAGGCAATTTTTTCGGCAACGTTACCTTTCACCACATTTTTGCCGGAAAGGCCACTGATCACCGCTTCGTTGGCACCGATGAAATAGAGGGTGTTGGGATTGGAACTGGGCACCACTTTCTTCACGACCGACTGCATCCCAGTGAGGTCGACAGCCAGCACATCCGATCCCAAAGTCAATGTAGCCAAAGGCTCCATCCCCTTCAACTCTCCGCTCTCTGTGTAAGCCATGACGGCTTTGGTCACATTGTATGGATAGAAGATATAATTGGAGGGAAGATAGCTGTTATCCGCATATTTGAACACCAAAGCATAGGAGGTACTCGTATCAAGCCCGGAAAACTCAAACGGAAGTGAGAAAGTCTTGCCCGCAGGCACCTTAATATGGTTCAGCACCTTCTGGGAGGTGGGATACCATCCCTTGGAAGTAGACCCCGAATACAGCTGCACGTATAAGCCGTCGTTATAAGGCACAGAGAGACTGTTCTTCAAGGTAGCGACACCTTTGAGTGTGGTGCCATAGACCGTCTTTCCCGACTTGACGTTATCCAGAGTGACTGCCGTGACAGTGATGTTCCTTGAAGAAGAGAGTGAGACGATTTTGACCGTGGAGCTGGCCAGCACATTCGAACCCGTTGAGCTGTTGGTAATCCACAGGTTATATGTTCCCGCGGATGTGGGTTTGAATTTCATTGATATATTGACGGTCTTTCCAGCCGGAATATGAAGCTGCGTCGAAGCCTTGGCCGAACCCTTTGTCGATGTAGTGCTGGCGAAGAGATACAGGGTGCCGAAGAAATCGCCGCCAATATTCGTCACGGTGGCCACGACAGGCTGCTCCACCCCTTTCACGCATGAACCTTCAACGGAGACTCCTGAGACAGTGAGGCTCGGTGTGTTGGAGGCGATGGAGAGAGCCACCGACGTCGAATACACAGCCTTGATATAATAGGAACTGGTGGATTGTTCACATTCCATCCACTCATCGTCGTTTTTCAATTTGCACACGGGATACACCTTGTAAGTGCCTTTCGCGAGTTTCGCTGCTGTGAAGTCGGATGCGGCAAGTGTGTATTTGACGGTGGTAGAGCTGCCACTGTTCAGTGTGACGGCAGAAGAAGAGTACGCCTTGAGCAGCTGCATATTGCCTTTGGTGTCGTAATAGCCTAATCCGAGATTGTATTGTCTGGCAGCGTCTGTGTTGTTGGTATATGTGACTGACGCGACACTTGAGGAGGCAGTATTGATGAGGGCAGTGAGATTGGTCTCATCATTCTCGTTGGTATAGCCCTGGGATGGCTGAAGGTTGAAAAACGCCTTCTGGTCAGAGATATAACTGGTAGTGGAGATTTTGGAGCTTGCGCCACTGATATCATAAGGGTCGAGGATAGAGAGCGCAAAATAACCATTATACATGCCGTCCCAGCCCCAGTTGACATGGAACAGGTCGCCACCGTCATATCCGTCGACAATGAAGACATGACCGGCACCGTCCTTGGAATAGCCGTAATAAATCAAAGGTCTTCCCTGACTCAGTTCATCGACGACCATGTTCTTCCACTGCTCATACGAGTAGGCACTGCGATTGAGCGCCTGCTTATAGGTAGAGGTGAATCCGAAATAGCCGAAAAGCGACACGAGGGTGTTGCTCAAGAGGGCGGTGGTATAATATCCGTCGCCGGCCCTGAACTCACTCTTCAATGAGATGGCGCAATATTTCAGCAGGTTGGCCACATTGGTCAGTTGGGTGCTCGTCTGTTTCCCGTCATACTTGTCATACATATTGTTCCAGTTGATGACCGTGCCCTTCGCCACGGAGGGGACCGCAATGCGCTTGCCCGACCAACTGGTGGAACAAGTATAGCCGGGGATGGTTTGGGAGAGTTTGCTTGCGACCCTGTCTCTGTAATAATAGAGCAATTGGGCTAAGGCGACACCCGTACACCCGACCTTACATTTGGTAGAGCTGCCGGGCAGCGTCGGGCAACTGTTATTGTAGGGAGAGCTCTGCCCCCACTGGGTCGTCATCAGCGGATAAACAGGATTGCGGGTGGGAGTCTTCGTACGCCTGGGGCCACTGGTCACAGCCTCTGCCACGACCGTGGAGTTCAGCGATTCCATCTCCATCTCATAGCCGTCAAGCATCGCCCTGAGATTTTCAGGCATTTCCTGCTCGGAAAAATGACCTTTGTCGGCATAGGCGATGACGGGCAAGGTGCGGTCGTCGCCCGAGACGATGACGAAGCCGCCATCTTCACCATTGTTGAAAACATAATAGCAAGGGGTCACCTGCTTTGTGAGAGAAGCCACCCTTCTCGGGCCTTCACTCTCTTCCAACTGACGGGTCACGGCGATGCCCTTGTCCTCAAAGAATGCCTGAGCACGAGCCCGCGCGACCGTACGTGAGACTGGGGCGGCCACCGCCTGCGCGGCCACCATGAAAAACATCAGTAAAATCAACACATTTCTCTTCATTATTCTTATTATTATGTTCTTTTGATACATTTTTAAATAGTCTTGCTTAATTCTTCGTCACCTACAGCATGCAGGATCAGTTTCCGGCAGTCTTCCATCAGCCATTTGGGTGTGCTGGTGGCGCCGCAGATTCCGATAGACGCCACCCCCTCAAGCCAAGAAAGGTCGATCTCGCTGGCACTTTCTATCTGATGGCTGTTGGGATTGACTCGTTTGCACTCATCGAACAGCACTTTTCCGTTGCTGCTCTTCCCGCCGGAGACGAACAGGATGAGGTCGTGGCGCTTGGCAAAGGCGGCCACATGCGATATGCGGTTGGCCACCTGCCTGCAGATGGTGTCGAAACTCCTGAAAGTGGCTTCAGGCGAGATATGCGACTGTATATAGGCGATGATGAGATGAAACTCATCAAGCGACTTGGTTGTCTGTGAATAGAGATAGATATCCTTGTTGAAATCTAAGAGTTGCACATCGTTGATGTTCTCCACCACGATGGCCTTGTTCTGTGTCTGCCCCACAAGCCCCAGCACCTCTGCGTGACCGTTTTTGCCGAAGATGACAATCTGTGCTTCGGGGTTGCTGTCGTATTGTTTCTTGATGCGCCGCTGCAACTGCAGCACCACCGGGCAGGTGGTGTCTACAATCTCTATATTCTGGCGGTTCGCCAGCGCATAGGTCTCTGGCGGTTCGCCGTGGGCTCTGAGCATCACTTTCACGTCGTGCAGATGAGCGAGGTCGTCGTGATTGATGGTGACAAGCCCCATCTCTCTCAAACGGTCGCACTCCATGCCGTTGTGCACGATGTCGCCCAGGCAATAGAGAGTCTTCTCCTCGGCCAGTTTCTCCTCGGCCTTGTTGATGGCCGTGGTCACTCCGAAGCAGAATCCGCTCTCGCTGTCGATTTCTATTTTTGGCATTATTTACTTATTCTTCAATAGTTCGAAATACTTCTCCAGAAGTTGGCCGGCGGCGGCAAACGACGTCTGCTCTCCCACGAGCACACTCCTCTCGGCTTCTGCCAGCCGCTGCGAAATGACGGGATCGTTGTAGAAACTGTTGCGCAGATGCTCGTTGATGGTCTCATACATCCAGTATTTGCTCTGCTCATTGCGACGGAAATCGAAATAGCCGTTGCCTTTCACAAAGTCGATATACTCATACACCATATCCCAAACCTCCTTGATGCCCAAGCCATAGAATCCGCTGTAGCACAGCACTTTGGGCATCCATCCGCTGTCCGTCTTCGGGAAGAAATGGAGGGCGTTGCGGAAATGGGTGGCAGCCATGTGGCACTTGTCCACATTATTGCCGTCGCACTTGTTGATGATGATGCCGTCGGCGATCTCCATGATTCCTCTCTTGATGCCCTGCAGCTCGTCGCCTGTGCCGGCAAGTTGGATGAGCAGGAAAAAGTCTACCATCGAGTGGCAGGCAGTCTCACTCTGCCCCACTCCCACCGTCTCCACAAAGATCTTGTCGTAGCCGGCGGCCTCGCAGAGGATGATTGTCTCACGCGTCTTTCTGGCCACGCCTCCGAGCGAACCGGCCGTAGGGCTGGGACGTATGAAAGCCTCGGGGCGCAGCGAGAGTTTCTCCATTCGCGTCTTGTCGCCGAGGATACTTCCTTTCGACCGCTCACTGCTGGGGTCGATGGCGAGGACAGCCAGTTTGCCGCCCCTCGTGTCGAGCACATGGCATCCGAACATGTCAATCGAAGTACTTTTGCCGGCTCCGGGCACGCCACTGATGCCCACGCGCACCGAACGGCCGCTATAGGGAAGGCATTTCTCTATCACCTCCTGGGCCTTGGCCTGATGTTCGGGGATGACGCTCTCCACCAAGGTGACGGCCTGACTGAGGATGGTGACATCTCCCTTGAGGATGCCCTCCACCATCTCGGCCGCCGTATATACCTTGCGGCGGAACCTGTTGCGCTTGAGGTATGGATTGATGCTTGAAGGCTGTTCTATGCCTGAGTTCACTGTCAATCCCTTGAATTCGTCACTGTTCTCTGGATGATCCATGATGATTTCAGATAGGTTGGTTCTAATTCACGTTGACATCTATGATGATTTTCGGCGACCGCGGGTCATTGGTCACCAACAGCACCCTCGGCTGTTGTTTCACTCCCTTGAAGGTCTTGGGGTCGGCCGTTATTTTCAGTTTGGCCGACTCACCCGGAGCGATGGTGGTGTCGCCAAGGTCGATGATCAGCCCCTCGGTAAACGACTGCACACTTGATATCTCAAGGTCGGTGCGCCCGAGGTTCTCTATCACAATGGTGCCCTTTTTCTTCTTCTTTCCCTCAAACTCTCCCAGATGCAGCACGGTGTCAGACACCTTCACCTTGGGCATATAGAGCAGTTGCTGGTCGGTGACCCGCCCGAACGAGGGGAGGAGGATGGCCGAGACGTCGATGGCCTTGTCGGCACTCACCTTGTCGGCGGCATTCAAACCGAGGTATACAGAGGTCTGAGTCAGACCATAGTCTTTCAGTTTCTTCGAGTCGAGCGTGACGCTGACCGTCCCCGACTTTCCCGGTGCGATGGACGACGGCGACACATCGGCTTTCAGATATTCAGGCAACCGGAGGATGACGGGAGAGATAATGTCTGCCGTCGTGTTGTGCACATGGATTTCCTGCGACGGGGAGTCGCCCTTGGTCACATCATCGAACATGATGACATCCGTGTCGGCCTTGATTTTTCCGATGGTGAACTGATAGTCGCCACCGAAATTCCGTATCTCATCTACCACCACCCCACGCATGGTGAGGGTGAAGGGCAGCGAGGCGCCATTGGTGTAGATATCGATGTATTTCTCGAAATGCCCCATCAACTTGGCGTCATAGGTGGCCGACACCAGGAAGGGCTTGTTCTCAGGAATCGCCCCTTTGGGGTAGGTCACCTCAGTACATCCGCAACTGGTTTCCACTTTTTTGATGACGACATTGCCGCTACCCTCATTGGTGAGTTCGAAGTGGGCAGTGACGGGACTGCGGTAGAGCACCTGCCCACAGTCGATGGTCTGCGAGTTGGTGGTGATACGTTGCGCGACGACAGGCATTGCCGTCATGGCGAATGCCGTCATCAGGGTGCGTAGGTATCTGTTTCTTTTTCTCAAAAGCATAATCAGTCGTTCACTTCTATCGTCAGGGACTTGCCGGTGGCTGAGAACTCGGGCGCATAGGCGCACTGCACTTTGCATGTGCCGGTCTCATACACACCCTGACGGTCTATGTAGTATTCTGTCTCCACCACATGGGTCCCCTTCGGCATCTTGTCGAAATAGTAGGTCGTGGTGTAGTCTTTGGGGGCGATGTAGTAGCCGTAATGATAGCCGGAGAGTTGTTTGACGGGTTCGAGGCATGCGGCCCTCCTGTCGATGACCTCCACGAAATCGAAGTCACGCTCGGCCTTGACGGTGATGCGCACCACCACCTTGTCGCCCACCTTCAACGGCTTGCCGCCATTGCGCACCTCCCGCGTCACAGAAAGTCCCGACGAGGCATCCTCCACATCGCTCACGCGCTGGTTGAACTGCGCATAGACAGCTCCCCACGACGTGCCGGTGGATGTCTTCTCCACGTCAAGCTTGCGCTGGGCATCCACGGCCATCGCCGTCTTCACATATCCGGTGCCTGCAGTGGCTTCCGACATGGGGATGGGCACCCCGTCGATGGAAATCTTGGATGCCGGTTGCTGGCCGAGCACACCGATATTCCCGTTGAGGAAGGCGTAGACGGCGTCGACGCTGTTGATGGGAGTGCTCCACATCTGCGTCCTCTTCTGCTGCAAGAGCCATATCCGCATCTCGTCGACGACCTTCTCGTTCTGCGGCTGCAGCATCTGATAGGCCTCGATGGCCGCCACCTCCGTGGGGATGAGGTAGCTGCACCACGAATAGTAGGCTTTGCGGGTGTCGAAATAGCGCCCCATCTCTTCGGTCACCACGGCATACTCATCGATGCTGCGCATCAGTTCTTCAGCCCTGGCTTTTCTGCCGAAATGCGAGAGGATGACAGCGCCTCTGGCCTTTCCGAAGATGGTGAGCTGCGGGTTCTTCTTCTCAAAGAGCGCGATGATGTAGTCGGCGGCGCCTTTCACGTCCGACGGCAACTGACGCCCGTCGAGTGCCATGTTGTAGAGGATGCTGAGCGCTGTCTCGCTGGGCCATTCCCATTTATATTTCTTCATGCTGGCCACTTCCTTCACCAACCACTTGCCCATGAAGTCGAAAGCGCCGTCGAGCATCTCCTCGGTGTCTTCCTGTTTTCCGGCCATCTTGTTGACTCTCACCAGCATCTCTGACACGGCGGTCGTCATGTAGATACTGCCGTCCATGCCTTTCCACCATGACCATGAGCCATCGCCCAACTGCAGTTCCCTCAACTTGGAGAGAGCCCTCTCCAGCCTCATGCTGATGGTCTGCTCGTCGAAGAATTTCACGAGGCTGCGCTTCTGGCTGACCTCATGGTCGGCCTCTCCCACCCACGGGGTGTCGTTGAGCAGCAGGTCTTTCAGTTCCTCGTTGCGTTCAAGTGCACTTGCGAGGCTGCCTCCTTGGGCGGTCTCCTCACGCCACTGATCCACCACCTTGCGGATGTCGGGAGTGGAATGCATGATCTGCGCACCGAGCACATTGGCATAATATGACATGGCTTGCGTGATGGCATTGTCCTTGTCGCCGACAGCCATCGTGGGCAGGGCCTGTATCATCAGCCATGCCGGGTTGTTGGTGTATTCTATCGTCAGCTTCCCGTCGGTGACACCTTCGGGGAAGAGTCTTGTGAGGTCGAAAGTGGAGGTCTGGGGACCATTTTGCGTGAACGGCAGCGTGCGGGTGATCATCTCCCGGTCGGGCAGGATAGGCAGATAGTGCTGCTCACCGTCGGAGAACCCGTCGCCGGCGGCCACAATCTTGCACACCAGCAGCCCGGTATTGCCCTCGGGACGGTAGGAGAATGTCACCGAGGTGGTCTGGCCTGCCTCCACACCGAAATCTACAGTCTCCTCATAGACGGTCTTCTCGCTCTCAGGCTCTATGAGCATCATCCTGGCCTTGCCGCTGACCGCGTGGTCGGTGGTGCTTTGGATGCGGGCTGAAATATAGGCATTGTCGCCCAGACGCAGGAACCGGGGGATATTGGGCACCACCATGATGTCTTTCTGTGCCACCGCCTCTCCGCCTATCGAGCCGTAGCAGACCTCTTTGTCGGTGGCAATTCCGATGACACGCCATGTGGTGACCGACTCGGGCAACGTGAACTTCAGGTAGATCCTTCCTTCTGCATCGGCCATGGCCATGGGGAAGAACGCGGCCGTCTCGTCGAGATTCTCCCGGGCCGACACGTTCTTCAGTTCAGCCTCAGCCTCTTCACCCTGCGTCGTGGCATCTTCCTCGTCGGCGACATCTGCCTCAGCTGCCAAACTCATTCTTGCGCTTTCTTCGGGCTCAAATGCAGCCTTGTTACCCTCCATCGCCATGGGCGCTGCCATCAGCGCATCCTCCATGACCATCGCACGGTTGAGTCGCATCCTTCCTCCGCTGTAATGACGGAAATAACGCGGCTGTGAGAAATAGAAAAGATCCTCGCCAAAATATGTGAAGTCGAAATTTGGCACTTTGGCTGTGCGCATACGCAATTGCCCATAGGCCGAGATGTCATCCAACGACCAGTTGTACCATCTGGAATAGGGAGCTCTCCCCCCTATCCTCGGATAAAACCACCAGCCGTGGGAAGCGATCTGGTCGAGCGATTTGTCATAGATAGTGGCCATCAGCTGCGCATCGGCCGGGGTCCCGTCGGGATAGGTGGCCCTGAGCATCCACTGCTCTTCCTGACCGGGAGTAAGCCTGTCGCGGAAGGTCTCCCATTTCAGGAGGATGCGCTTGTCGGGCATGGGCCGCGTGATGGAATGCGAGTGGGTATAGACCACACCCTCTCTCACCCATGCGAAGGTAAGCAGTAGTCCGTCGCCATACTCTTTCTTGTAGGTCCACTGCCGGTTCTGGTTGGCGTTATCGAGGGTGAAGCGTCCGTTCTCAATGACCTTGTCATCAGCGAAGACGCTGTAGTAGACGATGGTATTGGGGTCCGACGAGCCCACCTGTATGCGGACGGGCGTCTTGGCATCTTCAAAGTTACTGGAGGAGGCATAGAACCAGTCATGGGTCTCCACACAGGGGTGTTTGTCGTCGACAGAGAACACAATGATGTCGCGGGTGACGGTGTCGCCGTTGCAGACGGCCTTCACCTGATGCTTGCCCGACTTGCCCAGGATGCCGTCCATCGGCAGGTCGGTGGGCACATTGGTCTTGGCCACATGCCCCTGCTCCTCGTCGTCGATATTGTAGGTCACCTCACCGTCCACAGGCTCGCCCATGACGTCCTTCAGCTCGAAGGTCACCTTCTTGAGGCTGGCCCGCTCGGCTTTCTCCGGCAGACTGAAAGTGAAGGCGGTGACTTTGTTGCTGACGGGCAGCGAGATGCTTGCCGTATGGCTCTCTCCGCCCTGGTCGGTGACGGTGGCCACGGCCTTGATATCGTAGTAGTAGGCCCGCCATCCGAGATTGTCGGCATCCACGTTCGCCGGCAGGCGGATGGGCACCGTCATCACAAACTCTCCCTTCTCGTCGGTGGTCACGGTGTCGGTCAGCAACTGCTCGTCGCTGTTGCTCTCTCCCCACCACCAAGAGGGAGTGGTGCGCTCCACGTTGTATGAGACGACGGCTCCCTGCACAGGCACTCCCGAATACGTGCGGGCGATTCCTTTCACCGACAGCGTGTCGCCGTTCTTGTAGGCCTGCTTCACCCAAGGGATCTCCACCTCAAAGGTGGGGCGTTTGTACTCCTCCACCCTGAAAGTGACCATATCGCCGGCCCCTCTCACCGAATACCGGCCGGTGAGGCCCGCAGACGGCAGGACGAAATCGGCAGTCGCCTTGCCATAGGCATCCGTTGTCACCTCCTTCTCGGCCACTTCCTTATAGTTGGCGTCGCAAAGCGTCAACGTCACCTTCTTGCCCTCCACGGCCATCGCGTCGACGCCAGCGCTCACATGATGCACGAGCATGACCACATGCACTGTCTGGCCAGGCCTGTAGATGGCCCTGTCGGTATACAGGTTCACTGTCTCCTTATCATTTGTGGGTGAGTAGGAAAAATGGCTCATCCACATATCTTGTGAGCGGCAATATTTATCTTCGTTGGTGAAGACATAGAAATCCCTGTCATAACGGATTTCATCCCGGGCAAGGACAAGCTCTCCTTTACGGTCGAAAGCCTTCTCTACAGTCCCCTTTTCGCCTTTGAAGCGCATCCGGGCGTTCTTGAGCGACTGCCCGGTGGTGGCACTCACGGCAACGAAACGGACGAGTCCGTCGGGCATGGGCTGTGAGAGCAGATAGACATCACTGACATAAAAAAGCCTCTTTGCCTCTTTTATCTCCTTATTGTCGGTGGTGAAAACGGCAAGATACATTCCGCGGTCCAGTGGTGGCAACAGGAGGGAGTCTCTGAATGAGACATATTCGAGATGAGGCTCGAAATGACGTGTCACGGTGAACTCACTCCCGGGCACGATGGCCTTCTTCACCTTGGCGTATACTTTTTCATTGTCCAGGTAATAATTCTCACAAGGGTCGAGGTCCACACGGGCCACCTTCATCGTTACCGACTTGAGGTTCTTGACAATATCAAGTTCGATGACACGCTCATGCTGAGGCAGCACCATCTCACATCCGAAACGCAGACTGTAAGTGGGACAGATGAGTATATCACGAGAGTTGCGCAGACTGGCGGACATGCGCTCCCAGTCCTTCCAACGTCCCAGCGCCTCGTCTATCCAGCGGATGCGGTCTTCCACCTTGCAGTCGCTGGCCTTTTCCATGAACTCGTATCTCACAAGGGCCAGCTCGCCCGCCACCGGCAGGTCGCCAAACTCCTTTATCAACTGGTCGATCTTCGCTAAATAGGCCGAATCGGCCATCTTGGGGCTATACTCGTCACTGCTGTTACGCATCATCAAACAGGCCGCCAGGCAGGCCGCCTCGCGGTTACCGCACGAGAGATAGTAGTCATAGAGCATCTCATATTTCTCGGCCTGGATTCCCAACACGCTGAGCAGGTCGTCGTTGAAATACTTGCTGTCCACACCCTCCACGAGCAGAGGGGTGAACGTCTTGGCCTTGGTGGCCGCCAGCATCTTCGGATCGCTGAGCGACTGCTCGAAATACTGCTTGCTGATTTCGTCGGAATGCTCTTCCCATTCGAGCCCCCCGC
>ODAI010724716.1_pt1 | contig 12285 bp, 13 predicted proteins | sample 1539321 | NCBI WGS metagenome assembly ODAI01 (sample SAMN02144231, study PRJEB22623) | gut metagenome | biome: sheep rumen | host: Ovis aries | place: New Zealand
GGCTATATTGAGAATCATCATGAAGCCATTTCTGCCACATATACCGTAGTACGTAATACTAATATAGTAGCACTCTCAACTCTCTGGCCGAGGCGGTAGGATTCGAACCCACAGGGCTTGCGCCACAACAGATTTCAAGTCTGCGCCGTTATAACCATTTCGGTACGCCTCGATATGGCCGAGTCGACAAGAATCGAACTTGCACTACCTAAAAGGTAGGACGGATTAGCAATCCGTTGCGATGCCATTACGCCACGACTCGGTATTGGCCGCATACGCGCGGCCACTCGTTTTAATGGAGCTCCCACCCTGTTATGCTCAGGGGTCTCAAGATTACAAGGCTCGTGTTTTTCTAATTAAACTATAGGAGCATATCGCAAGTTTTAGTGCCAACATATAGAAGAGTCGAACTTCTACGGTGATAAGAATCGAACTTATATCTTACTTGCGGGACAACCCTTGCCCACTTAATGGTGGAACGAGAAGGTGTCGCACCCTCATCCTCAGGTTCTTCAGACCCGCGCTCAGACTGCTTAAGCTATCGTTCCATATGGTACGCCCCTAAAGAGTTGAACTTTATGTAATGGCTTATAAGGCCATCCCTCAAAACCGTCGAGGACAAGGCGTATATTGGAGTATCGGGTCGGATTCGCACCAACGGTCAGTGGGTTGCAACCACTTGCCTTAGCTTCTTGGCTACCGATACATACTATTATAAGTTGACTTATACCTATGGACCCCTAGGGATTCGAACCCTACCCTGGCGAGCCAATCTCGCGGCGCCCGATAGGTATAAGCCTAAGTAGCACAACCTACTTGCGCAGACGTTTTTGTCTGGAGTTCCCTCGCTTTCCTAGGATTCCACACTTTGGTACGAGGTGGTGGGAATTGACTTAATAGAAGAATGGATTGCGTAGTAAAGTTTATAGGTATCTTATCCGTGACAACGGCGCCTAAAGGGTGTCCTCCCCTAACGTTCCAAAATTATTCTCTTCACTTCTATTAAGTTGTTATCTTTTTACGCAAACGATTAAGTTGACTTATAAATTCTCGTTCTGTTAAAACAGTACGATGAATATCATTCTTACCCATTGAATGAGTAAAAGTTGCATTGCCTGTGGCTTTAAGAGCTTTTTGAAAACCTTCGTTCTCAAACAACTTATCAAAAGCGCGGGTTAAAAGTTCTTGATAATCTTGGCTATCTCGTTTAATTGCTTGACCTTGCCAAAAAAGAGTCTGCTCACGCCACCATTTCTTTTTCTTACCTTTAAACTTAGCGGCTTTGCCCACTAGTTTACAAACTTCAATTTGCATATCTGGGTTTTTGAATTTCAATGATTGTAAAAACCCTTCCATAGATGCACACTCCACTCCATCTATAATAAATGGATGTGGGGCAAAGTTTGATAAAGCTGAGGCAGGCCATCCATTAGAACTACCTATATCCATTATATCAATCCCTTCTAAAATAAATAAGTGGTAGGTGAGATAGGATTTGAACCTATACTTAATAGTTTTTGAAACTACTATCTCTGCCAATTGGATTACTCACCCATAAATACCTTTTGTGAATTAAAGTCGTTTTTAAAATGGCCAATTTTAATTATACTTCACTGTCACTAAGGTATTAGACGTCCCCGGATTAGCAGTCCGGTGCTATTAGCTAGACGTAAATGGTACACCTAGTAGGAATTGAACCCACATCTGATGGTCCGTAGCCATCCGTTCTTTCCATTAGACTATAGGTGTATATGGTGATTCTAGACAGGCTCGAACTGTCACTTTCGTGGATGAAAACCACGTGTGTTACCTTTACACTATAGAACCAAACTAATTTTAATTGGTGCGCCAGGTGGGAGTTGAACCCACGCTCCTTCGATTAAAAGTCGAATGCTTTACCACTAAGCTACTGGCACAAATACGCGGTTAGTTATATACAATAAGCATAATAAGAACTATGCTGTCAACATATATAGGCAACCGCATTTATAAATTGAAGTTCTTCCAAATTTTTTGCAACTTGTAAAACTAAGTCAATTGAATTAAGTTCTTCTTCCGTATATAAGTTTGGATTGACTTGGAAGTATAAACGATTTTCAATTTTACGAAGTTCAACTGTTGTCATTAGAAGTCTCCTTTGAAGTTTAACGTATATGTTTCCGCGCGCCGTCGCTATTGTACGTGCACTAGCGAAGTCAATATACACGACATAACAGACGGCCGCGAACATATATATTGAATAGGCTGTGCCGACCGTTTAACTCCTACTTCGTGAGCACCTATTTCTTTTCCCAACGGACTCGTCGTAACACCAAACCTCCGTCAGTTGCAGACTTACTGCCATGTATTGAACCTCTCGCAGTGACCACTTTCGCGTCCGCTGCGGGTATGCAATTGTGCGAAAGGCTTTAACGGGTCAATTACACGCACGAATGTCCGACCTTTATCCTATTAGGTAAGGAGAAGGTTGCTTCAACATTACAACCTACAACACGGGTTTGTAAGGTAAACCAATCCAAATGGTCGGAATAGCAGGATTTGAACCTGCGGCCTTCCCGTCCCAAGCGGGGCGCGCTACCAAACTGCGCTATATTCCGATATGGTCGGAGAAGAGGGTATCGAACCCACTCGGGTCTAAGACATCGGATTTACAGTCCGACCCCGCTCCTTACGGGACTACTCTCCGATAAATGGTACACCCTCGTAGATTTGAACTACGCACCTCTCGCGTATCAGACGAGCGCTCTAACCAAATGAGCTAAGGGTGCATGTGGCGGGAATACAAGGACTCGAACCTTGGACCCAGCGGTTAACAGCCGCTTGCTCTACCTACTGAGCTATACTCCCATGTGGTGGAGATGTCGGGATTCGAACCCGAGTCCGCGACAGTTCACTTTGGATTTAAGCCACGTCGAACACCCATCGCATCCCCATATAAACGGGAGGCGCCTATCTTCTCCCATTTGCGCAGAACCCTTCTCTGGCGGGCGCATTGGTTGAGAGGTAGGTTTGACGCATCTTACCTACCTAGATATGTTCCGCAGAATCATATCGCAATTCATTTATTTCTCTCTCAACTTTCTATATATATTATATCAAAAATTTTATTTAATTGCAAATTTCTTTTTTAAATTTGTCTTTAATAAGTTCAGTTAAAATTATATTCAACTGTTCTGTTGTTTTTAAGTCATCATCCATCTTTTGAACTTCACTATATTCGCGCCAAATTTCTTCACAAAATTTATTTGCAATTTCTACAGCTTCATTAACTGTATATATAATATCATATTTTTTAATTGCAATCAACTTTTCTTTTAATTCTTCATTTGGAATTAAACATTCTTCAAATGGTACTCCACTTTTATAGCGTTTAATAAAATCATTTAAACGAATAATGTGATGAAGCTGCTTCGCATCATATCCATATTTATTAAGTAGCTCTAATTTACTTGGATATTCATGACATAAAGAATGTAGTTTTTCTGATGCCATGCCTGCGATTGTTTTGCACATTTTCCAAGGATTTAAATGAGCAATATCTTCACGTAATTCATATAAATCCTCAAAATAATTTTCATAATCCCAATTAATAATATAATCTTGTGCAAACAAAATTTCAATTACATTAATATTTTGTTTACGAAATAAAGAAAAGTAATTACGAACATCTTTGAAATCTATATGTTCATCGTTCTTACGAATATGAGTATGAGACACAGGACGTTTATTTAAAACTATATCTTCAAACTTTGGTAACAATAAACATTTAGAATCTACGTCAGATAATTCCGTACCTAACTGATAGTTTTGACTACCCTGTAGAAACAAACCAAAAATTTGCTCTTCATTATATAATTGTAAACAATCTTCCCAATGAGATTGTAAAAGATGCTTGGTCATTTATATTTTCCTTTCTTCATTTTATATAAATATTATATCAAAAAATTAAAGGGAAATCAAATTTTCACTTTAATTTCCCTTAACATAAACAATTCTAGAGTCAAATACATTAGACCAATTGCTTGAATCTTGTTCAACCCAAGTACCATTCACCTTTAAATAAACCTTACTGTATTCAACCCAACTACCACTAACTTTTGAATAAATTTTTCGCGCGGCCGCACATGTAACTATTAGCGTATGCGCTGCGCCTATATTACTTAACTTATATAAGTAATTCGCAACCTTATTTCCACTTTTATCTTGCCCTTCTTCATATTCTAATAAAGAAGTTCTATCTACATTATTATCTCTTAAAGTAACTGTTGCATTTACATCATTCGGTACAATTCTTAAAAGATAAGAATCTCCATCTAACTTTACAACCTGTCCATCTGGATAAAGCCTACAATCAGCTCCACTTGAAGTTAAGAAATAATAATCTACATCACCAAAAATAAATATAAGTGAATGTTTTTGAGTTATATTTGTAAGAGTATAAGTATATTCTCCGCCTGCGCTTGTAGCTTCTACAGAAGTAATCTTCCATTGAAGTGAATCATTATTAGAGTTACTTGCGTCATCTTTACCATATTTTACGTCAATAAAGTGTTCACCTGCAGGAACTTGATAAGTTACTGTTTGTGTACTAGATGAATTATTACATTTAGCAATTTCATAATTACTTGTTGAATCTGAAGGAGATGAACCGCTGCTGCCCGCAGTTAAGCCATCAGTCGCGACCGCAGTATCTAACTTACCAAACATACCATAGTCATAATCTGCTTCTGCATAGTTTATATAGGTAATCGTTACAAGACAATCGCTTTCAAAACTCATATTAATACGAGCCACTGAAGCAGACTTATTCACCCCATCATTTGAAGATACATAATAACCAGTTGAGTTATTTAAATAAAATCCATAATCTGCTCCACTTACCTGTGTTGTGATTGTATATGTATTTGTAGGTGTTCCACCTACAAGTTGACTTGTAATATCAACCCCGTTGTCAAGCGCGAGAGTTAATTGCGGGTCAGAAGGAGTAATTGTTACGACTTGATTAGTTCCTTCTTGTACACGTGTAGTCCCATTGAATGGGTCAGTAGTTGCATTAATTGAAGAAATTGTAATTGGATAGTATGTATACTCTGGGTCTTCCTCAGGAGGAACAAACGCACCAGCTTCTTCAATTAAAATTACATGATCTGCAGTTACATTATTTAATTCATAAGTCCAATAATATTCACTACCACTAGATGGAACTGTATAAGTAACTGACCAAGTAATACCAGTTGTTAATCCGCCATAGTAACCAATTGTAAAGCCAACTCGTGCATCATCTTTTAATTCTGCAACCGTCCAAGTTCCTGGAGAAATTTCTTTAATTGAACTAGTTGTAGAAGTATATGATACTGCTGTTCCCTTTGCGGTTGTACCATAATAGGTATTTAATCTAGCAACTTCACTTGATTGCGAAGCATTTTCTAAATGTCCGTATGCTTGTACGGTCATACTGGTAATTGTAGCTTCGTCTGGAATATCATCAAAATTAAAATGATAATATATTGTTGCTGTTGAGCCGTTGCTACTACAATAGTCATTTCCCGTTTGACTTGATGGATTATCAACTCCACAACCAACTGTAGATTGATATTTTGTTCCACTTACTGAACCACTTACAGTATATGACGCTGGAACCTGTGAAACAGTTCCACCAGTTGGAACTTCATGTTGTACAAGCTCGCCTTTTATATCAACATCATTGTCTGTAATTTCTAACTCATCAATTGAAGAAGCATAGATTGAAATTGTAGCGTCTGCTCCTTCCATTACCTCTTGGGTTGCTGGATCAGTAGTAACTCCACTTACGTGACTTGTAGCTGCAATTGTATACGCAGTCCCTTGAAGAGAATAGTTAATTGTAAGGTCGGCGCCGTAGAAGTAAAGATATGCAGCACGAGTTGTATTTGAAGTACCACGAGTACCAGTTAAACGCACTTGAATATCTTGAACTTCTGCATATGTCCATGAACCAGTTGAACTTATACTGCGCGCAGTTGCTGTTGTAGATGCCGCTGAAGTCGCAGAACCTTTTGCAGTAGAACCACTATATAACTGGATTGTAGATGCAGTTAAGTAATTAGTAGAACTAACTCTCGTTTTAACACTACAAATTACTGAATCAATAGTCGCGCCCTCTGGTATCCCTGATACATTAAAAGTATATGAAATATGAGTCTCTGCGCGCGAACCTGTATTACAAGTTATATATGCATAGTTAGTACTTGAAGTTCCATCGTATCCATTTGAAATAGGATATGAACTGCTAATTGAACTATATGATGAATTTGAGCTATCATAACCACTTGGATGTAATGTTAAGGAGTCTTCTACATTTATAATTCTTGACATAGATTACCTCCTTATTCTTGCAAATATATATCCCCATCATTACCTAATGAAGATGAAGGAGCTGAGCTTCCCGTATAGTAAGTTTGAGTCACAAGTGTCCCAGTAATTTGCGCGCCAGCGGCGTTGTGTGCAGTTTCACCACTTTTTAATTTATCTGCTGTAACTGTATCGGCGGTTAAGTCCACCAGTACAGTTGTTCCATATACTACTTTATTAACCGCCATTACTTAATCTCCTTAACCAATTGTAACTGTCTTTCCACCAGCAGGATTATCTGTTTCAGTATAAGGAATAGCATTTACAGTTACTTGTGATAAATAGTTATATCCCGTATCGGGAGTAATTGTCTGAGCAGTAGTTGTAGGTGTAGCTGTCTTAGCTTGTGCATTTACACCTTCTTCTCCACTCATTGTACCAGTAACACCTAAAATAGTAACACCTTCTCTAATGTTACTAGCAATTATTTTTGATTGCTCTGTAGTATCAATACCTACAGTACCAGAACCATCATGATAACCATTTTGAATTGTATAAGTTCCATCTACAGTTGAGATAGTACCAGTAACTTTACCTCTATTCGGCATTGTACCAGTAACCTTAGCTCCATTTACATATGCGGTTTTTGTAGATAAAATTTCAGCAGCAACCGCAGTAGCATCAGATGTATCGGCATCATAGGTTAAAGTACCAGTAATAGGTGCACCAGATTTGTCATGCGCGGTAACTCCTTCTAATAATTGCGCCGCGGTAATAGTATCAGCGGTTAAGTCAATTAGAGTATTACCACCGTAAATAACTTTATTTACATATTGATTTGCCATTTGTTTAAGCCTCCGCTATATAAACCGTATATCCATCACTGAGATTACTAGTTTCCCAATATGGAATTTTTTGAATTACAACATCTCCTAACATTTTTAAACCATTAGTATGTAATACTTCTGGCTCCCAAGCTTTAGGAGTTATTGTATATTCGCCTTCATAAGGACCAATAACGTCCCCAATAATTGTGCCTGACAAAGTGCCAGTAAGACTTCCACCTTCAACAGTTAAATTTCCCGTTAAGGTTTTAATCCCTTGTAGATAACCTACTAACTTTTCCATATCAATCCACCTCCGGAGTAATATAGATTTTATCAGTGATAAATGTATCTACAGTTCCATCCCCCATAGTAATTTGAATATCATAGACATAGACACCAAATTTTAAATCTTTTGTATCTTTTGAATCAAGACGAAGAACCATTGTATCTATGGGTATATCCTTTAGAATCAATGGTTTAGAATCTATAAATCCACTTCTATCATGCTTCATATCACTACGTTTAAGAGCAAACCTTATAGAATCACCTGCTTGCGGCGTATAGTCTGAATCGTTTTGCTTAATACTAAGCGACGCACGAAGTGTGTCTCCGCGCGTTAAATAAATCGTATTACCATCAAATCTATACATTAGTTTTCTCCTATACGATTAGATTTCATGTATTATGTATATGATGCGCGCGGTCGCTAGTGTATGAACAATAGCGACGCTAATGCGCAAGACACAGCTACCTGCCGCGCCCTCTACGTAAAACGTATATGGAGTCCATGAAGGGAATCGAACCCTTATCCACTGGTTGGAAGCCAGTTATTCTTCCATTAAACTACACAGACAAAAAGTAAGACAACGCAGGCGCTCTCTTACATAAAGAACTTTATGTTCTTTTGTTTACAATGGAGCAATAGACGAGAATCGAACTCGTAACTCAACCTTGGCAAGGTCGTGTTTTGCCTTTAAACTACTACTGCATATGGCGGTCTATAAGGGTACTGACCCCTTTTCTTCGATGCGACAAACCGATATAATACCTTTATACTAATAGACCGTATGGCAAGAGCCTAGGGAGTTACACCCATTGTCCCTCCGCGCACGAGGAAGACTGGTTTACGCGCCAGCCCGATATTTCCTATCGCAAGACTCTTATGTGGCTAGGGCAGAAGGTAATGCTCCTTCCAATATCCGGGTCAAAGCCGGATGCGTTCACTTGTTCGCCATGCCCCAATATTTTTATATAAATGACGTCTTCTGCCATTTTGCAACTTGTATATTCTGCTTTTTTGCAATTCTATTCACATCTAACTTAAGCTGATGTGCATCTTTATACTTCTCAAATCTAAAAAGTAATAAGTCTTTTCTTGGAATATAATCTTCAATTACTGCATTATATTTACCCGTAAGAAGTTCAATGAACTGTTCAATGGTACTAATCCCAAAAACTTTAGCCATACCTTGCCAGCCTGTCCAAGTCTTTACATCAGCAACTCTCCAATTACCTTCATGTCCCCATTCATCAACCTTTAAAAGTTCCATTGACTTCTCCTTTCTTTAAGTCGCATTTCATAGCAATCTCTCGATAAAGAAAATGCCCTTTGAAAAACCATAAATAGTAGAGTTTCCCCTTACTCTCGTTACCTTCAAGTATTTTCTGTCACTAGGGAGACAAGCGCATGTTCCGAGGAGCGACCTCGACCCAACTTGCCCCAGTTCCCATAAGGGAACCAAGTCCTAAACGGAATTGATTATCCGCACCTTTCACTCACTGTTCGCTACAATTTTAGAACACCTACACTATGGTGAAAATAAATCTGTCCCTTGTTTTAAACCGTCATTTGAGCTACTTAGACGTGGCGCGCAGGTCTTATACGTCGATTTTCTCGACTTCACGACGAACGGAATAGTTGGCATTTCCAAGGTTTGAATCGGTTGCCACACCAATCCCTAACTTGGATTCGGCGCACACTGTTCATATGCGCTTTCTATTATATCCGCGACCCACCCACTACATTTACTTGCGATAACAAGCAGTGCCACACCCTAGACTTGAAGCCTTCAACTTCTCCTTCGCACGCATCGCTACGTACTCTCAGACCAACTATCCGCAGTATCCCACTTCGTTGTTGCTGTCTATGCGCATGTGCCTCAGCATTGTTAGTTTCACAACTCTGCACTGAGTTCCTATTTATAATTTTTCAAAGAGCATTTAACCGATTAGCATTACCCAAGAAACACCACGAGGAGGTTCGGTTAATTGTTTCTCACAATACACAACTTATAAGCACCTTCGAAGTTTCGAACCTTCTACTCAATCAGCTTATAAATTGTGACCACAGGGGCGTTTGCCATATTCCTGTGGATTTATGCCCGCTGAAGGACTCGAACCTTCACTTCCGCCACATGGGCGGCGTGCTCTCCTAATTAACACTAGTACGGACAATACACATTAATGTGATTTAACCCTTGCGGGCGCGCACTTCCCTTTTTAGTAAAGGGCCAACTGTCTCTTATTTCTTCAGTTCTCGCAGACTCACGAGCCAGAGATTATCTTTTTAAGTCCCGCACTCTACTAGAGACTCCGGTGGTTGCGGTAGATAGATTCGAACTATCGACCTTCAGGGTATGAACCTGACGAGCTTCCTCTGCACCATACCGCGTCGTCGTATTTTTAAGTGAGCTTTCTCTCTCAACTCTCTATAAAAATTATATCAAAATTTTTAAAAAGTTTCAAATTTTAAAGGTTAAATTTCCCAATTAACTTCCACGATTTTGATAAGGTCCGACATCATTTATCCTTACTTTCGTTGCAATCCTCGGCAAGATTTTCATCACTTCTATTATCACTTGAAGTGTACGCTTGTTCCTGCGTTCTCGCTTCTCTCTTTAATATTTAAAGCGCTACTATCAAAGAGTTGATATTGTTAATTAGATTAACCTTTAAAATTTAAGTTGTGGCTTTCACACAGTTCCCGAATCCCTACTTACATTATGTTCGAAATTATTGAGGGTCATGACTCCCTCGGAGGTAGTGCTTTTATCGCTCTATCCTTTGAGCGCCCGCGCTTACGGGTGTGTCTCCGACCTTAATGGTGCCTAAGCACACGGTTCCCATGGCTCGCGTCGGTTAATATTGCCACTAGACCAAGGCATCTGCCTAGGTCCACCCAAGTCCACCGTAGGTCGTACATGATTTCAAGTCCTTTAGGGCGGCATTTGTACTGTTTATTCCCTATTCCTTACCTACGAATTAAGATTGATTTCTCTTTCAACCTTATATAAATATTATAGCAGAAATTTGAGTTTTAGTCAAATTTTAACTATCTAATTTGGTGCGGCTAACTGGAGTCGAACCAGCACGCCCTTGCGAGCGAGGGATTTTAAGTCCCTTGCGTCTGCCTATTCCGCCATAACCGCATGTAAGTATCTCACGAAGGAGATACTTAACTTATGTCTTTAACTAAGCGCTTGGTGGGATGCGCCTAAATGGTCGGCAGCCTGAGATTCGAACTCAGACTTTACAGTTTCTAAGACTGTCCCCTCTACCAATTGGGGTAGCTACCGAGGTTGCGGGGCCGAACTACATCCTCGACCCCTTAAAGCGATTAACAATCCTTTACTTATAAGTTATATAAGTTCTCTTTCTTTATCTTTTCTATATATATTATATAAGAAATTTATTGAAAAGTCAAATTTGCTTTTCTAAATTCCTAATCTGTCTCCGAAGTTTACGCACAACCCCAGGACAATCCAAGTTCTTTGCACTAGACTCCAATCTATGAAGTCTCACCTTTAAAATTAGTATTTTATCTCTATCAGTCATTTCTTTCCCTTTCTTAAATTTCTAAAAGCAGATTCAATAAATCCATATGGTTAGAAGGATTGATAACTCTATAACCTGTCTTATCAACTACTTCAAGATAATCCTCTAAAGCCTTTACTGCTGCATCGGTTGCATCAAGAGCCTTCTGATAAGCAACCTTAACTTCTTCCTTTTTCTTCTCAGTTTCTACTGCTTTTTTCTTAGCTTCAGCTTCTCTCTTAGCCTTATCAAGTCTAGCCTTTTCTTCAGCCTTCTTCTTAGCTTCTAAATAAACCTTCTCAGCCTTCTCACATTCAGCTGCATCTCTATACTTATCGCCAGTATATTCATTAATATAAATCATCTATTTATATCTCCCTTTTGTATAAATTCTCCTTTCTTCTTTTAGAAGAGGACGGCAAAGAAAGGAGGTCAAATGAACCGTCCTCTCCTCTATTCTATAAATAGTATATCACTTTTTTCTACACAAGTCAAATTTTGAAGACGATGAATTATGAAAAAAGTTTCACTATTATAATAAATTGAAGCGGTCCATTCATTAAGATTAGTTTTTCGAACAGGCTGACTTCCCATTTTTTCAAGCCAATGACCATTACGTAAAACTTTAAAATGAAAATCATAATCAAAAGAAGAACAATTATATCCTTCCCATGCATACGCGCCTGCGCGAAAAGCAATTACTTCTTCTCCTTCATTAACTAAAGCAGGTAATTCCGACTCAAAAACAATTCTCACTTCATCTCCAAAATCATTTTTAATTTTGTCTAAATAGAATGAAGCTAAATCATTTGCTAAATCATCATCATCTGCCCCTCCCTCATGCCAACAATCTAAAAGATAAAGCACATCATCATCACAATCATTATATCTACCACACATGCAACCTGGATGATACCACTCATCTAAATTAAAAGCATAACTTCCGCAATTACAATCTTCATGCTCTTCATTCCAAAAGTCAAAACTTTTGTTATAATTCATTTAGTCTCCTTTCAAGGTAACTTAACTAACTGCTCTACAATTCTTTCATATTCTGCATATGAATCATCAACTTCATATGGAATAATCTTTACTATCTCTTTACAATGCGGACAAACGTTACGTTGAAGTTCCACTCGCGCGCCACAGTAAGGGCATTCATATGGAGTTGAATCGTATGCATCTGTTGCGATTATCCACTCTTTAATCATCATCTCTGCTCCTTATATATGTTAATATAGTAATAATTCCTGCCATTATTAAACTTGCAAGTAACTTTGTGTCTAAAGTCATCCCTGGAAGGCAAAGTGTAGAA
>ODAI011151905.1_pt1 | contig 12285 bp, 7 predicted proteins | sample 1539321 | NCBI WGS metagenome assembly ODAI01 (sample SAMN02144231, study PRJEB22623) | gut metagenome | biome: sheep rumen | host: Ovis aries | place: New Zealand
AATTGGGACTTGGGCAGGTCGCGCACGTGCCCCTGGGAGGCCTCCACCTTGTAACCCCGGCCCAGGAATTTGGCGATGGTGCGGGCCTTGGCGGGAGATTCCACGATGATCAGTTTCGATGCAGTTGCCACGGTTGTTGTCCTCCAAAATGATAAGATCTAAGTTCTAAGTTCAAAGTTTCAGGTTCCAAGGAAGGATGGTTGAATCAATGCGGCTTGTTCCATCCGGGGATGGGATTCCTGCTTCCTTAGAAACCGAATTGGGTATTGCCTTTTGCGTTCCTTACCGGACCAGGGCGAAGGCTCGGCCGGCCCGGCGCTCAATTTTGCCGGTCAATTCCAGCATGGTCAGCTGCGCGCCCAGTTCCCCGGCGGTGCGGCCCGTTTCCTCGATCAGTTCCTCCAGCGTTTTTTCCTCCACGGCCAAAGCATGTAAGATCGGATAAGCCGGGTCGTCGGGGCTCACAGACAAAGAAGAAGGCAAAAAGGAGGCCTGCTCCGCCTGCGTTTCACCCCAGCCCATTTGCAGCAGCACGTCCTCCGGCCCGGCGCACAGATACGCCCCATCCCTGAGCAGCATCAGCGGCAGCTCGCTTCCCGGAGAATCCACGTTGCCCGGCAGGGCGAATACCTGCCTGCGCTGCTCCCGGGCGCGCTCGATGGTGGTGTGGGTGCCGCTTTTCAATTGAGCTTCAATGAGCAGCACCGCCTGAGACAGGCCGGAAATGATCCGGTTCCGGGCGGGAAAATGATAGGGCAGGGGCGTCATATCCGGCGCCAGCTCCGTCACCAGCGCCCCGCCCTCCTGAATGATCCGTTCCGCCAGTTCCTTGTTTTCAGCGGGGTAGAGATGGGAAAAGCCGCTGCCCAGCACCGCCACCGTTTGGCCGCCGCCGTCCAGCGCGCCCTGGTGAGAGGCCGCATCGATCCCCCGGGCCAGGCCGCTGACCACGATCACGCCCTGTTCAGCCAGCCCTTTGGCGATTCTTTTGGCCTGGGCCGCGCCATACCGCGTTGCCCGACGGGAACCGACCATGGCGATGGAGCGGGAAAAATGATTCGGCAGCGTTCCGCGCACAAACAGCACATCCGGCGGGTCTGGGATGGACGCAAGGGAAGCCGGATATCCTTCCTCTCCTAAAAATACCGGATACGCCCCGCATTTTTCCATGTCCCTTTGCAGCGGCCCGCAGCGGGCGGCGCGGCTGTCCGCCAGGAAGGAAAAGGTTTCAGGCCCCAGAAAATCATAATAGACCGGGGTAAACCGCTCCCACAGGGCCAGGGCCCCGCCCGCTTCTTCCCGGATTTTATTCAGCCTGGGCCACGCGGCCATGGGAGCGCTTTGCAGCCACAGCCGGGCCAATTGCTCCTTGGAAAAGTCCATGCTCACATCCCCCAATACTTGCCGTCCAGGGCCCGGTATTGAATGGCCTCGGCGATGTGGGCGGGCTGGATTTCTTTTTCTCCCGCCAGGTCGGCAATGGTGCGTGACACCTTGATAATGCGGGTATACCCCCGCATGCTCATGCCCATTTTCTCCACAGCGGCGCTCAGCAATTGCTGGGCCGGGCCGGACAGGGGGCAGAATTCCTTCAGCATGGCCCCGTCCATCTGGGCGTTGTTCCGGGCCAAAGTGCCTGCCAACCGGCGCTGCTGGATTTTCCGGGCGTTTTCCACCCGGGCCCGAACGGCGGCGGAGCTTTCCGCAGGCGCGGCGGCGTTGATTTCGCTCACCGGCACCGCGTCCACCTCCACCTGCAAATCAATTCTGTCCAATAAGGGTCCCGAGATGCGGCCCAGGTATCTGCGGATAGCGGCTTCGCCGCATCGGCACCCCCGGGTACGGCTGCCGTAATAGCCGCAGGGGCAGGGGTTCATGCCTGCCAGGAGCATGCACCGGGCCTGGTACTGGGCCCGGGCCTTGACCCGGGCAATGGTGGCCACGCCGTCCTCCAAGGGCTGACGCAGGGCCTCCAGCACCTGGGGCGTGTATTCCGGCAATTCATCCAGGAACAATACGCCGTTGTGGGCCAGGGAGATTTCCCCGGGCCGGGCGTCCGAACCGCCGCCCACCAGGGCGGGCGCGGACACGGCGTGATGGGGCGTGCGGAAGGGACGCTGGGTCATCAGGCCCTGACCGGGTTTGATCAGCCCCGCCACGGAATGAATCCGGGTGGTTTCGCAGGCTTCCTCAAAGGTCATGGGCGGCAGAATGCCGGGCAGACAACGGGCCAGCATGGTTTTGCCGCTGCCGGGCACGCCGATCATGAGCATATTATGCCCGCCCGCCGCCGCGATTTCCAGGGCCCTTCTGGCCCCCTGCTGGCCCTTGACCAGGGATAAATCCAGGATGGGCCTGCTTTCCCTGAGGGAATCGGCATAGGAGGTTTGGATCTGGGCGGACAGAGGCTCCCTGCCGCTTAAATGCCCGATCACCTCGGCCAGATTCCGGGCGGGATAGACCAGCATCCCCGTCAGGCTCTGCACCTCCGGGGCGTTCCCTTGGGGCAGAATCACGCTTTCAATGCCCGCCTGCCGGGCAGATATCACCATGGACAATACGCCCCGAACGGGGATCAGGCTGCCGTCCAGGCCCAGTTCGCCCAGCAGCAGCACCTTTTCCAAATCGGCCAGCGCCGCCTGGCGGCTGGCCGCGATAATGGACACAGCCACCGGCAGATCAAAGGCCGCGCCTTCCTTTCTCAGGTCGGCGGGCGACAGGTTCACCGTCACCTTTCCGGCAGGCATGGCAAATCCCGAATTGCGCAGCGCGCCGCTGACCCGGTCCTTGCTTTCCCGCACAGCGGCGTCCGGCAGGCCCACCATGGCCCATTGGCCCAGGCCCATGGACACGTCGGTCTCCACCGTCACGGGCCGGCCGTCCACCCCCTGGAGCGCAAAGCAAATGGTTCTTGCCAGCACGGGCACCCCTTCCTTTCAAGCGCGTTCAAAAAAGAGGAGAAAACTATTAACTCCTAACTCCTCACTCCTAACTCCTAACTCCTAACTCCTAACTCCTCACTCAATACCAAAGCCACCGGTCAAACCATTTCATCGCGTCCATCCAGGAGCGTGGCGCAGTCACGCCGCTGGCATAGGGGAAGAACAGAACGAACAGCACCGCGGCGGCCAGGAGCAATGCGGCCAGGATACCGATCTCGATCCATTTCGCCCGCTTTTTCCGCTTTCCGTCCTCCAGCGTTATTTCCACGTTTTGCGGCGCTGCGGCCAGCCGGTCTCCCAGCATTTCCAGCATCAGGCACATGGCCAGGATCAGGAAGGGCACGCAGGGGAAGTAGTGGTAGATATAGGTTCCCCGGGGCACCAGAATCCAGGGCAGCAGCTGGCCAAAATAGCACAGCAGCAGCAGGGCGGGCCGGGTATCATCGTCTTTCGTAAAGGGCGTCAGGGTGCGGTCACGGCGCACATGGCGGCTGATCCACACCAGCAGACACGCTGCCATGGCGATCAGGCCGCCCCACCATACAGCAGGATTGCCCAGCGCCATGATGGAGGATTCGTAGCCCGTGGGCTCAAAGGCATTGGAAGCGTACCACATAGGCTTGCCAATGACGGGCCACTGATACCAGGGAGAATAGAAATCGTGATCCATGCCCCGGCCCGGCTCGCTGTGGTAGCCCAGCATACCGCCCACCCGGCCATCGGTAAAGTACGTGCCCACAGCGGCCTCGATGACCTTCTTGGGGGTGACGCCCACGCCGTCATAAGCAAAGTAGGGAATATAGGAGCAATAGTAAATCAGCGCGGGCACCGCCACGAAGAAAACCAGGCAGCTGGCCACAGTGATCAGCAGCTTGCCGCTGCCCTGGGCCATAGCCTTTTCTTCCTGGGTGCGCTTCTTTTCGGGAATCTTTTTCGCCGCCAGCGCCAGGCGCGCCCGCCGCCAGATCCCGGCAAAGAAGATCACCGCCAGGATCACGCCCGCGTAGCAGCCCGTCCACTTGCTGGCCACGCCCAGGCCCATGCACAGCCCGGACAGGGCCAGGGGCACCAGGGTCTTCCAGAAGGGGGTATGATAGAAATCCATGAAATACCAGCGCAGCATGAAGTACACCATCCAGATGATGAACAGCACCACGAAGCTGTCGATGGTGGCAATGCGGGTCTGGGTAAAATGCATTAAATCCAGCGCCATCAGGCCGCAGGCGACCAGCCCGCCCCAAGAGCGCTTGATCAGCAGCCTGCCCAGCAGATACATGCCCGGCAGCATCAGCACCCCCGCCAGGGCTCCGGCAAAGCGCCAGCCAAAGGGCGTCATGCCGAAGATGGCGATACACCAGCTGATGAACACCTTGCCCAGCGGCGGGTGGGTGGTTTCATAGGGCTGCATGTGCTTATAGTGCTCGTACCCGGTGCGGGCGTGGTAGATTTCGTCAAAGTAGGTGGAGTTGAACCAGCTGGGGTCGTCCCCCTCCATGCTGTCCTGCTCGTCCAGAAGATACTGGGCGCTGGCATTGTCGGCGTCCCGCAGCACGATCTTCGCGGGCAGCACTTCTCCCGATTCAAAATCCTTGAACAGCACTTCAAACAGCGTCAGGCTGTAATGGTCGGAGGTGATGCGCACATACCGGCCCGCCAGGTCAGCGGGATAGGTGCCGTTGGTGGAATAGGACACATACTTCCATTTGAAGCAGTCTCCCTGGGCCATGCCGGCGGTGTAGGTCTGGGTCCAGTTTTCGTCGTCCTCGCCGATTTCCACGGTGAAATTGCTGTCGTAATAATGGATGCCGCCATAGTACAGCATCTTGAAATGCCGGCTTTCGCCCAGGTCAAACACGATATGCTCCGAGGGCGACCCGGCCACATAGGCCGTTTGGGGCGCTTTGGTGGAGCCCAGGTTGGTAAAGGCCAGGGCGGCGTAAGCCACGGTGACGCAGGAGAGAACGGTCCAATCCCGCAGGGTCATTTTCCGCGTTGGCGTTTCCTTGGGCAGCGGCGAGGGCGCGCGCATCGTTTCGGCAAAGGGAACGGTTTCTCCCCTGCTCAGGGCCGAGCACAGCATCAGAGAGCCAAAGCACAGGGCGGTATTGAGCGCGGCGGAAAAGTATTCCAGCACCGCCATATCGCTGTTGATCCCCACGGCGGGGGCGTCCAGATGGCCGGAAGCGCCGCCGATGCGGGCGTTTCTGTCCAGGGCGCAGCCCACGTTCATCAGGCCGGACACCGTGACGCCCACCGCCAGCCACAGAATGCGGGTATCCCGCTTGCGCAGATACCCCAGCAGCAGCAGCGCCACTGCCGGGAACAGATACCGTTCATGCATCATGGAGCCGGTGTTGTATAAAAGCAGCAGCATGGCCGCCCCGAACACAGGCAATTCATCCGGGTCGTCAGAGAGGAGATACAGCGCCCCCATGATCCCCACAGAATAGACCACCATCACCGTGCCCAGAGAGCTGTACGTCAATTTGTTCATGAGCCCCAGCACGATCAAAGCGATACCCAGGGCAAGGGCCATGCCTCCCAGCGTATACAGGCGCAGCCAGTCCTTCTTTTCTCCCTGCCGTCTTTTCAGGATGGGAGAATGGATCAGCCCCTGGGCCAGAAGCGGCAGCACCGCCAGGCAGTAAACCAGGAAGGGCATCCAAAATTCGCCGTGCAGGCTGCTTTCGGCGGCCACCCAGTTTTTCCCCATCAGGAAATACAGATTGCAGCCGTTTACGGTAGCGTAAGCGTAGCGGCCCATGGTCTGGCCATAGAGCGTAATCAGCCAGTCCGGAGACATACGCAGGGAGAAGGGCAGCACCACGGCGACAGCCACGCCCACTAAAATCGCCAGCCCCAGGCCCACGTCCCGCAGCATAGCCTTTTTCTTTTCCTGATCCTTCCAGGAATGAAGGATATGCATCACCAGCGCCAGCAAGCCCAGGGGCCCGAACATCAGCGCCTGGGGCTTCACCAGCACGGAAGCCATATAGAAGGGCAGCGCGGCGATCCATTTTTCCCGCAGGGCATAAATCACCGTGAGCACCAGCAGCAGCGTCATGATGGAATCCGCCTGGCCCCAGGCAGCGCCGGTGGTAACGGCCAGGGGGTTCAGGGCATACAGGCAGGTCAAAGCCAGGGAAGCAGGCAGGTTCAGCTTGTGCCGCCGTGCTTCCAGATACAGCACGGCGCACAGGGCCATGTCCCCTAAAACAGGCGGCACCTTCACCATGAATTCCGTGGCTCCCGTGCCCAGCAGCCTGCCGATCACGCCCACCGGCCACAGCACCAGCATGTATCCCGGCGGGTAGTCGCAGGAGCTGAAAGGATTCACAGGGTTATAAAAGCCCGCCGGGCCGGTTTCCGCCATGCGGTTGGCCCAGGAGCGGAAGCAGCCGATATCCACGTCGTAGCCCTTGGAATACGCGGCGATCAGCAGCCGTCCCGCGCAGCATACAAGCAGCAGCAAAGCCGCCGCCCACGCGTCGGCGGCAGGCTTTTCAGGCTTTAAGGTTTCCGGCTTCCGGAAAAAATGGCAAAGCAGCGCAAACACAAGCACATAGGCCAGGCTCACCGCCACCAGTTTCATCCCTGCGTTGGCCGCCTTGGCGTTGGCGGTGTCGGCGGGGCTGTGATAGGGTTCGCTGTACCAGGATTGGGCGTAGATGCCTTCCGGCACTCCTTCCACCTTGGTCAGGGAAATATCTTTAAAGTACGCCTCCCCCACCGCTTCACCGCTGTATCCGCCAAGACGCACGAATACATTGATGCTGCGCTGGTTCTTCCCCGTGCGGCCGTACAGCGACACCTCCCGCCATTGGCCGTCGGTATCAAACAGGCTTTCGGTATAGACGTACACGTCCTCCACGGAAAGGTTGGCGCCCCAGCCGCTGGCAGCCGACGAGCGGATATAGCCGTGGAGATGATACAGGGTATTGGGCTCCACTTCCACCGTCTGGGCGAAGCGGGCATCCTTGAGCATATGGTTCACGATGTGAGCCATGTTGCCCGCGCCGCTTTCCAGCACTTCAAAATCAGAGCCGGCAAGGCCGCCGTAGGCTTCCTTGTACCAGCCTAAAGGGCCGTTTTCCCCTACCTGGGAAAAGTCCCCGTTCACCAGCAGGTTTTCCCCCGGGGCGCTGGTTTTTCCGGGCCGGAACACAAAAAAGCATAAAAGCCCCGCCGCCAGCACCGCCGCCGCAATGAGCGCGTATCGCTTTCCGTTTTTCATAGTTACTCCTCAAAATGCGTTTTTCATATGGCGCAGCCCCGCCGCGCTGATTTCAATGACGTCAAACCGGGCTTGCTTTGCCCCATGCGCCGCCATATATGCCTGGGCCGCGGAAAAAAGGCGCTCCCGCTTTTGCGCGTTCACCGCCCGGAAGCCCTCGTCCATCCGGCCCTTTATCCGAGTCTTGACCTCCACGAATACCAGCGTTTCCCCGTCCCGGGCAACCAGGTCAATTTCCCCATGACCAGCGCGATAGCGCCGGGCCAGAACGCGCATTCCTTTTTTCCGCAAATACAGCGCCGCCCGGGCCTCGCCGATCAAACCCGTTTCAAAAATACTCATTTCACACAAAATGGGTGATAAAGGACCGCCGATGGGCGGGGCAGGGCCCCAGCTCCCTGAGCGCCGCAATATGCTGGGCGGTGCCGTAGCCCTTATGCTGGGCAAATCCGTAGCCGGGATACTGGGCGTCCAATTCCTCCATCTGCCTGTCTCTTGTCACCTTGGCCACGATGCTGGCCGCCGCGATGGAATAGCACAGGGCGTCGCCATGAATGATGCCCCGTTCCTCCCCCGGCAATCCAAGGCCCTGCACGGCGTCAATGAGAAACAGGTCCGCGGGGGCGTTCTCCGCCGCCCGGCGCATGGCCATCTTGGTGGCCTGCAAAATATTGTATTGGTCGATTTCCTCCGGGCTGGCCTGGCCCACGCCCACGAACAGGGCGTTTGCCATGATTTCCTCAAACACCTTTTCCCGGCGCTGGGGAGAGAGCTTTTTGCTGTCGTCCACCCAGAGCAGCAGCGGCTCCGGCGGCATCACCACGCACCCGGCCACCACGTTGCCAACCAAGGGCCCCCGGCCCGCCTCGTCCATCCCGGCAAAGCGAATGCCCGCTTCCCACAGGGGCCGGTCCGTCTGGACAAGGGTATTCAGCCGTTCCTCACGCTTGTTCATCGGTTTCCTCCAGGGAAGGCGCTTCCGCCGCTTCTTCTTCCTGTCGGGGGGCTTCCAGGGTGATGCGGCCCAGCTTGCCGCCCCGGAATTCATCCAGGATCACCTGGCAGGCGCGCTCGGTGTCGTACACGCCGCCCTTCATCAAAAACCCGCGGCCCTGGCACACCGCGTCCAGCAGCTGCGGCCCCCGCAGGGAGGGGTCCTTGATCTTGAACCGCTCCACCACCTTGTCCGGGGCCATTTCCAACAAATCGGTCAGCAGTTGGATGGACAGCTGGGCGGTGTCCACCACCTCGTCCCGGATGGCGGCAATATAGGCCAGCCGCCGGGCGGCCACGGGATCGTCCAGCCGGGGCCAGAGCAGGCCGGGGGTGTCCAGCAGTTCCAGATACGGGGTCACCCGCACCCATTGATTGGCCCTCGTTACGCCGGGCTTATCCCCCACCTTGGCAATGGCGCCGCCGTGGAGCCGGTTGATGAGGGTGGATTTGCCCACATTGGGCACCCCCACGATCATGGCCCGCACCGTTTTCTTGATGCCCCGCTGGGCAGCCCGCTCCACGGTTTCCTGCGCGGCCCGGTCGATCATGCCCAAGGCTGCTTTGGCCTGCTTATTCATATCCAGCGCCATGCAGTCGATCCGCCTGCGCTTGAACTCATTCAGCCATTGACTGGTGAGCTGCGGGTCGGCCAGGTCGCTTTTCCCTAGCAGCAGGATTCGCTGCTTTTTGGCCGTCAGGCGCATCAGGTCTGGATTCCTGCTGGAAAAAGGCAGCCGCGCGTCGCACAGCTCGATCACCACATCCACCCTGGATAATTGGTCGCTGAGCTGGCGCTTGGCCCGCGCCATGTGCCCCGGATACCAGTTTATTTCCATAGAAAAATATACCTTCCAATTATTGTAAGTTAAACGCCTGAATGCGTTCTGCTATAAGTAATATCACTTTTTTCTGAAAAACGCAAGAGAGAATTTCAGGTTTTCCGTTCGCTCCGGCAGCGCTTCGCGGAGCAAAAAAACAGTTGGCCTGGGATGGCGGAATATGAAAAAGCGCTCACGCGCATAATAAAGGCATCGAAGAATATAAAGGAGCGATGGAATTTGGCGATCCAGGCAATCATCATGGCAGGCGGAGAGGGCGTTCGGCTCAGGCCCCTGACGTCGCACTTGCCCAAACCCCTCTGCCCCCTGCTGGGCGAACCTGTGATGGGGTACGCGCTGAAGCTGCTCAAGGCCCACGGCGTCACAGAGATCGGAGCGACGCTGTGGTATCAGCCCCAGAAAATCAGGCGGGCTTTCCGCAAGGGCGAGGAATACGGCGTCAGGCTGCGTTATTTTGAAGAAAGGGAGCCTTTGGGCACCGCTGGCAGCGTGAAGCTGGCAAAAAAACAGCTGACCGATACTTTTTTTGTTTTGTCCGGCGACGGGCTGACGGACTGCGATTTGACAGCAGCCCTCCAATTTCATCGGCAAAAAAAGGCGCTGGCCACCCTGGTGCTCAAACGCGTGTCCGTTCCTCTGCCCTATGGCGTGGTGTTGACCGACGGGGACAGCCGGGTGACCCGCTTCATTGAAAAGCCGGACTGGAAAAAGGTGTTCAGCAATCTGGTCAATACCGGCGTATATATCCTGGAGCCCGATATTTTCGATTATATTCCGGATGCCGGTACGCCGGATTTTGGCAAGGATATTTTCCCGGCTCTGCTTTCCGGCGGTCTGCCGGTCTACGGCTATGAAACGGAGGGCTACTGGTGCGACGTGGGCGACCAGAAAGCGTATTTACAGGCCCAGATGGATTTGCTCAGCGGGAAGGTGGCGCTGCCCCACGCTGAAGGCATTTCCAAAACAGCGCAGGTGCACGGGAGCGCCAAATTAGAGGGGCTTTGCTGGGTGGGTGAAAAAGCCGTGATCGGCCCGGGGGCGTATCTCCGCGACGCTGTGATCGGGCCCGGCGCGTATGCAGGGCCCGGCGCGGTCATTGAGCGATCCTGCCTGTGGGAGGACGCCGTGGTGCAGGACAAGGCCCGGGTGCAGGGCAGTGTATTATGCGACGGCGCTTCCGTGCGGGCGGGGGCGGAAATCCCCGACGGGTGCGCTCTGGGCCAGCGGGCCGTGGCGGGAGCCTATGCCACGCTGCGGCCCGGGGTAAAAATCTGGCCCCATTTCCGGGCCGCGCCGGGAGCGGTGGTGGACCAAAGCATCGTATCCGGGGATTGGAACGCGCCGGAATGGACCGACAGGGGTGCGGTATGCGAAACGGCGGAATGCGCCTGCGGCTTATGCGCCGCTTTTGTGAAGGTTTCCGGCGCCAGCCGGATCATGACCGGCTGCAGCGGAAGTTCTTCCATGGAAGCCATTGCCGCCGGAGCGCTCTCTGCCGCCGGAGCGCGGGTGCAGTCGGGCGGCAAGATGACCCGGCCCATGCTGGGGGCGCTGATCCGTGCCCTGCGCCTGGACGGGGGCGTATACGCCAACGGGCAGCTTCTTCTGTTTCTGGACAGAAACGGCTTTCCCTTACCAGCCAAGCAGACGGCGGCCATGAACACCTGCGTATCCCGCCAGGAAGCGCCGCCCGCGTTTTCTTTGCCCGGCTCCATCAGCCGCTTCCAGGGGGCGGAGGAAGTGTATCTGGCCCAAACGCTGCCGCCTGACAGCTTCACGCCTCTGTTTGCTCCCGTAGCAGTTTTCAGCGATTCGGAGTTTCTTTGCCGCCTGGCGCAGGAGGGCCTGCGCCGCATGGGCGTTCGGGATGTGAGCACCGGACGCTTGAACGAAGCCCAGCTGAAAAACAGTGAAACCGGCTTCCTGCTTCCCGGAGACGGGGAAAGCGTGACGGCGTTTACGTTGAATCGCGCCCTGAGCCCGGAGCAGAAAACGCTGCTGCTCCTGGCCCTGTTCTATCAGAGAACCGGCAAGCTCTTTGATCTTCCCGGGGTACCCCGGGCGGCGGATGGCATTGCTCCTCTGGGCCTGCCCGATGAAAGCCGGGAATGCGCCGCGCTTCGGGCCCTGCTTTCCGATGGGATGGCGGCCCTCTTCCTGCTGGCAGACGGCCTGCGTCAAGGGCCTCTGGAGCTATTGACCCGCGGCCTGCCGGAAACCCATATCCTGACCCGGGACATTCCCTGCGCCCCCAAGGACAAAGGCCGGGTGCTGCATGCCCTGTGCACAGGCACCGCGCTTCCCCGCGTCTTGGGCGAAGGCGTGCGCATATCCCACGAAAACGGCTGCGCCACCATCGTGCCGGACGCCCACAAGAGCCTGGTCCGCGTGATGAGCGAGGCCGCCAGCAGCGAATTTGCAGAGGAATTGTGCCACCTGTACGCAGAGAAAATCAAATCGCTGATCCAATAATCAAAGCTGTGTGACCGGGGAGCAGTCATTCTCCGGTCATTTTTGTTCAATCCAAAAGTTTTTGGGGGGAACCGCTCTTTGGATGCCAAAGAGCGGTTCCCCCCACACCCTCCTCCGAGAAAGCAATCAAGGAATCGTCCAATGCATTCTCTCTTCTTCTTAATTATTCCGAGTAAAATAGCAGGGATATATTGGTAATCCCACAAGGTTTTGTATTGAACCCCTTTTTTATGTTTAATATTCAAAGGTCCAAATTCTACGCTGATTCAGCGCAATACAATTTGGCAAGCAGTCGCTGAATGACGATTGGGCTTAGAACTTTGAACTTAGAACCGGAAGCTATGCCCTCCGCCGCTCAGTTGGCGGTTTTGTTCAAAGATTGGCCGAATTCTTTGATTGACCGGGGAAAGCGGCTGTGATATAATGTAGTTGGTAAAGGTTGGGTTTTCCTTCCTTTCCAGCCATTCTTCTTTCAATTCTATCTCATATAGAAAAGGGGTTTTTATCATGGCCAACATTGATCTGACCCGGTATGGCATCACCGGCACCCAGGAAATCGTGTACAATCCCTCCTATGAACAGCTCTACAAGGACGAAATGGACCCCACCCTCACCGGCTACGAAAAGGGCCAGGAAAGCGAGCTGGGCGCTGTGAACGTCATGACCGGCATTTACACCGGCCGCTCCCCCAAGGATAAATACATCGTCATGGACGAAAACAGCCAGGACACCGTGTGGTGGACCAGCGACGAATACAAGAACGACAACCGCCCCATGACGCAGGAAACCTGGGAAACCGTGA
>ODAI011247835.1_pt1 | contig 12284 bp, 13 predicted proteins | sample 1539321 | NCBI WGS metagenome assembly ODAI01 (sample SAMN02144231, study PRJEB22623) | gut metagenome | biome: sheep rumen | host: Ovis aries | place: New Zealand
AGCTTCGCGAGGAAATAAACAGAAATAAAGAGCAGCTTAAGCTGTTAAGAAACTCTGAACTTGAGTTTAGAAATAAATATACGATAGCTATGCTTTCTCAGATGGATATCTTCACGAAGATTGAAAATGCCATTTATACCAAGGAGCTTGATGTTAAACAGGCAAATGACAATCTGGAAGAGTTTATGGAAAAGCTTAAGCAGTATAACCAGTCCAAGATTGTGGTAAAGGGGGACATCTACGATGGCGTTGATGTTGTTATCAGCGGAAAACACTGGATTTCGTACGGTATGTCACATGTTACTTTGAAACTCGTAAACGATGAAAATGGCGAGCATGTCATCGCCTATAGTGAGTAAAGGCGGGTAGAGTATGAAGGGACAAGTTCTTATTATCAATGACGATAAAGTTGAGATGGCTGCGCTAAACAGAGCGATTTCCGAAGATTACAGGTGCGTTCTTGCCATGTCTGTAAACGAGGGCGTTAAATTCCTTGCAAGCAACGAGGACGGTTTTTCCGCTGTAGTCATCAAGCTGGATATCAAGCCTATGTCCGGACTCAGATTCTTGCAGATTGCGGCGCAGAACAATAAAATATCTACGATGCCTTTCATAGTAACGGTAGAGAGCGACGATGACTTAGAGCTCGATGAGTGCTTTGAACTCGGTGTTGTGGATTATATTGCAAAGCCTTTTGTAACAGCAAGGATCAAGCGGTGCGTTGATCGTAATATCTCTGTATTTAACAAATTTAAGATGATCGGGGACTCCATCGAGGTAAATAACGCCAATCTGCAGGAAAAGATGGACAAAATAGCAAGGTCCAATGATAATTTCAAGGAGAGGCAAAACGCTCTTTTAGAGGCTCTCGGAACTGTCGTAGAGTACAGAAATCTTGAGGACACGGGACATGTAAGAAGAGTCAAAAGATTTACCGAGATCCTCGGGAAGAGTCTTATGGAGCTTTTCCCCGAATGCGGGCTTACCGAGAAAAATCTCAAATTGTACGCAGCAGCAAGTGTTTTGCATGATGTTGGAAAAATATGTATTCCGGATGATATAATGTTAAAGCCCGGAAAAATGACAGACGAAGAATATGAGTTTATGAAATCTCATACCACAAAGGGTATAGAGATACTTGAGTCTATCAAAGACAATTGGGATGACGACTTTGCCGAAGCGGTTAAAGAAATCTGCAGATGGCACCATGAAAGATATGACGGAAGAGGCTATCCCGACAGACTCGAGGGGGACAAAATCCCTATTTCCGCTCAGCTCGTTTCCATCGCCGACACATACGATGCCCTTGTGACCGACAGAGTTTACAAGAAAGCGTACACAAAGCAGGAAGCCTTCAAGATGATGACGGGCGGCGAGTGCGGAGAGTTCTCCCCTCAGATAATGGAAGCCTTCAGACAGTCGAGAGAGCAGTTCGAAGCTGTTGTTGATGAGCTCGGAAACAACGAGTCACTCAACGAAGAATAGCCTGCTTTTGAGTAAATAAAAAGAAAATTGCGTTTAAGCATAACATAAAGAAAAGAGGACACAAAAATGCTTGAAGAATTAAAACAAAAGGTCTATGAAGCCAACATGGATCTGCCTAAGTACGGTCTTGTTACGTTTACATGGGGAAATGTAAGCGGGATCGACCAGGACAGCGGACTTTTCGTAATAAAGCCCAGCGGGGTAGAGTATGAGAAGCTTACTCCCGATGACATGGTGGTTATGGACCTTAACGGAAATAAGGTCGAGGGAAGATACAACCCTTCCTCCGACACGGCAACTCATCTTGAGCTTTACAAAGCCTTCCCCGAGATCGGCGGAATCGTTCACACCCACTCATCCTACGCAACCAGCTGGGCACAGGCCGGAAGGGATATTCCCTGCTACGGAACAACACATGCGGACTATATCTATGGCCCCGTTCCCTGTCTCAGATGCCTCACAAAAGAAGAAATCGACTCAGCTTACGAGGAAAATACCGGACATTTAATCGTTAATGAATTCAAAAAGATGGGCAAGGACATCCTCGCGGTTCCCGCATGTCTTTGCAAGAACCACGGACCTTTTGCCTGGGGTAAGGATGCTCATGAAGCGGTGCATAACGCTGTAGTTCTCGAAGAAGTAGCAAAGATGGCTTACAGATGCGAGACGATAAATCCTAAGGTTTTACCTGCACCCCAGGAGCTTCAGGACAAGCATTACTATCGTAAGCACGGCGCAAATGCGTACTACGGACAGAGCAATAATTAAGGTTTTTGTAGCAATTTTGGATTAGTATTTAATCCCCGATAAGTTAATATATATTTGGACACTTTCTTTACAACCTAAAGAATTAAACAATCTTTAAGCAAAGGAGTTACTTTAATGGACAATCTTGAACTTAAGAAACATGCAAATGATGTCCGCAAGGGTATTGTTACTTCTACTCACGCCGCTAAGTGCGGACATCCGGGCGGATCCCTCTCCGCAGCTGACCTCTATACATTTTTGTATTTCGAGGAACTGAACATAGATCCCAAGAATCCCGAAAAGGAAGACAGAGACCGCTTTGTTCTTTCAAAGGGACATACGGCACCCGGACTTTATTCCGCTCTTGCATACAGAGGATTCTTCCCTGTTGAGGACTTAAAGACACTTCGTCACCTCGGTTCATACCTTCAGGGTCATCCCAATATGCATATTCCCGGAGTTGATATGGCATCCGGATCCCTCGGACAGGGAATCAGCGCGGCAGCAGGCATGGCACTTGGCGCAAAGCTTGGAGGAAAAGATTTCCGTGTATATACTCTCCTCGGAGACGGAGAAATCGAAGAAGGACAGGTTTGGGAGGCTGCTATGTTTGCCGGCTTCAGAAAGCTTGACAACTTCGTAGTTATCGTTGACAACAACGGCCTTCAGATTGACGGACCCATCGATCAGGTTTGCTCACCTTACCCCATCGACAAAAAGTTTGAGGCCTTCAATTTCCATGTGATCAATGTTGATGCACATGATTTCGACGCTCTCAGAAGCGCATTTAATGAAGCAAAGGCTACCAAGGGTATGCCCACAGCGATCATCATGCACTCCGTAAAGGGCAAGGGCGTATCCTTCATGGAAAACAGCGTTGACTGGCACGGCAAGGCACCTAACGATGAGGAGTACGCTACTGCAATGGCTGACCTCGCAAAGATTGATGAAGAACTGGCAAAGGAGGGCAAGTAATCATGGCAGACGTTAAAAAGATCGCAACCCGTGAGAGCTACGGTAACGCTTTAAAGGAGCTCGCTGAAGAGTTCCCCAACCTTGTTGTACTTGATGCTGACCTTGCGGCAGCTACCAAGACCGGAATTTTCAAAAAGGCATATCCCGATCGTCACATCGATTGCGGTATCGCCGAGTGTAATATGATGGGCGTGGCAGCAGGCCTCTCCCTTACCGGAAAGATTCCTTTCTGCTCTTCATTTGCTATGTTCGCTGCAGGACGTGCATTTGAGCAGGTTAGAAACTCCATCGGTTATCCTCATCTTAACGTAAAGATCGGTGCTACCCACGCAGGAATCACCGTTGGTGAGGACGGAGCATCCCACCAGTGTAACGAGGATATCGCTCTTATGCGTACAATCCCCGGAATGGTTGTTATGTGCCCTGCCGATGATATCGAAGCTAAGGCAGCCGTTCGTGCCGCTCTTGAGCACGAAGGACCCGTTTACATCAGATTCGGCCGTGCGGCAGTTCCTGTGATCAACGACAGACCCGATTACAAGTTTGAGATCGGTAAGGGAACCGTAGTTCGCGAAGGTAAGGACGTTACCATCGTAGCAACCGGTATCTGCGTAGACTCCGCCCTCGGAGCAGCAGAAAAGCTTGCTGCTGACGGAATCAGTGCAGAAGTTATCAATATCTGCACAATCAAGCCTCTTGATGTTGATATTATTGTTGGCAGCGCAAAGAAGACCGGCAAGGTTGTTACCGTTGAGGAACATTCCGTAATCGGCGGACTTGGAAGCGCAGTTTGCGACGCTCTTTCCGAGAATCTTCCTACCCCTGTTAAAAAGATCGGTATGCAGGATGTATTCGGAGAGTCCGGATCCGCAAGCGAGCTTGTAAGGAAGTACGGAATCGATGCAGACGGTGTATATGCTTCCGTAAAGGCTTTTGTTAAATAGTTAAATAGGTAATTTACTTAAAGGCGGCAAATATAGTTTGTCGCCTTTTTAATTGTTTGGTATAATCAATTTTGGATTGCAAAAGCATTCCTTTGTATCAGTTGGTAAAGCATCGTTTGTAAAAGGATCAAACATGAGCATCAAAAACATAATGTCACCGTCAATCCTCTCTGCTGATTTCTGGAAATTGGGAGAGCAGATAACAACCCTTGAAAAAGCAGGCGCAGACTGGCTCCATATCGATGTAATGGATGGCTTATTTGTGCCGTCTATTTCTTACGGCATGCCGCTTATTAAATCCATCCGGAAAAGAAGTAAGCTGTTTTTTGATGTACATTTGATGATAAATGAACCCGAGCGCTATTTTGAAGATTTTGCAAAAAGCGGCGCGGATATGATAAATTTCCATATCGAAGCGACGGAAGATGTGGAAGGCTGTATCGAAAAGATAAAAGCCTTGGGTAAGAAGGTTGGTATAGCTATCAAACCCGACACACCCGTCAGCGAAGTGATGCCCTATTTAAAGAGCGTTGATATGGTCCTTGTGATGACGGTCGAGCCGGGATTCGGAGGGCAGAAGCTGATTCCAAAGTGCATTGACAAAGTAAGAGAACTCCGTATCGTAACGGACAAGATCGGATTAAAAGACTTGGATATACAGGTAGACGGTGGAATAAGCGTTGACAATGTCACGGAGGCTCTTGATGCAGGGGCCAATGTTATCGTAGCCGGAAGCGCTGTTTTTGCCGGAGGTATTGCCGAAAACCTCACAAGATTCGAGAAAAAGCTTGGAAATAAGTAGCTGAGATTTCAGCTTAGATACAGATTTAACGAGGAGATTTATACATAACATGATTCCTGAAATATACAATAATTTTAGTTTTCCCTGGGAGATGGATTTCCTTCTGTCCCTTCAAAATATTCATAATGCTCCCCTTGATTTTATTATGAAAGCATTCACCTTCCTCGGAAATGCGGGAATTGTCTGGATAGCTATAGCGCTTGTTCTGACGATTATTCCGAAGACCAGAAAGCTTGGACTTACCATGGCTTTTGCAATGGCGCTTACATTTATTCTGGGAAACCTTGTACTTAAACCGCTTATTGCCAGAGGAAGACCCTGCTGGGTAAACGATACGGTAGAGATGCTTATAAAGAAGCCAACGGATTACTCCTTCCCTTCGGGACATACAATGAACGGCATTACCGCTTCTCTTTGTATATTCTTTTACCATCATAAAGCGGGAATCGGTGCAATCGTTGTGGCATGTATTATCGCTTTTTCCAGGATGTACCTTTTCGTCCACTGGCCTACCGATATCCTCTGCGGAGCTCTTGTCGGAGCAGTCGATGCGGTAATCTCTTTCTTTGTTGTAAAGAAGATTTACGAAGCTATTGAGAAGAAAAAGAGTTCTAACAGCAGGTAGGATATGTTTAAAGAGATTTGATTAGAAGAGATTCGGCAAGTCGAGTCTCTTTTTTACTCTTTATAGGAAATTTCTCCTAGCGGAGAAATCGCGTATTAAAAACGCCCGGGCAAGACCGGGCGCAAAAACTCAGACTGTGGTTTAGAAGATATAGAAATCTAGTACGGAAGATAGAATTGTTTTGTGAGTTTGACAGAGAAAGGATAAAAGAGTTAATAAGCTATGAGAAAAAGACTTATTAGTATTGTATTGATTATAGTGATTGGTATCAGTTTAACCGCATGTATTGATAATAAGAATTATAACGGTATAGAGGGGAAAACTGGGAACTCTGTCAATTCGGAAGAAGAAATAATCTTCGAAAAGGAAGAGGAGTCGGAGAAAACAAACAACCCTGAAGATATACAGAAAATATTAAACTATACCGGAATGCCGGTTGAGAACTATGACGAATCAATAATTCGGGATAACAATAAGGATTTGAATTATTATATATCAATTGTAAGATCGCTCTATGATATGCCATATTGGAAAGCGGTGGGTACCGCGGAAGTAGCATTTGGGATTGAACCTTCAAAGACTGAAGCTGAAGTAATCTCGTTCATCGACGGAGGCTCACAAAGAGGATTTGAATCGATGTTTGCCCCGTTCTTTTGGGAGGATTATAACGAACCCGAGACTATAGAATATGCAAAATCGCTGGCATATTATCTCACGGAATATGCAGTGGATAGATATTCATATCCTGAATTTTTAAGTGGTAATTTTCGCGAAGAATGGCTTAAAATGGAAGGGAGCACTAGTGCTTATGTTCATGATGAGTATAATTTGATTTTGGAAAACGCTAAGTATGATATAGAGGATTCCGTTCATACTATCAACGTCGACGGAATTAAATGGATATGTCAAAAAGCTTCATGGATAAATGATGCAGGCTCTATATATGATATTGTATACGACAGCCAAAGGGATTTTGATGCAATCAAGGCGGAGATTATTGCAGATGCACCGGAATGGTATGAAGCACACAAATTTCCAAGTGATATATGGATAGAATTCTATGATGACGAAAATGTTGATGATTTGGTGGCTTCATACACGAATATTTCACGTAATGATCACGTCAAAATAATATTTGTTTATAGAAAGACTCTTATTGCACATGAATATGTTCATGCTTTGACTTCAAGAGCAACAGGAACGGATCTACGATGGTTGCAGGAAGGCGTTGCAAATTATTATTCAGATAAATATCGTTTATATTACTGTTCAGACACATCCGTTTTTGCTGAGTTCCTTGAAATCTTTACAAACCCAGTTGATGAATCGATATATCGTGAAGCATATGAAAATGAGCGTGCTCAATACATTATTGATTATATTAATGAAATGAAAAAAGTGTATGATGATTTGAAAGCAAAGTATCCTTCAAATTATCATGATGGGTACTATGCCAACATATCAGAAGCCACTGTGGAAATTAGTAGAGATGAGGAAAGTCCTTTATTTGATTATGCTGTTTCAGAAGTGTATGAGTTTTCAGAAATCAATTTGCTTGGACAATCAGCCTATACGGAACTTGAAAAAAGGATTTCTTACGAAGGAGCGGCTGTTTTGGTCGGTATGTTAATCAAGGAATATGGCGCAGACACCGTACTCGAATATCTTCATACGGGAGGCAATTTTAAGAGACGATTTGGTATGACATCAGAGGAGTTTTATCAGAATGTCAGAGAAGAGGGGATAGATTACGGCATTTTTTTTGAGTAGAAAATTATTGTTGTCTTGCTACATCTGGTTTTCGTGATTATTTGATATTTACTCCAAACCGGGCTGAATGACATTTCAGCCCCTTTTTTGTATAATTGAGAGAGATCGGGTTGCCGGTTAGAATAATTCTGTTATCATTGGGTCATAAAGAGATCAAGGAGGGGATTCTTTGGAAAACCAATCGGTTTATTTTCTTCTTTTGATAATATTACTTGTTGTATTGGTAGTAAAGGGTAAAGAATTACAGAAAAATGCCGAAATAGGTGATAGCTAGGGATGGCACTAAAATTCATGGAAGGTAAACTGCTAACCAAGAAAAGGATGAAAGACTATGGATTTTGGAACTATCGGAGCGTATGGCGTGCTGGGAAACAAGGAAATATCCGGTGCCAGACGTAAAGTTGCCGTTAAGACAAACAGGGAAATGAAAGAGGCTGGATTTGAACTCAGAAAGGTTCCGGAAAAGAAATGCCCTTATTCTGAAATGGCAAAGGACGGGATCATAGAGTATAACGATCTTATTTTTGTCTGTGATTACAAGCATAATGCCATAACCCTTGGTGATATGTCGGATGAGAAAAAGGTGCTCAAAATAAGCCTTCCCAGTGGTGGAAGCCTTAAGGTAAATGTTGATAATATCGGAGATATTTCAAAGGCCGCCGGAATGTTCACACCTGAGGATCTGGAAGCTATAATGCGTGCTATTCATGAGTACAATCATTGTACGCGCAAGCTTAATGAGATCGAGGAAGAGAAATCAGAGACCGTAGAGGAAGCTGCCGAAAGAAACGCAGAAACGGAGTCTGATACTGAACCTGAATACGCGGAAGAATCGACGATAGCATATATTAACTCATTCAGAACCGAGTTGTACTATAAGCTTAACAATAACGAAACGGAAAAGAAATATCGGATCGGTAGCCAGGAACTTTCGCTTAAAGAATGGGACAAAATGATATCCGATTTTGATGAAAAACAGGAATACGTAAGAGAGGCTATGCGCGAAGAAGTCGAGGAACGCATGACCGATGAAAAGCAGGAAGAAATGATACGTAAGCTTTTTGAAGACAGAGTCCAATAAAATCAAGGGGCTGACCGAAAGGTCCGGGTCCACCGACAGGCGCTGGGAACCGGCGCCATTTTTTTGCTTTAATCTTCCTTTAAGGAGTTAATATATGCCAACGTTTTGTGACAAATGAAAGGTAACTTTCGGTAGTTTGTGGAGATTGAGAATATCAATAAGTTTGAAGTAGAAGGCAAAACGCTTGATGACCTGCTGGATATGGCGGATAGTGGAAAAATAAACGAAGCAGAGATTAATTATTCCAAGGAAGAAGTGCTTGATGGAATGAAAAACCTTGTCCGTGAAGCCGGATATCCGGATATTACAAATATGGAAAGTCTATGAGAATCTCGTTCCGGCCTGTAAAGGTTGAAACGGGATTTTTGTTATGCAGGATTAAAATGGGCGAGTGATAGATGAATGGATTATAGGAAAAAGTTAGAAAAAAGTTAGAATTTTTGCAAAATAAAACAAGGGTAATATTTCTAAAACCCTTGCAAATAAAGCATCGGGGCAACGTGATTCGAACACGCGACCTCTACGTCCCGAACGTAGCGCTCTACCAAGCTGAGCCATGCCCCGTCAACTACTAAATGATATAGAAATCCGAGGGAAAAGTCAAGTATAATAGCATTATATTTGGCTCTTTTAACGTGGATTTATTGAAACAGAGGGCTTTGTCGGATATAATAAAAAAGAATTTATCAAAAAGGGAAAAGAATAGTACCGATATATATACAGTATCGATAGAGGAAACAGACGTGAACATGGACGAAAAAATAAAGCGCATCAATGAGCTTGCGCATAAACAAAAATCCGAAGGACTTACCGAGGAAGAAAAGGCTGAGCAAGCAGTTCTGCGCAGAGAGTACATAGACAGCGTCAAGGGCAATCTGGCTGCCCAGCTTGGCTCGATAAAGGTAAAGAACCCTGACGGAAGCCTTAATCCTCTTCAAAAAAAGAAATAAAATCCGAGATCGAGTTAGACATATAAAAAGACAAGAGGAATACAATGAGCGAGTCAATAGTTACGCTGAAAAAGGGCGAGGGCCGCACGATAAAAGCGGGTGGCGCTTGGATATACGACAATGAAATAGATACCATCATGGGACATTTCAAAAACGGAGATGTTGTAGAGGTCCATGATTTTGACGGATATAAGATGGGACGCGGATTTATAAACCAAAATTCCAAGATAAGGATCCGGATGCTTACCCGTAATCCGGAACAGGAAATTACAGACGATTTCCTCAGAATGCGCGTCAAGGATGCATGGGAATACCGCAAAACCGTTATGCATACCGGCGACCTTAACTGTTGCAGAGTGATCTTCGGCGAGGCTGATTGGCTGCCGGGGCTTGTTGTCGATAAGTACGCAGATGTTTTGGTAGTAGAGTGCCTGGCTCTTGGAATGGACAGGTTTAAAGAGAGAATAGTCGATATCCTAAAGAAAGTAATGGCTGAGGATGGTATCGTTATAAAAGGCGTATACGAGCGTTCCGACGCACCTGTCAGAAAGAAAGAGGGACTTGAGCCGCACAAAGGATTTATCGGAGAAGAGTTTGATACAAATGCCCTGATAGTTGAAAACGGTATTAAATATACCGTTGACGTTGTAAACGGCCAAAAGACGGGCTTTTTCTTAGATCAGAAGTACAATCGTCTTGCTATGCAGCAAATTGTTGCCGGACTCGTCGGGGGAAGCGGCGAGCTTTGCACAAAGAGAAATCCCGAAAGAAATATTAAAGTGCTCGACTGTTTTACCCATATGGGAACATTTGCTCTTAATATGGGACTTGCCGGAGCGGCTGATGTAACGGGACTTGATATATCTGAGTTTGCGGTATCGCAAGCTACGAAAAATGCCGAGATAAACGGCCTTTCGGACAGAGTAAAGTTCCGCGCGGCAAATGTTCTTGATGAGCTCCCTAAATTGTACGACGAAGGAGAGCAATACGATATTTTGGTCCTCGATCCACCGGCCTTTACCAAGTCGAGGGAAGCTACAAAGAATGCCATAAAGGGCTACCGCGAGATTAATATGAAGGGCCTGAAGCTTGTTAAAGACGGTGGTTATTTTGCAACCTGCTCCTGCTCTCATTTTATGACTCAGGAACTCTTTACCGAGGTTATAGGACAGGCCGCCAAGGCAGTTCATAAGCGCCTGCGCCAGGTTGAGTTTCGTACGCAGGCTCCGGATCACCCGATACTTTGGGCCTCGGACGAGAGCTATTATTTGAAATTTTATATCTTCCAGGTACGTGAGGAGAAATAAAAAAGCAGAAAAGTAAGTAAGACAGACGGAGGCTTCAACGAAAGTTGCGTCCCGGTAGGGGATTATGGTAGAATGTCTCTCATGGGGGCAAGGAAGTATAAAGATATCCTTGTAAACCACACTTCAATACCGGTGCCGGGATCGGCAGATAGGAGATATTATGGAAGAACAGAGCATTGAATTTCGTTACGACACACAGCTTCTTATCGAGGGTTGTGAGATGGATGAGGATGATCTCAGAGAATACATTATCAACAATTTTGTCGGAGACAGCTATGCAGGCGGCGGAGATGAGGATCTTATGAAGGTTCATTACCATACCAACGAGCCTTGGAAGATTCTCGAGTACTGCAGATCTCTCGGTGAAATTTTTGATATTGTCGTTGAAGATATGGACCGTCAGTCCAGAGGACTTCAGGGATAATAACAGCAATATGTCAGATTAAAGCTCCCCTGTTTATGCAGGGGAGTTGTTTTACAAATACAATTATAGGAAGATAAATATGATCCACGAAAAGATAAATATAAAGATGCCGGGTTCGGAAGAATATGCAGCGCTTTATACGTATATTCAAGAGTATTCAGTAAATCTCGGAGTAGAAAAAAGACCAATGGTTATCATCTGCCCCGGCGGCGGATACGACCATACATCCGACCGCGAGTCGGAACCTCTGGCACTTGCCTTCGCAGCTATGGGATGCCATACAGCTGTACTGAGATACTCTACAGGCCCTTCTCAGTTCCCTATTGCTCTTTCGGAGCTTGCTTATTCAGTCAGATTATTAAGAAAACGTGCTGAAGAATGGCATATTGATACAGATAAGATAATCGTACAGGGATCATCTGCGGGAGGTCATCTAGCGGCCTGCCTTGGCGTATTTTGGAATAAGGATTTCCTCGCAAAGATCATTGCAAAAAGCGAGGGAATCAGCGAAAAAGATTTAAGCGGGGTAAAAGAATCTATTAGGCCGAATGGTCATATATTTAACTATCCGGTTATATCGGCTGAAACGTTTGCTCACGCGGGATCCGCAAAGTGTATTAGCGGGGATCTTGAAACCGCAGACAGCTTTTCAGAGAGAAAGGGAATCCCTATTACGGAATTTCTTTCAATCGAAAAGAATATAACAAAAGACATGCCCCCTTGCTTTATCTGGCATACGTTTGAAGACGGAACGGTACCTGTTGAGAATTCTCTGATGCTCGCGTCCGCTCTTCGCAAAGAAGGTGTAAGTACGGAACTTCATATTTTCCCTCACGGCGGTCATGGAACCGGACTTGCAAATAAGCTTACTGCAGGTAATGTCGGAAAAGAGATTGTACCGGAAGTACAGATGTGGCTTCCTCTCGCAAGAAACTGGATAGAAACAAACTTCCCTATAACAACAAAATACTAAGTAATTGTACAAAAATCCCCCTCCGAAGTTGTTGATGATTCGAAGGGGGATTTGATTTAATCTATTGATTTAAAAGTTATTCTTATCTGTGGTACAGATTGTTGCTCTGGTATACGGGCTCGCAGGTAAGATTTACACCAAGCTTTCTAAAGATGCCGGTATCTACAGGGGAGAGGATAACGCTTGAATGGACCTCGCATC
>ODAI011578246.1_pt1 | contig 12283 bp, 14 predicted proteins | sample 1539321 | NCBI WGS metagenome assembly ODAI01 (sample SAMN02144231, study PRJEB22623) | gut metagenome | biome: sheep rumen | host: Ovis aries | place: New Zealand
TAGAGTTAATCGATGCAACAGTTGAGGATAACTACATAGTATTTAATACAACACACTTGAGTAAATATGGAGTAGTAGGAACTGAAATCAAGAAGACAGGTAATATCATTACGAATCCAAAGACTGCAGACAGTGTAGTAACATATGGATTGATGTTAGTAAGTCTTGCAGTTGCTATCGCGCTAGTAGTACTTAGAATTAGAAAACTTAAAAATAATTAAAGTGTCATTGGCACTTTTTTCTTGCAATAATTTATAAGTAGTGTTACTATTACAGTGTAAATTTTTGATGGGAGACACGATTTTTACCTATTTTTGTATAGAGAGTTAGCGTTTGGTGAAAGCTAAACTAAAATGGTAATAATTACTACTTCCTAGAGAACCGTAATGGGTTACGTTGCTTCGCGTTAAGAAGAATAGAGTTAATATAAGGATGGTACCGTCTATTAAAGACTCCTTTGGTATCGTCTTTTTTATTGGAAAGAGGGATAACATGAGAAATTTTAAAGAAGAAAAAGAATTGAATACGCTTAACCACAGTTGTGCTCACTTGCTTGCGCAGGCAGTTAAACATCTTTATCCAAATGCAAAATTTTGGGTTGGTCCTGTCGTAGAAGAAGGATTCTACTACGATATTGATTTAGGTGATGCTGTTATTACTGAGGACGACATCGCTAAAATCGAATCAGAAATGAGAAAATGCGCCAAGGATGATAAACGTATAGTAAGACAAGAGATTACTAAAGAAGAAGCATTAGAGAGATTTAAAGATGATGAATACAAAGTAGACTTGATTAATAGAATGGATGAAACTGATACAGTAATCAGTTGTTATACACAAGGTGATTTTACTGACCTTTGTCGTGGGCCTCACGTAGAGACTACAAAGATGCTTAAAAACTTTAAGCTAACTAAAATAAGTGGTGCATATTGGAAAGGCGACGCAAACAATAAGATGCTTCAAAGAATATATGGAGTATGCTTTCCAACTAAAGAAGAATTGGATGAATATTTAGTTGAACTTGAAGAAGCTAAGGCTAGAGACCATAGAAAATTAGGTAAAGATTTGGGTATCTACATGATGAGCGATCTTGTAGGTAAAGGACTACCAATGTACTTACCAAATGGTTTCATTGTTTGGAATGCTTTGGAAAATTATATTAGAAATAAGGAAATCAAACGTGGATACAAGCACGTATTAACTCCTCCTCTTGGAAATGTTGAATTATATAAGACGAGCGGACACTGGGAACACTATCAAGATGCAATGTTTCCTAAGATGGAAGTTGAAGGAGAAGAATTTGTCCTTCGTCCAATGAACTGTCCACATCATATGATGATATATGGTCACGATATACATTCGTATAAAGATTTGCCAATTAGAATCGCGGAAATTGCAAGAGACTGCAGATTCGAATCGAGTGGGTCCCTAAAAGGTATCGAGCGCGTAAGATCTTTCTGTCAAAATGACTCGCACATCTTCTGCACGATGGAACAGATAGAAAGCGAATTTAAGGGTGTCGTAGACTTGATTTTGGAGTGTTATAGAGAGCTTGGCATAAAGGATTATAAGTTTGAACTAGCGCTTAGAGATCCAGAAGATAAAGTAAAGTATCATCAAGATGATGAGATGTGGAATACTGCTGAAAATGCCCTTAGAAAGATACTTGACGATATCGGCATCCCATACGTTGAAAAGATTGGCGATGCAGCATTCTATGGACCAAAATTGGATGTACAAGTAAAGCCTGCAGTAGGTAATGAGTTCTCACTATCTACTTGTCAAATAGATTTCTGTCTACCTAAGAAGTTTGATTTAACTTATGTCGATAGAGATGGAAGTAAAAAAACACCAGTGGTGTTACATAGAGCAATATTTGGATCTATCGATAGAACAATTGCATATTACTTAGAAGAAACTAAGGGAAATCTTCCACTTTGGATGTCACCAGTACAAGTAAATATTATTCCAGTCAATAATGAATTTCATTTAGATTATTGTAAAGAATTGTTTGATAAATTAGTGGATTATAACTATCGAGTAAACTTAGACGATAGAGAAGAAAAGTTATCTTACAAGATGAGAGAATCACAAGTTAAGAAGATTCCAATCACAGTTATAATTGGCGATAACGAAAAGAGTGGAAAACTAGTAAGTTATAGACAGTTCGGTTCTAAAGATACTACAACTTTATCGTTAGATGAGTTTATGGCCTTCTTAGAAAAAGAAAATACTGTTGGATCAAATAAGTAGGTGTATAATATGGACTTAAATCTCATTACACTCAATACTCAAGGGAGACTTGATTTCGATTTTGTCCCTGACATGAAAGATTATAAAAGTCCTGATATTTTAGGATTGGAAAATCTAAGAGTAAAGGGTAGTATCATAGATAATGGTACTGATGAATACGAAATAACTTTACATATTACTGGTACTGGAATATATCGTAGTGCTATAAATTTAGGTGAAGTTAAGAAAAAAATAGATATAGAATATTCGGATTTTATAAAAAATTTGCCTGACATTTATAAAAAAAGTGCAAATACACTTGATATTTTGCCAATAATATGGGAAAATATATTACTGGAAATTCCCATTCGAGCTGTAAATTCCAGTGACACTTTCGCAAAAACGCAAGGCGATGGTTGGGAAATAGTTAGCGAATAAGCGAAAATAATTAGGGAGGAGTGAAACTATGGCAGTTCCATTTAGAAGAACAAGTAAAACAAAAAAGAGAATGCGTCGTACACATTTAAAAAAGACTTTACCAGGTTTGACAATATGCCCAAACTGTGGAGCAGCTCTAAAACCTCATAGAGTATGTACTAAATGTGGTTATTATAAGAATAAAGAAGCAGTTCAAGTTAAGAATGAAGAAAAGTAAAGTAGAGTAATCTACTTTTTTAATTTCTTTACAACCCTTTAAAAGTATTATAAAATAATTGTTAGAAAAGAGGAGATGCGCATGCCAAAAGAAACAGTTAATAAAAGAGATCAAATACTCATGCAGTTGGCGCATTACTTTATTACAAAGGAAAATTACACCCCAATTGTTGTAAGAGGTGTTAAGAATGAATTGTGGCTAGAGAATTTAGAAGCACCGTATAGAATAATAAGAATTAATACAAATTATATTCACAATAATGAACAACTCAATTACGATTTATTTAAAATTAAAAATGTTGTAAAACAAGTCAAGAAAAAGACTCTCAGTTTTAAAATTAATACTTTAAATATTTTATTGGATGTAGGTACAAGTGTTAATGTAAAAGGTACAGATAAGATTGATTGTATTAAGGTTGATGGAGAAAAGGATATTAAAAAGTCCAAAGCACTTAATGAGCTTTTCCCTGAACTTAAAGATAATTTATTAGATGCACACGATGGATTAGATTTTTTAATAAATGTGACAAACGATATAAATATAAAAACAGAAAAAGATAATAGGGAGTTTGAAAACGTGTTTAAGAAAAAGAAATTGAGCATTACATATATTTTAATAGCTATTAATGTATTGATATTCTTAATTGGTACTATTGGATCTTATTTCGGTAAATTTGATTTATATACTAAAATAGCACTTCATCCAACACTTGTTAAACAAGGTGAAATATATAGGTTATTAACTGCAGTATTTACACACGAAAGCATAATTCATTTAGCAATGAATATGTATGCATTATATATAATTGGAAGTCAAGTAGAGACGTATATCGGAAAGAAAAAATACATCTTAGTATATCTTTTTAGTGGTATTGCCGGCTGTTTATTGTCTTGTGTTGTAAATACAAATTGGTCATTAGGTGCAAGTGGTGCAATATTCGGGCTTATGGGAAATTTACTATATTTTGGTTTACACTATAGAATGTATTTAGAGTCATCACTAAAGAATAATATTATACCTTTGATAATAGCAAATCTTGCAATGGGATTTATCATTCCAAATATAGACAATGCCGCCCACATTGGTGGACTTGTTGGAGGTTTGTTCTTAACAATGGCTTTAGGAATTGAAAATAAAAGTACAAAGCAAGATAGATTAACTGGAATTATTTGTAGCACAGTCTTTGTAGCGGCACTTGTATATCTAATATTTTTAGTAAAATAAAACTCTGATAAATATCAGAGTACTTTTTTTATTAACACTTTAGCTTTTAATATACACAAAATAAATGTACTAGTATCGTATTTTGTTTATACCAAAATTCAGAAAAAAGTAATATATAATAAATTGAGAAAATATAATCAGATATAATTTTAATATCATTAATTTTTACAGTTTTATTGTTTTTAATAATCAAAAATCGTTTTTTTAGTATAGAGATTGATAAATTAATTTAATTAATACATAATTAATATTACAAATTTGTTCTTTTATCAGTTTATTTTGTAGATATGTATAACCAGTATTTCTCGTCCCTTTTCTACTTTTTGCTAAGTCATTAAAAAATCCATTTGATTTCCATATTCATCTAATAACATTTTTGGGCAATATCTTCGGTAGTTTGAATACCATAAACTAGATAAAAAACTAGCTATAGCGGTAAACAAACATCTCCGATTGTCAATTCCCCGGTTATATATAACTTGAAACCTCTCCATACATAGTGTTGTCTATATCTAATGAGTTCTTTCCCTACCAAATTCATTTGCCTCTATAATTTCGTATTTATTTTTTTCATTTCTAATATTTTATTATCAGAAAAGATATCTTTACTTGCCACCAAAACTTTTTCCCAATATTCATTACTAGCAAAATTACTAATTACAACTTGTCTTTTTGGCCTTGAACAATGAATAAAAGAATTATTACCTAAGTAAATACCACAATGGCCCGGATATTTATTATCCATTTTAGGAATTGTTTCATTCATAGATTGTCTATGAAAGAATAAAATATCACCATCTTTAATAACACTTAAATCTTTATTTCGATTGCTTTCACAAAATAATATAGTTTTTCCATAATTGTTAGTCAATATTTTAGTTGTAGTTGATAGTCCAAACCCATGATTATATAAATTTATTCTAAGTATTTCATAATATAAAAACCAAACAAATCCTGCACAATCAAAGGTATCTGGTCCATTTTTTCCGTGTTCATATAATTTATGATGTTGCAATAATGCTAGCTTAATGATTTTTTCTCTTAATTCATTTTCTTTAAAATTTGCTTTAATCACTCCAATCTTATTTTATAAAAAATATTGGCAGTCAAATTTTAAATGATGATATATTAATATAATACACTTTCTCATATAAATCACCTTCAGAACTGCAAGATATTATAACAGATTATAACTGTATAATCAATTTTTTGGCATTGAATCTGAAATCCTAAAAAATTACATGAGCAATATAGTTTCTTTACCATTATTAATATCCTATTGCAATAGTCGATTTAGCACTACTAAACTGACATATTGTCGTAATTTTTTTTATAAGTTCTAGTTATCTATTTTTAAAGCTTACTTACCACTTGTTCATTTTAAAGCACAAAAAAACTAATCTGCTATGATTAGTTATTTTTATTTGGTAGCGGCGGAGAGGGTCGAACTCCCGACCTACCGGGTATGAACCGGTCGCTCTAGCCAACTGAGCTACACCGCCATAAATAAAGCATATATAATATACCAAATTTTATATGTCTTTGCAAGCATTTTCTCATAAATGAATATTGTATTTTTTAATTGTTCATAATATAATTATAGTGATAGTAGGTGAAGTAATGAACATAATTGATATTTTAGTTATTGCAATATTAGCAGTTTGTGTGCTTAAAGGATTCTTTAATGGGGCTATTAAAACAGCGATTACATTTGTAGGTGGTTTTATCGTATTAATTGCTGCGTACATTTTAAAAAATCCGGTATCGCTCTTTCTATATGATCATTTACCATTTTTTAAACTGAATGGTATTTTATCCGGAATAAGCGTATTCAATATAATCATATATGAGCTTTTATCCTTCTTGATAGTGGCATCTGTATTATTAATCGCGTATAGGGTAATTTTAGGTATTACCAATGTCATAGAAAAAATATTAAATATAACTATAATTTTGGCAATACCATCTAAATTAATTGGACTTGTGATCGGATTTGTAGAGGGCGTAGTTGTTTCCTTCATAGTTCTTTTCTTACTTTTACAGTTCTCTAGCACAAAAGAATATGTAGAAAAAAGTAAATATGGTGAGATTATTTTGACTAGTACACCAGTGTTATCTGATGCAACAGAGTCTGTATATAAAGCTTTAGATGAGATATATAAAGTTGCTGAAAACTATAAAGATTCGACAGATAGAAATTCAGCAAATCTGGAGGCATTAGATATAATACTGAAATACAAATTAATCAAGCCAGATACAGCAATCAAACTCGTAAATGAAAAGAAATTAGATATCGATGGAGCGCTAGCAATAATTGAAAAATATAATAAATAAGAGTAAAAATATTTTATTTTTACTTTTTTTATGATATACTCTTTTTAAGAATAGGAAGTGGGCTATGAAACACATAAGTAGAATACTTATTGTATTATTCTCATTTATAATCTCAGGAAATGTATATGCTGAGTGTCAAAAAACTGTACTTAAAGATTTAAAGATAGACGGAATTCCCGTTGGAAAAAGTTCTATTGTAAATAGCAGTGGTACAGAATATAAAATAACTGTAAAGGAAAATGTAAAAACCGTTCGGATTGATGCTTCAACTGATTATGCCTTTGTAGATGGATATGGTCCGAGAACAGTCTCAACTAATGAAACTGTTCAAATACGTGTTAATGGTGCTCCAGAATGTGGAATAACCAGGTATTACTTGAGTTTTGTAAAAGAGAGTGAAACGACTACTACTCAGAAGAGTACGACCACAAATACAACTACTACGACATCGACATCGACAACTAGCACTACGACAACTACTACAACTACGACAACAAGAAGAGTTGAACAAGAGGATGAAAGTCAAACAGCAGAAGTGAAAGTGAAGTTAAAATCGCTTTCTATCGAGGGGTACCCATTAAATTATAATCCGACAAATGATAAGTATATAATAGAGGTTGCTAGTGATGTATCATCGCTAAATATTATTCCGGAAAAAGAAAATGAAAGCGATAACGTCGTCATTTCTGAAAATGCAAATAATTTACCAGAAGGAACTAGTATAGTAACTGTTACTGTAACAAATCAAGAAGGCAATTCTAATGTTTATGAAATTACAGTTATTAAGAAATCTGATGAGTCCCGTAATAACTATTTATCACAATTGGCCATATCAGGATATTCAATACCATTCGATCCTGAGACAACGGAATATTACTTGACGATTAAGGATGAAACATCCCTTAATATTAGTGCGATACCACAAGCAGACACTTCTTCTGTGTCAATATCGAATAATTCCAACTTAGTAAATGGGTCTAAAATCATCATAACTGTTAAAGCAGAAAACGGAAGTCAAAGAGAATATACCATTAATATACGCAAAAATGAATTTGACATCATGACTATAATCAAAGATTATTGGCAAATATTATTAGTAGGTTTATTGGTAATAATTATTATAATAATACTTGTAATCATGCTAATAAAATCTAAAAAGAAAAAGAAAAAAGAATCTGTTACACCTGAAGAGATAAATGTGCCAGAAAATACGAGTGTTGTAAGTAACACTGTCGATGCTTCACCTAATGTATCAGTTCCACAAAATATAAATCCAACCCCTGTGCAACCACCTATCGGAGATTTAGAAATAATAACGCCTAATGTAAATGAGGAAAACAAAGAAGATAATACATCTAATACAGAAGTATTTAAATTATGAGCACATATAGTGCTCTTTTTTATTTGTTGAAAAACTATTTTTATAGTGTTATCATTTAATTAGTAATTTATTATGGAGGTAGAAATTGGAAAACATTAAAATATTTGCATGTAATTCTTTAGAAAAGTTGACTAATGAAATACGTAAATGCTTAGTATTACCACTAGGGCAAAAGGATTCTTTTAAATTTAAAAATGACAATACATTCGTGCAGTTAAAGAAAACTGTTAGAAATCAAGATATACATAGTTCAAATGAGGGTAAGCCTCTAGGAGATTTATTCATATATGATAAATAGTGAAATAACAAAAATAGTAGATGCATTTGATATCGATGGAAAACTAGTTAGTGTAGAAGCAAACAATGCAGGTAATATAAATAAAACATATATTGTTGAATTTGCAAATAATAAAAAGAGAAAAAAATATTTAATTCAAAGGATAAATAGCAATGTCTTTACAGAGCCTTTTAAACTTATGAAAAATATCGAAGGCGTAACGACTTATTTAAAAAGGGAACTAATCAAGCTAGGAGATACCACTCATCAAGTATTAGAAGTTATTAAGACAAAAGATGGCAAAAGCATACACGTATTAGAAGATAATGGATCCCGCTCATATTATAGAGCATACCAATTTATCGAAAACTCGATTTCATATGATAAGTCAACTGACTATGAAATAGTAAAAAATACTGGTAAAGCTTTCGGCAATTTTCAAAGACTATTGAAAGATTATCCAATGCAACAATTGGAAGAAACTATAAAAGATTTTCACGATACAGAGAAGCGATATGAAAAATTTTTATCCGATATTAAGATAGATCCAGAGAATAGAGCTTTAGAAGTATCAAAAGAAATTGTTTCAATATTGAAAAGGGCTGATATCGTCTCTACGATTATGAAAAGACTAGGAAAAGATATTCCTTTAAGAGTTACTCATAACGATACAAAGGTAAACAATGTCATGATGAATAGAGAAACTGGTGATTATATGGCAGTAATCGATTTGGATACCGTTATGCCAGGCAGCATGCTTTTCGATTATGGTGATGGAATTAGAAGTACTGCATCGCATGCTAGCGAAGATGAAACAAATTTAGATGAAGTCTATCTCGACTTTGATTTATTTAAAGCATATACAGATGGCTATATGAGTGAAATGGCTAGTTGTCTATCAAAGAGTGAATTGGATTTAATGGGACAATCCATTAGAATAATTACATTAGAACTCGCAATAAGATTTTTAAACGACTACATAAATGGAGATACATATTTTAGAATTGATTATCCAACTCATAACTTAGATAGAGCACGAAATCAATTAAAGTTGGTAATGGATATAGAGAGTAAAATGAATAAAATTGATACCTATATTAAAGAAAGTTATATAAAATATGCAAAAGAAGCAATCTAATGCTTCTTTTTTTCTGGAACTAAATCTATACCTGTTTTCCCACCTGGGTGACACCTCAATAATCTTTTAATAGTCAAACAGATTCCTTTGATTACTCCGAATCTTTCGATTGCAATTTTTGAATATTCAGAGCATGTCGGAATAAATCTGCAATTTGTGTGAGCATGAAGTGGAGTCACCTGATATAAATTTATGATTTTTATAATTAATGTTCGCATAATTTCACCACATCAATTATACAAAAAACTTTATAGTCTTTCAATTTGTTCTATTTTAAAAGCTAGTTAATAATATTTATTAGGTGAGATTTATGTTAAAAAAAGCAATACTGATATCTCTTTTATTTATACCGTTATTTGCTAGAGCAGAAGAACTAACTCTAGCACAAAATGCAAAAAGCGCCATACTAATAGAAGCGAAAACTGGTAAAGTGCTTTATGAAAAGAATGCAGATGAAGCATTGGCACCTGCTTCGATGACGAAAATGATGACTTTACTTTTAACGATGGAGGCGATAGACTCGGGTAAATATAAATTAGACGATAAAGTGATTGTAAGTGAAAATGCAGCTTCCATGGGAGGTAGTCAAGTATTCCTGTCTGCAAATACAGAATATAAATTAGAAGATATTATAAAGGCAGTATTAATTGCAAGTGGAAATGATGCTGCTGTTGTGTTAGCTGAAAATATTGGTGGATCTGTAGAAAATTTTGTATCTATGATGAATAAGCGTGCAAAAGAACTTGGATTAACTTCCACTAACTTTGTAAATGTATACGGATTAGATGCGCCAGGTCATGTCTCTAGTGCAAGAGACATGTCTAAAATAGCAAGGGAACTGATAAAGCACGAGACAATTTTAAAGTATTCAAGTATATATGAGGAATATTTAAAAAAACCCGATGGATCTTCTATTTGGATGGTAAATACAAACAAACTTGTAAGGTTTTATCAGGGAATCGATGGACTAAAAACTGGATTTACGAGTAAAGCAGGATACTGTCTAACTGCTACAGGGGAGTGGAATAACTTAAGACTTATAAGTGTCGTAATGAACGAAGAAAATCAGGATAATAGAACAAAAGATACCATTGAACTTATGAATTATGGTAAGAGTAGTTATAAAGTAAAAGAAATATTTAAAGACGGTGAAGTGGTTGGTAAAATTGAAATAGAACTCGGTAGTAAACGTAAAGAAAATGTCATTACGACAGAGGAAATAGTCGACTTAGTTAACTTTTTAGAAGATAACAACGAATATAGTTATAAAATAAAATTAGACGAGGTAGTCGCTCCAATTAAAAAAGGAGATGTAGTGGGAACAATTAAAGTCAAAAGAGGACCAGAAGTGATTATGATATCAGATTTAACAGTAGAAAAAGATGTACCCAAGGTCACTTTTTTCCAATTATTAAAAAGAATGCTATCTTTACTAATTCTAGGTTTTAAATAGCTTGTATAAATTCGAATGATAGTACCATATTAATAATGGTGATACTATGAAAAAGAATAAAATACATAGAAGTGCCTCTATAGAGTTTAAAGACGAGAATGATCTAATTATGGAGGGCTTATTGAATCCATATTATTATAACTTTGGTCGCGTAAATAAATATGATTTAGATGGAACTAAAATGCATAATAATGTCAATTTTCTTTGAACACCTAGTTGTGTTTTTTTAATACCAAAAGATTGGTATTTTTTTTGTGTGCTGTTTACAAAGAATTCTTTTTTTAATAGAATTCTAATTAGGTGATTAACATGTTAAATGTAAGTAGACTCTATGAATTGATGGACGAAATAGGAATAAAGAATTTAAAGGAACTATCAAGAGAAACTAAAATTGCATACAATACAATTATTTACATGACTAATGGTCATGATATGCATGTAAGTACTCTAATAGAGCTATCACGTTTTTTTAAAGTACCAGTCGACTATTTGATAAACACCTCATATGGAATAAGAGTGGTTGGATTAAATAGCGAAGACTACGTAAAGAGTTCCAGTGTTTTGGAAGCCTCTTTTCTAAAAATGCTTTAGTTTTTGCAAATTAGTATTAATCGTGCTATAATTACTTTACTGTTTTTTCCAATCCAGGTGTTATGAGGTGAGATTATGGAAAATATAGTTTTAAATCTTGGTGGATTAATAAAGAATTTTAATTGGAGCGATGCTTTATTTTTGTTGATAGGAGTATCAATTGTCGTTTTACTTGTATGTATTGTGTATTTGCTGTTGAAAACAGATGAAGAAGTAAATGAAAAACCGATAGTAAAAAGTGATTCTCGTGACTTGGCATCTATTATTGACAATTTAGAAACCAATTATGAGCCTAAGCCAGTAGATTTATCCGAATACGAAAGAGAAATGGAAGATACAGCAATTATCAGTTATGAAGAACTACTAGAAAGAACTAGTACTAATATCTCTTATGATGATACTTATGAAAGTAATAGTAAAGATGTAGTAGTAAAAAAGATAGATCCCACTAATACTTCTACCACAAAAGAGTTAGTAGATTTACCACACGTTATAATGATGAACTATGATAGTGAAGAAGCGTTCTTAAAGGCCCTTAAAAAATTACAGGAAAATCTTATAAGATAGAATAGTAGGTTAATTATGAAATACTGTGTATTGAATTTAGGATGTAAAGTAAACAGTTATGAATGTGACTTTATAAGAGAAAAGTTGAACGAAAGAGGCTATATAGAAGAGAATCTATCGAGTTCTTTAAATATAGTAATAATAAACACATGTAGTGTTACTAATCAAAGCGATGCTAAGAGTAGGCATATGATAAGACTAGCAAGAAGAAAAGCACCAAATGCTTTGATAATTGCACTCGGCTGTAGTGCTCAAAATCACAAAGATAAATTATTAGAGGTTGGAGCAAATATCGTCTTAGGCAATAAAGACAAGTCAAAAATAGCCGAATACATCGATCAGTATCTTATAGATCACAAGGATGTTGTTAAAATATATGATTTGACTGATCAAGAATTTGAAACAATGTTTTTGAAAAATGAGAATAATAA
>ODAI014245232.1_pt1 | contig 12283 bp, 8 predicted proteins | sample 1539321 | NCBI WGS metagenome assembly ODAI01 (sample SAMN02144231, study PRJEB22623) | gut metagenome | biome: sheep rumen | host: Ovis aries | place: New Zealand
AGCGATCAGGCCTGTGCAGGGATACTCCAGAGACCATCTGGTAACGGTCTGTCCATGGATCATTCTGTCATCAACACGTACGAAAGAAATAGACATACTAACTCCTCCTTAAATATGCCTGCCGTCCGCACTGCGGACAGCTGTGAAAAAAGTTGCTTACAGGTCCTCTTCCTCATCCTCGTCATCCATCGGGATGGTGAATTCCTTGATCTGCTCCCTGGCTCCCTCAATCAGTTCGTCGATCAGTTCGGAGGTCTCTTCGTCATCCTTGGACAGGACGCAGGTCAGAACCAGAGGAAGGTTCATACCGCCGACCATTCTGGTCTTTGCCAGAAGTCCTGTCTCCAGCAGTACATTCGCTGTCGTTGCAAGAGGTGAGCCTCCCACGATGTCCGCAAAGAGAATGATCTCGTCATCTTCGCCGACTACCGAAAGAACCTGCTTGACGTTCTCCGCGAATTCATCCGCCCCCATGCCGTTGACAAGGCTGGTGGAGAGGACATCCTCTCTCTCCTCGCCTGCGAGCATGTTGACGGCTTTGTGCAGTCCGGGTGCGAATTCCCCGTGACTGACTAAAACCACATACTTCATACACTTACCTCGCTTTCTGTACTGGTTTTACTGAAGCGGTTCTCACAGAACAGCACGAAATGCCCCAGAGAAGAATGAAAACGACAAAAAGTCCTTTTCAATCCGTATCGCAGAAAAGAAGGGAGCAAAAGTGAAGCGATCACTACGGAAGGGGTATCCCTGTGACGGCATCTCGTGTTGTCTGATTCTGAAAAAAGTATAAAAAAATGGTGACACCTGTTCATCTAACAAGTGTCACCATTATTGTCAGAAATTTGTCATTGTTTTAACATGACATTTGTCATACCTGAAAAACAAGTCCTATCTTCTGGTCTTCAGATAATTGTTGATGGTACGATTCCAGATGATCTGCTCCATCTGAACGTTGGAATTGCTCTCCAGAATAGACCGCACAGCAGTCGAAACCTGCTCCAGGGCCTCCTCGTATCCTGTAAAGCGCGGCGATATGACCGACTTCTCCATAGCGCGGTGAAGGGTGTCCATGTTAAAGGCTGTACCAGTCCCCTCCAGGATCAGATCTGCTGTCTCCTTGGATTCCGTGACTTCCTGCAGCGGGGAGACTCCTTCTGAATAGTCAAAGATCTCCCGCTGGATCTTTTTTTCACAGGTCAGAATCTTCATCAGCTCCCATGCAGCCTTTTCCTGGGATGTCCTGGAACTGAGGCCGATACAGAGTGTGTCAAGCCGGGAGATATTATCACCGGAGGGGCCTGCAGGCATGGTAATACATTCCCACTCGAAACCGGAATACTTTTTCAGGCTCAGTTCCCGGGATTTATAGGCCCGGTATTCGGAAAACATCATGGGCTGGAAGGCCACATTTCCGTTGGAGAAGTCTCTGCCCGAGACATTATAGCCGCTGTTGCCGGCCTGGAGACGCTCCAGAAATGAGATCGCCTCTCCGATCTGAGCAGTCGTAAAATCACAGGATCTTGCTTCCTCGTCAAAGAGCCTTACCCCGTTGGTACTGAAGGCATCCACCCAAGAATATCCCGATATGCCGTATTGGTTGACGATGCCGCTGCCGTCCGTACTGTGGGTGACCTTTGCGCAGATCTGCAGGAAATCCTCCCAGGTCCAGTCCGGATCCGGAAGAGGGATCCCCTCCCTGTCCAGGATGGTCTTGTTGACAAACATCATGTTGGGGGCGCATTCATAGGGCAGGGCATACTGAACGCCGTTCTCCTGGCCGGACTGATAGGCGGAGGGGTAAAAAACATCCGGGTCAAAATCCTGATCCAGGACGATCAGGTTGTCCAGTGACCGGAGAGCCCCGATGCCGGCAAAGGTGGCGAGATCATCTCCGGGGACAAAGAAGAGATCAGGTACATCACCCTGCAGCATCTTCTCGGCCAGCCACTCGGAATAGTCCGATTTGAGAATTCCGGATGTGTAGGTCACTTCATAGTCGGGATATTTCTTTTGGAACTCCTCGATGGCATCATCCAGGATCCGGTAATAATAACCGTTCTCAATATCCCAATAGCTTCCCGCAAAGACTCCGACCGTGAGCTTTTTCTCCTTGCGGGGAATCCACTTCTGATAGATCCCGCTCATTAAAACGATCGACAGCAGAATCAGCACCGCGGCTGCTGCCAGCCTCTTAAATCTGCTGTTCATAAACTCATTGAATAGTACTTTCATATCTTCTTAATTATCCAGTGTGCCGACTGCATTGCAGCTCATTTACAGGCGCTCAAAAACAGCTTATCCCCGGAGCGGCCTGTTGACAGCGCCGGTCTGCACTGCCCAGATGGCGAGCTGTGTCCGGTCGCGGAGTTCGAGCTTTGACAGAATGTTGCTCAGAGTATTGCGCACAGTTCCTTCGGACAGGTTCAGACGCGAGGAGATTTCCTTGTTGGAGAGACCGCTCCCCACAAGGACGATGACATCCCATTCGTTGGGCTTTAGATCCCTTGTCAGTTTATCTTCCACCTGGATCGCAAGGTTTGACTGCGCCATCCTGGAGAAAAGCCGCACCACTTTGGAGGCAATGTCTTCATTGATCATGGCCGTGCCGTTATAGACCTTGCGGATGGCATCAGAGAGCTCTTTCATGGAGATTCCCTTGAGCAGATAGCCGCTGGCCCCGAATTTAAGGGCATTAAAGACATATTCATCATCGTCAAAAGTGGTCAGGATGATGATCTTGATATCCGGATACAGTTCCTTGATACGCTGTGTACAGACGACGCCGTCCATCCTGGGCATGCGGATATCCATAAGGATCACATCGGGCTTATCCTGTTTCACGGATGCCATCACCTCGATGCCGTCCGCAACGCAGTCCACCACTTCAAAGTCGGGAACATTATCCAGGATGATCATAAGGCTCTGCCTGATCAGCTCCTGATCGTCAGCAATCAGTATTTTTATCATGACTCCTCCTCCGACACTACTCTGACCGGAACAACTGCCTCGATCACAAATCCGTCTTTTCCGCTGTAAGAAAGGGTTCCCTTGAGCATATCGATCCTCTCCTGCATGTGATGCAGGCCAAAACCGCTCTGAATGTCATCACACCCTTTTCCATTGTCCGCGATCCGTATCCGCAGGTCATTGTCTTCACGCTCGATCCGCACATCAATATGCGTCGCGTTTCCATGCCGGATCGCATTGGTTATGCTCTCCTGCACGATGCGGTAGAGAACATCCTCTTCGTCCTGGTCCAGGTCTTGAAGATCCCCGGGAAAAACCAGATCTATCTTCACGCCGGTCGAATTTTCGGACTCCTCTACAAGCTTGCGGATAGCGGCCTCCAGATCCAGTGTCTCCAGAGCATCCGGACGCAGGGCGTTCACAGAATGTCTGACATCCGTGATCCCGTTCCTGGCCACTTGTGCGATCGCGCGCAGCTGCTCTTTTGTCGCTTCCGGCGCTATATCCATGAGCATGATACAGGCCTCGATCCCTGTGATGATTCCCGTCAGAGAATGTCCGAGGGTATCGTGGATCTCTCTGGCCAGCCTGTTCCGCTCTCTGGTCTCTGTCATTCTGACCTGCTCCTGGGCATATTCCTCCAGCTTCTGGTTGGCCGTCTGCAGCTGGCTGTTGAGGCGCAGGATCCTCTCTTTTTCGCTGGTCTGCGACAGGGTCAGGACCACCATATAGAGAATGAAGACCAGGGTGTTGAGAAGGCTGAGCATGTCCAGAACAGACAAGAGACTGCTGCGGACATCCTGGCGAAAATAAGCCCACATCTGGGAGAGAGGAATGACATGGAGCAGATTGAACATTTTATTGCTGCTCATGGCCAGAAAGGCAATGCAGATGGCGGTAACATATACAATTCTTTTTTTCCAGTCAATCCTGTAGCGCATGGTATCCGCCAGGAGCAGCATGACGATTCCCGTATACCCGAAGCCTGTCAGAGCACAGATACCCAGCGCGATCCCGTATTCAATAATGATCTTTCCCACCAGTTCCGGGTGGTTGTTGCAGGGAATGGACAGAAGGAGCAGCAGGCTGACACTCAGTATTGCCACACATACCGGCAGTTTCCAGGAAAAAATAGGGACCGAACCGGCTCCGACCAGAAAGTGCAGGGCACTGCCGTCCATGGTATAACCGCGCAGCGCGTGTACGGAAACAATCGTTATATAGAGCAGGATCAATAGGTTCAGCAGCTTCATTTCCAGCAGGATCAGGCCCGGAGCCTGAAGAATACTGGTAGAATCCTCCGCATTATTGTCCCGATATAATTCCAGAGATTTATCTGCCATGCCCGGTCTCCTCTCCTGCAGATTTTATTCTTTTGGCCATGGTCTCATGCTTTCAAACATGTATGATTCGAGACCCGCTCACGAGTCCTGTGCCCGGCGAAACAAGTATGCTCCTATTTCCGCTTACGAGACTTGCGCCCCGGGTGTCGGATCCCTACTGCCAGCGGTCAATACTGTACTCTTCCACATTCTCCTTAGTGACCAGCTCAACCGGAACCAGGATCCTTGACTCGACCTCTTCTCCGTTCAGCAGCCTGTAAAGTGTATCCGCAGCCTGCTCTCCCACCCTGGTCGGGAACTGCGCAGCAGAAGCCTGAATGTTCCCGTCCCGGATCATTGCCTTTCCGTCGGGAGAAGCATCCACGCCGTAGAGATTGACCTGATCGAGCAGACCGTGCGCGTCCAGCGCCGCAGCCGCCCCGATACAGGCCGGATCATTGAGACAGAATACATTGTCAAAATAGACATTCTTTTCGATAAATTCCTCCATACGGGGCATGGCCAGTTCAAGCTTGCCCTCACAGGGAATCTCCTGCACTACCCGGAATCCTTCTTCTTTTTCGACTGTATCCAGAAAGCCCCTCACTCGCTCCACACCCGATATTGCCGAATCGTGTGTCAGGATCACAAGTTTCGCATGATCGGTCTGTGACAGAAGATACTCTCCCACCAGGACCCCTGCCCTGTAGTTGTCCGATACGATGGTACAGTCCGCAAGCGTGGGATCGGAAAGATCGGAATCTACAACAATGATCCGCACGCCCTGCTGTCTGGCGCGCCCGAGCACCTCATCCAGACCGCCCGCGTCTACCGGTGTCAGGACCAGGACATCTATTCCCGCGTCAAGCATATCGTTGATCTGCTCCACCTGCCGCTCCACATTCAGAGCCGGATCCCGCAGGATCAAACGGTCTCCCTCCGCCTCGACTCTGTGGGCGATCTGTTCGTTGATGATGGCGAAGAGCTCATTGTTCATGGTCATATAACTCGCGCCAATCAGGATGGAATGCTCCTTCTGGTTCTCGGATCCGTCCGGACGCAGGATCATATACGCCCCCGTCAGAACGACCAGAAACAGTACGGTCACCGTATTTATAATCACTACAAGACGTCGGAAATTCATCTTTATCCTCTCAATCAAGGGTTTTTCAATCAATTCTATATATTATAACATAACGCAAGAGAGACAGGGGACGGTTCTGTGTCTCCTTTTCGTGAAAAGGAGACACAGAACCGTCCCCTGTCTCTCCCCTGTCTCTCATCTTCATGATATAATGAAAGAGCAGACAGTTTATCTGCTCTGAAAACTGTATAACCGTTTAATGCGGATTTATGATCGTTAAAAAGCACTTTTGCTGCACACACTGTAATAGCAAGGAGAGAAATATGAGTCAGATTGCAGAACAAAAATGCCCCGCCTGCGGTGCTCCGCTACGATTTGACCCTGCTTCGGGAATGCTTGTATGCGACTACTGCGGCACGAAGACAGAACTGCCCAAAGCCAAAGAATCCCAAGGAAAAAAAGAGACCGGCAAGGAAAAGGAAAAGCCTGCCAAAGCAGATAACAAGGCTGAAGATGATGAGATCGGCGGCTTTGATTTTGACAGTCTCGATGATCTGGTAACAGACCCTAATGCCATGAATCTGCCGGTCTATAACTGTGTATCCTGCGGGGCCGAAGTCATCGCGCCGCCGGAGCAGATGGCACTCACCTGCCCCTACTGCGGCAACAATATTGTCCTGACCCAGAAAGTGACCGGCAAGCTGCGCCCGGACGGTGTGATCCCCTTCAGGATCCAGGCAAAAGATCTGCCGGCGGCCGTCAACAACTTCTACAAGGACAAAAAGCTGCTGCCCAGGCATTTTTTCTCGGAGAGTACAATGGGAAAAGTGACCGGCGTCTATGTCCCCTTCTGGGTCTTTTCCGGAGATGTGAAAGGGACTCTGGGCTACAGGGCCCAGACCTCCTCTTCTTCAAGGAGCGGGGACTATATTATCACACAGACCAATTACTACCAGCTGGTGCGCGACGCAGCTCTTGCCTTTGACAATCTCCCTGTCGACGCAAGCGGCAGGATCGAAGACCGTCTCATGGATTCCCTCGAGCCCTTCAATACCGCCGAGACAAAGCCTTTTGACATGCGGTATCTGGCAGGTTTCACGGCAGACCGTTTCGACCAGAAAAAGGACGATATCTCCGCACGTGCCTCCAGCCGCATGAAAAAAAGCACCTATTCCATCGTCGATTCGCAGGCTGCGGCCGGCTTTGGATCCGTGAGCCGGACCAGCGGCAGACTCAACGCGGATGTAAAGGCCAAATATATTCTGTTCCCGGTTTACATGTTTGATATCTCCTACCGGGGATCAAATTATCATTTTGCCGTCAATGGCCAGACCGGCAAGGTCGTTGGTGATATCCCGACAGACAGCGGCGTAAGCTTCCTCTATTTCCTGAAACGGTTTGCGATCGTGGGCGGCGGTCTCTTTGCTGCCTCCGTCGTAAAATATATGCTGGGATTCTGAGAAGCCGGCTGCGATTCCCGCAGCTTTTCTAAAAACCGCTTAAAATGACTGTCCGTCCATACAGGGAGATATAGATTATGAAAAAAAGACAATTATTGCCCGCTTCTCTTTCGGGAGAGCACAGACGGCGGAAAAGCAAGACAAATACAGGCAGTGCATTCTTTTTGCACGGTCTTACCCTTCCTTCCATCCTTCTGGCACTGATCCTGGCACTATCCGCTGCGGCTGCAGCCACAGCTCTCCCCCCGGGAACGGTCACAGCCTCTGCCGCAGAAGCAGAAGCAGAAGAAGATGCTTCGGAGGCCATGTGGAGTGAAACCTTTTACAGGGCCAGCGACACCTCCGGAGAACTGACACCGGAGGAGCAGAAGTCGCTGGATGAGACCTGTCTGGAATTCATGAAGACCTACCAGGCTGACCTGTCCCTTCTTGCCATCACCTCCGAATACCTGGAAGGTACGACTCTTTCAGACCTGGCAGCTTCTTATTACGAAAACAGCGAATTCGGCTACGGTCCCGGCAAAAGCGGCTTCCAGCTCATCTGGGTCAAGTCTACCGACCAGGCTCTGATCGAGGCTTACGGCGATGCAGCGGATCTCATCCCCCAGGATTATCTGCAGTTTGCAGCGCGCGAGATCCCCAAGTATGAGGAAGGACACGGCGTATACGGTCCCCTGTATGCGGGCACCCGCTTTTTGTCCAACTATCTGCGCGGAGGCGGCAAGGAGACTGCCCCTGTGGAGACAACTGCAGACGCACAGGCTGCAGCTGCCGGCAATACAGGCGATGAATCCGTCGATCCGGAGTCCTCTGCAGAGAGCGCGACTCTGGCCGCATCCCAGGTACAGCAGGAAAAGTCATACACCGGGGATGAAAACGATGATCTGCAGCTCATCACTGCGGGAGACCCCCTGTCTGACAAAGAGCGCATGCTCCCGGACGGAGAAAAACCCGACCAATCACTCAGGGTCGGCGAAGACTCCGATATGCCAGCCTGGTATCCCAAAGAGCCGCAGACCTTCCCCTTCTACCATGACACAGACGCGCCCCGCATCGTCGACATTGCGGATATTTTCAGTGACGAAGAAGAGTCCTCCATGGAGGCCCGGCTGGCGGAGCTTCGAGAGCAGCTGGGAAAAGACATCGTCGTTTTTACAGACACCTCAACCTACGGGCTCTCCCGCTCTGTCTATGCGGCGGATTTCTACGATTTCAACGGCTACGGCATCGGGGATGACCGCGAGGGCGTCTGCCTCATGATCTGCATGGATCCCAGCGACCGGGGCTGGTGGGCCTGCTGCACGGGTCCCGAAACCATGGGCCTGTACACAGAGACGGTCGCCAACCAGATCGACGACCTCCTCTACGAGTACATGAGAGCCGGCGACTACGGAACCGGCGTCGCCGACTGGATTGAAAACTTCCGCCGCCTGTACACGACAGGTTCCCCTTATTCTGAAGACTGGGCTCTGCTCTCCGAAAGCAGCATCGAGCGCTTCCACGATGACGCCGCGCCGCGCGTGGTGGACGACGCCTTCCTTCTGACAGACGAAGAAATCAGCCGGCTGACTGCAAAAGCCGCCGCCCTCTCTGAAAAATACGGTCTCGATGTCGTCATCCACACTGCCCGCAACGAGGGAATCCTCGATCGGGATAAGTACGGCGATCAATTCTGGAAAGTCAAGGGATACGGCTTCGGAGACAACTATGACGGCCTGCAGCTGACCATTTTCAAGTGCCCGTCCTATTCCGGCGACACAAGAGTCGCGGCCTACGGCAAGGGTCTCAAAAAATTCACCGAGGTCAATGAGAGCCGTCTTCGGGGCCGAGTCAATGACCTGGTCCTCAGCCAGGATTATTACGGCGCAGCCGAACGCTGGCTGGACTTCTCCGACCACATGCTCAAGACCGGCCGGGTGCCCAGGTCCTCTGCTTCCTGGGGCTTCTTCACCATCCTCGAGATGCTGGCAGGCCTGATCTTCGGCGGATCATCCCTGGCTCGCGCAAAAGCCCGCATGGCAACACCGGCGATCAGGGAGGACGCAGATGCCTACCTGGTCCCCGGAAGCCTGAAGATCAGAAAAGTACACGATACCCTGGTAGACACCACAGTCAGCAAGCAGTATTCACCCCGGCCCAAAGAAAACCGCTCTTCCGGCGGCTCCTCCGGCGGCCACTCCTCCTATTCCGGCGGATATTCCGGTTCCAGCGGCAGTTCCCACTCCGGCTCCGGAAGAAACTTTTAAGGTATAACGTTTTGCAGCCGCAGACCCGCCCGGCTTGAAGCGGCATCCCGACACATCTCGACAGCATCTTATTTTATTATTTTAGTTGTTATTTCAAAAAAGAAGCATGACCGCTCAGTTAAAAATCCGGTCATGCTTCTTTTTTATCTTTATTGCTGATGTATATCTTTATTACTGATGTCTATCTTTATTGTTGATGAACAGCATAGCTCATGAAGCCTTATGCCCTGCTGCGGTTGCGGTTGAAGTTGATCAGGCAGCCGGCCTTGACGATCTCGCGCTCGTTTTCCGTCATATCCTGGATGTAGAGGTCGATCTGCTCTGCTTTGCCGTCCCTGATGACATAGCCCTTGATATCGGAGAGATCTCCGTCAAGAGCCGCACGGATGCCGGGGACATAGATGTAATCGCCGATGTCAAAGACCGTGGGCTCACCCTTGAGATGGAAAGGGATCATGCCCCAGTTCATGACATTGGAGCGGTATCTCTTGGTCGCGTATTCCTGTGTGATATTGGCCAGACCGCCGATGACACGCTGGCAGGAAGCCGCCTGCTCACGGGCAGAGCCGTCGCCGGGCTTATTGGCATAGATCATGGAACCGATCTCAATTTCCTGTACATTGACAGACTCGGAGCCGGGAATGGTATTGATCACTTTATAGACATCAGACAGGACAGGATCCTTCTCCGCAGCACTCTTTCCTGAGACGCGGTAACGCTCGATCTGATCGACCGCCTTGGAGCGGCCGACATACTCAGGGTCACGCCTTGAGAGGGTGAACTCCGCCAGACCCAGGGGGTTGGAACGGAAGGAGGATGTCTCACCGGAAGGGATCAGCTCATCGGTGGTCGTGACATCGTCCAGGATCTTGGAGCAGACCTTGAGCAGGATGTTGTCCGCAAGTGCCTCCATCTCGGGCCAGGGCTTGATGTTGGGGCCGTCAAAAAGCTCCACAGAAGGGTCTTCCTTTCCGAATCCCTGATAGACACGTGCCCTGTAGACAGTGTCATCGTAATCATGGGCGGGCACATTGCCCCAGGTGTCAAATTCTGCCGCGGAAGTCAGGATGCCGCCGTTTGCCGCGGATGCTGCGATGGAACGGGCGTCCATGAGAGCCGCTGCCGCCATCTGGCCGTTGCCGGGCTTGGAGCCTTCGCGGTTGGGGAAGTTTCTGGTCGTGTGGCGGATGGACAGGCCGTTGTGCATAGGTGTATCGCCTGCGCCGAAGCAGGGCCCGCAGAAGGCAGTCTTGACAATGGCGCCGGCCGCCATGAGGTCAGCCACATATCCTTTCCTTGCCAGGTCGATGAAGACCGGCTGAGAAGAAGGATAGACATCCAGGGAGAACTCGCCGTTGCCGCAGCTCTTTCCGCGCAGAAGGTTTGCCGCCTCAACGATATTTGTATAATTGCCGCCTGCGCAGCCGGCGATAATGCCCTGCTGTACCTGCAGCTTTCCGTCTTTGATCTTGTCCAGGAGCGTGAATTTCGCCCTGCCGTTGGCAATGCGGTCCGCCTCGGCTTCGACAGTATGGAGGATATCCTCCAGGTTTGAATTCAGCTCATCGATGGTGTAGACATTGCTGGGGTGGAAAGGAAGTGCGATCATGGGCTTGACAGCGCTGAGGTCCACACGGACACAGCCGTCATAGTAGGTGACATCCGCAGGGTTCAGTTCACGATAATCCTCCGGTCTGCCGTGGGCTGTCAGGTAAGCTTTTGTATCCTCGTCGGTCCTCCAGACAGAAGACAGACAGGTGGTCTCTGTCGTCATGACATCGACACCATTCCGGTAATCCGTATCCATGGAGGCAACGCCGGGACCGACAAATTCCATGACCTTATTCTTCACATAACCGTTCTTGAAGACCGCACCGATGATGGCCAGAGCGATGTCCTGGGGGCCGACATAAGGAGCGGGCTTTCCTTCCAGATAGACCGCGACCACACCTGGATAGGCGACATCATAGGTGTCGCGCAGCAGCTGCTTGCCCAGCTCGCCGCCGCCTTCGCCTATGGCCATGGTGCCGAGCGCGCCGTAACGGGTGTGAGAATCGGAGCCAAGGATCATCCTGCCGCAGCCTGCCATCGCTTCGCGCATATACTGGTGAATGACCGCGATATGAGGGGGAACATAGATTCCGCCGTACTTCTTTGCGGCACTCAGACCAAACATGTGGTCATCCTCGTTGATGGTGCCGCCCACAGCGCACAGAGAGTTGTGGCAGTTTGTCAGGACATAGGGGAGGGGGAACTTCTCCATGCCCGATGCGCGCGCCGTCTGAACGATGCCGACGAAGGTGATATCATGGGATGCCATGGAATCAAAACGGATCCGCAGATTGTCCATATCATCCGCTGTATTATGTGATTTTAAAATAGAATATGCGATCGTGCCCTTCTTGTCTTCGGCAGGACATGCCTTGCGGCCGGTCAGCTGCTCTACCCTCCCGGCTTCCGCTTCCGGAATAATCTCTGTGCCTTTGACCAGATAAACACCGCCGTCATACAGTTTGATCATGCAATAAACCTCCTTGCGCCAGGCAGATTCCCCACCTGCTCTTCCAGTTTTACAGACCCTGACGGCATAGGTATAAAACCGCCAGCTTCTGTTTTTCTTTTACTGTACTTGAAAACCGTTACAGTTCAGACCCACCTGAAACTCGAGGCGTTTTTCGCGGCTTTTTCGCGAAAAACCCGAGTTCAACGGCGCGCGGCGGCGCATATGCGCAGACAGCGCAATGCGATGTTGGAATCGCCGCGCGCAGCGTTACATGTTCACGCCCTTCAAGGGGCGTGAACTGTAACTGAAAAAACCATTTATTAGAATATCCTGTTTGCTTTCGTTCTGCAAGACTGTAATGCACTAAAATGCAGTATAAAGAATTCCAAAAAGAATACCCGGCCTGCCTTATAAAAGCAGACCGGGTATTCTTTCATAAATATTCAAGATAATCTGTCCGGCCGGTGAAGGCGGACCACAGGATTCATCAGACTGTTCCTGCCCCCTGAAGCAGTGAAACAACAGTTAAGCCTGTATCAGATTATCTCCTTTTACGCTTTCATGCGCAAAGATCAGCGGAACAGAGAACCGGAGATGATGAGCTTCTGGATCTCGTTGGTGCCTTCGTAGATCTGAGTGATCTTGGCATCACGCATCATGCGCTCAACATGGTACTCTTTCATGAAGCCGTTGCCGCC
>ODAI012552028.1_pt1 | contig 12282 bp, 6 predicted proteins | sample 1539321 | NCBI WGS metagenome assembly ODAI01 (sample SAMN02144231, study PRJEB22623) | gut metagenome | biome: sheep rumen | host: Ovis aries | place: New Zealand
ACATGACAGCGTACGACATGTTCCTGAGCGGAAAACTCCAAAACTACGAGTTCTCGCAGGAAGATGTGTACGAGAACACAAAGGACCTCGACGAAGTGAAGTAACACACTTGTCCACTATATGAGAAAAGGGCTGAAATTCTGATTTCAGCCCTTTTTCATTTCATGCTCGGCCGCTACCACTTAGGCAGGAACTTAGTCACTAAATATAAGAAGAAATCCGTGCCGGAGGTTTCGTGGTCATTCTTGAGATATGTATTGTCGAACTGCACGTTCTGCACGCCAGCATTGACGAAGAACTGATACAGTTTCTCCGAGTTGGCGTAAGGCACAACGTCGTCGTTCTGCGAGTGCATTATCAGTATATCAGTGTCGGCGTCTGGTGTCCATCCCGAAGTCAGGTCGTGGACCTTCACTGCGTTCAGCAGCGTCTGCGTCTCTTCCGAATTGACGTCGAGATAAGCAGGCTTCATGATGTTCTTGATTTCGTTGGTGCCTATCAGGTCGCTGATTTCGTCAGAGCTGAACTTCTTCGACAAGAACCAGCCCTTCCAATGGCTGGCAAGCGGTTTCAGGAACACATCGCTGTACTTGAGCCCCAGCCCGAGCAACTCGTTGTTTGCGATTATCGTCAGAGCCAGCGCCTGAGGCATGCCAAGCGTCTCGTTCTCAATAAAGTTGCGGTATGTCAGCTGCAAGTCGTGCGGACCGGCAGCGGCAATGCTCTTGGTGAAATGCACCCGTCCGCGATACTCATCGCTCTGCGACAGCTTTACAGCCGCCACCGTGGTCTGTCCGCCCTGCGAATATCCGTAGTTCAGGATAGTGTCGCCCAGCGTGTAGCCCTCAGAGAGCAGCCATTCGCGGGCGGCAAGCAGCGCATCGATGGACGCGCGTGCGTTAGCCTCGCCGAAGCAGTACGCCTGCATCATGTTGTCGGTCTCGCCGAATCCCTGGCAGTCCGCACTGACAACAGCCATTCCCATCGCATAAGGCGCAAGCTGAAGATCGCTCTTGCCTGCTGTGGGAGCCTCGTCGGCGCTCATTATGGAGTAATGGTTATACATCGCCATCTTGCCCACGCGCTTGCTCGACAGCTGGGCTGGAGTGAGCTGCAGCGTAGCCGACATCCATATTGGCATGCCATTGTTGTCCTTGGTCTGATACTTGAAGCTCATGAGTCCGTTGCTGATCTCATCAGTAACCTGCAGCCCCAAGTCAGGCTCGACAAACGTGACGCTGTCCGGGTTCTCCAACAGCACGTTGCCGTCTTTCCACACATAAATCTGCGCAGAGACAAACGTCGCCATAATCGACAGCACAAGAGAAAAAACTATCTTTTTCATTGCTTTTATGAGACTATTAAAACTAGTCTGCAAGTTAGCAAAAATAGAGGGAACACTCGATTCCTTTTTCACATGTTTCTCAACATCTCCGCCACAACGAGGAAATCCGGGATGGAATGAAGTCCATGGCAAATACATAAAAAATACGATAATATTTTCTACCTTTGTTCTTGCAGTATGCATTTTTTCTTGCATTTGCAGCTACATACATAAAAGCGTCAGCCTGATGCTTGTTTTTGACTATTTGAAACGTAGGAAATTTCAAAAATGTGTTTCAAAAACATGCGAAAGACGATGCTACGGGTGTGTTATACATTCCGGGGTGTGCGTTTGGGCTTCTTGCCCCTATGCACACTTTGCGGACTTATATACACGCAGCGTGGGTATCTCTTTACTTGTTCAACACATTGGCAATTCCTACGGCCACAAATAGGGACAGGTAAAGGTTCAGATACCCACGTTTTTTTGTTTGTGGCTAATCAATAACCGTTTTCGTTTATTGTCCGATTCGGGGTGTTTGGCGGACTGAGAATATTATAAACTCGTTTTCTTGTGTCGAACGCCTCGAAAAAATATACTTTCATCGACCTTTTCGCAGGTTGTGGTGGTTTAAGCGAAGGCTTTTACAGACAAGGTTTCAAAGCACTTGCTCATGTAGAAATAGACCATTCTGCTTGCAAAACCCTTCGTACAAGAATGAAACACTATGGCTACAAAGATTTTGATAAAGAAGTCATAGAACACGACATTACAGCCGAAGATATACTTTCCATACTTGACAACACAGTAAACGAACGAACTGTAGATATTATTATAGGGGGACCACCATGTCAAGCCTATTCAAGTGCAGGAAGAGTAAGAGATGGGAAAAGAATGGAGACTGATAAGCGTAATTATCTTTTTGAAAGTTACGTGAAGGTTCTAGAACACTTTAAACCCAAACTCTTTGTATTTGAGAATGTTACTGGAATTTTAACAGCGACAGCAAACGGTGCAAAGATTTTTCCGCAAGTAACAAAAGCATTAAGCAAAGAGTACAATATTCTTGATAATCCAAATAAAATAGTATTCAACACTGCAAATTATGGCGTTCCACAAACAAGAAAACGCGTCATATTAATGGGAATACGTAAAGATTTACAACAAATAAAAATAGAAGACATTTACCGAAGTGTAGAGAAAACCCATTACGACCCAGATATGCCCGAAACAGAACGTGGGCATTTAAAACACTTTGTTACAGTAAAAAATGCTATTGGAGATTTACCACAAGTTTTTCCAGGGCAAGATGCTTCCACTGATAAATTTGACTATCCCTGCAATAATGACTTTTTGAAAAGAATAGGGAATAAGGGTATTGCACCACTTATGGATCACATCTGCCGAAAGCACAACGACAAAGACAGAGAGCGGTTTCGTGTTATGATTGAGAACCATTGGAGTTTTGGCGAAATGCGCAAGACAAGACCTGATTTAGAGCATGAACACGCAAGAGTGTTCGACAATAGTTATGTGGTTCAGTGGTGGGATTTGCCTAGTAAAACCATTTTGGCTCACATTCATAAAGATGGCTTTCAGTTTATCCACCCCGATTATAACCAAGCACGAACATTCACTGTTAGAGAAGCCGCGAGAATACAATCATTCCCCGATGATTTTGTTTTTGAAGGTTCAAGGGGTGATAAATACAAGCAAATCGGCAATGCAGTTCCTTGCCTTTTTGCAGAAGCGTTAGCAAAAGCAGTTAAACAAGCATTGAAAACCATTGAATAATGATATTCAAAACCGTAGATAAGATAGAAAGTAAGGCTGACTTTTCTTTTTTTGAAGAGTTAATTCTTGTCTATTGCAAAATTGTCAGAGAGATATGTAACAAAAACGGAATAAACTATTCACCAACCACAATCGACATTACAAAGCCAATAATCGTCGAATTGATTAATATGGGGGTTGTGGCAGACGAGAAGCAAATTAAAATGCTAAAAAGCAAATTGAAAGGTCAGTTTGTGGATTTCATTTATTCTGTTTCCACTTACTTGTCACACAAATCATTATTCGGCAATTTGCTTGACAAGCTCAACAATAAGAAAAGAAAAAAACTGCAAGAAAAAGAAATACAGTCAGGCAAACCCACTGTTGTTGATTTTTTTGCAGGTGCAGGAGGTTTAAGCCTTGGATTTATTCAAAATGGCTTTCGTGTAAGTTTCGCAAATGATTTTGAAGAAGTTTGTGTCAACACCTACAAATACAATCACCCAGAAATGCCTGCTTCTAATGTGCTAAAAGCCGACATTCGCAATATAGTTGACAATATTGAAGAATACATCAAGGAAGATATTGATGTGGTTGTTGGTGGACCACCGTGTCAAGGATTTAGTTCAGCAAACCAGCAACGCATAATTGATGACCCTCGCAATGAATTGTACAAATACTATTTAAAGGCGATTGAAAAGATTGCTCCCAAAATAGTTGTAATGGAAAATGTGCGTGGCATGTTGAGCGTAGCAGACCAAGTTGTTGAAGATTACGAAAATATCAAGGCCATTAAAAATGGCGTTACTTACACATACACAATAAAACATGAGTTGCTTAACTCTGCCAATTTCGGTGTTGCACAAAGCAGAGAACGCCTCATATATATAGCAATTAGAAACGATGTGGCAGAGAGCAAAGGAATTACGCCTGCCAACATTTTTGAAGACATAAAGCAGGCGTGTGCAAAGAATAAGATTCACAATCTGTCTGAAGCGCTTAAATTCATCAAACCTCTAGACGCACCAAGAGAAAAGAATACCAATGATATTGATGATGAAAAAACGGGTAAAGTAATTGACCACAACCAATATACAGGGCACGACAATGAGTATCTGTCAATGATAAATCAAGGCCGTGATATTCCACTTGTTTTCAATCATAAAGCGCGGTATGTCAATGATATAAACTATGATATTTATCGGTTGTTGAGTCCTGGTGATGATGCTTCAAACGAGAAAATCGCTGATATAATGCCATATAAGCACCGTTTACATTGCTTTAAAGACAAGTATTACAAACTTATCCCTGACCGTCCTTCAAGAACTATCACGGCACATTTAAGAATGGATTGCCATTCTCATATTCACCCTTTTCAAATACGAGCGATAACACCAAGAGAGGCTGCCCGTTGTCAATCATTCCCAGATGATTACTTGTTTCTTGGTGCATATTTGAAAACTTATATGGAAATCGGCAATGCCGTACCTGTGCTAATGGCTAAACAAATTGCAGAAATAATAAAGAAATATATATGAAAAAGTCCATTTTCTTTTATAAGGAGTTAACTCCTGCAGAAGTAGGAAATACTGGTACACATGAAATATATGTACGACTGCCAAACAATTTTGATTACAAGTCATTTTTTTATGATTCTGCAATAGAAAACGGCTCTGTTCTTGAGGTGAATTTTTCAGCTCAAGACATTACCGATGGTGCAAACTCCATAGTTCCGCTACGTTTCGTCTATTTTCATAATTCAAATGGAGAAAAGAGAATACCAAGTTTAGGTTCTCTATTTCAAAAACATAATGTACAAGCTGGCGATATTGTTTGTCTTGAAAGTAGAATTGAAGAAGGCAATACAACTTATTTCATACGTTTCCATAAAAAGGGGGAAATTCAAGTAAATCCAAATTCTATATATTTTTCATGCATAAACGATGAATATAATAGAAGAATTGAAAGGGCCACAATTGATCTTCCTCTCCAGCAAATCTTCTACGGAGCACCAGGCACAGGCAAGAGCCACGAAGTAAAGAAACTGACTGGAGAGTTGTTAGAGAACGGGAAAGAAGTGGATTTGCCAAATGTTTTTCGTACAACTTTCCATCCTGATACGGATTATGCGTCTTTCGTGGGATGTTATAAGCCTACCATGAAACCGACCTCTAAAGAGGAAAAGACTTTGACTGGCAAAGATGAAGAGATAGTATATGAATTTGTGCCGCAAGTCTTTGCTGATGCATATATTTACGCATATAACAATCCCACGACACCGACTTATTTAGTTATTGAAGAAATCAATCGTGGTAACTGTGCACAGATATTCGGAGACTTATTCCAATTACTGGACAGAAAGAATGGCGTTTCCGAATATAAAATCAAAGCAGACAAAGACTTGGCAAAATATCTTAAGGAAGCTAAAGACGAGAATGGGAAAGATGTTTTAACTGACAAAGAAGGAATAAAAGACGGAAAACTTTGCTTGCCAGCTAACCTGCACATCCTCGCAACCATGAACACCAGCGACCAAAGCCTATTCCCTATCGATTCGGCTTTCAAACGCCGTTGGGAGTGGCGTTATGTGCCTATACAAAAACCTGATAATGAGAATTATAAAATCGACATCGCTGGCACAACTTACGATTGGTGGGCATTCCTCAGCCGAATAAACCAAGTGATTGGCAATACAACCAACGCCGAAGATAAGAAGATGGGCTATTTCTTTGTCAAAGCGAAAAACGGCATTATCGACGCAAATCAGTTTGTGGGCAAGGTGCTTTTCTTCATTTGGAACGATGTTTTCAAAAATTATGGCTTCGACAACGAGATATTCAACAAAGGCGGAAACGAGAAGTTTGAGTTCTCGAAATTCTTCAATGCTAATGGCGATGCCAATACTGCTGAGGTGAACGCATTTCTACAAAAATTGGAAGCTACTATCAATATTGAGGGTTTACCAATGAAGCAAACTACTAACACGCCCACAATAGAACAGACAGATAGCGAACCAGCTGGTGCAGAGGCATGAGAATCCTGATAGAAGAACACCAATACGAAGCCACTGATGAAATAACGAAGGTGGTGAGTGAGCTTGGCCCCACCCTCAGCGTTGGCGGCAAAGTGAGTGTTGGCTACGTTGGTTATTACTACAACGCAGCCATTAATGATTGTGTGTTCATTCTGCCCAAAGTGCTACTTGACGAAAGCGGAAAAGCTTTCGGAAATTATGCACCAGAAGTGATTATTCACCTCGAAAGCAAAGACAATCCGCTGAAAGATGAGGAACGAAAATTCATCTACGAACTTTCGGTGTGGATATATCGTGCCATCAGCGTGTTCAAGGAGCGCAACGCAGATAGCAAAATAGTGCTTCACGAACGTGTGGCGCAAATTGGGCACGGTGCACGCCGGCTGAGCAACACTTTTCTCGACATTCTGCTATCACTACAGCAATTTAACCGCGATAATCAGGATTTTTTCTTCTTCACCATAAAAAATCAGCATAGCGGACACAACAAAATAAACTGGACAAAGACCATCTCGCACTCGCAAGCTTTTGTGCAGAATGGCACGCCCGTTTATATTAACCCTATCAACAAGCGCCGCCAAGTGAACTTCGATGAGGAACTGATGGTGATTTTCTTCTCCATCTTGAATCATATACACAAAGAATATGGTTTCCCATTTGAAGCCGAATGTAACTATGAACTCATAAACGAGCAGCAATTCAAGAGCTACCTCAACGGCATGGGTAAAGCTCGATTAATGCAGATAAAGTACAAATACTTCTCCGACAGGGCTCTCGAACTTTGGAATTTATGCTATGCCTTTTTCGACGAGGCACGGCAAATAATGGTCAATACCAAACAAAAAGAGTATCTGCTTGTCAAGAGTTTCGAGATTGTGTTTGAAGACATAATAGATGAATTGTTGGGTGGCAGAGACGACGAACTTCCCAAAGAACTTCAGGAGCAAAACGACGGCAAACGAGTTGACCATCTGTTCCGTTACAATTCGCTTACCCAAAACAGCGATGAGAAGATATACTACATTGGCGACTCGAAATATTACAAGCGCGACACGCCTATTGGCAAAGAGGCTTTGTATAAGCAATTTACATATGCAAAGAATGTCATACAATGGAATCTCGACCTTTTTCTTGATAATAACAGAAAAACAGAGCAAGACAACGAGCGGGAAAAAGGAACAAACATCGTGCGCGACGATGTAACAGAGGGCTACAACATAATACCAAACTTCTTCATCTCGGCACAACAGCACGATTTGCAGAAACATAGCGATATTGAATGGATTAATAAGGATAAAACAGATTTCAGTTCGCGCCAATTCAAAAACCGCCTATTCGACCGCGATACACTGCTCGTCTGTCATTACGATGTAAATTTTCTCTACGTAGTTTCGCTTTATGGGCGGAAAAACGAGGGCGAAAAATCCGTTTGGCGCGAAAAGGTGAGAGAGCAGTTTCGCAACAACATCCGTGAGTTGCTCGAAAAACGCTATCAGTTCTACGCCATGACGGCACGCGAAGGCGTGAACGATGAGCATTTCCTGCAAGCCAATTTTCAGCAGTTGCTCGGCAAAGTGTTCACACCATACACCACCACTGACAGTCAGCAATACTATTCGTTGGCATTAGACAAAGCCGATGAGTTCGCGGATGAAAACGAACGAGTTAAGGCGTTGCTCAATCCATATTTTTATGTAAAAAAATGTAATCTTGGCACAAATCCACAGGACGTATTGCCAAAGGTCGTGCAACCAAAGGCTGTAAGTATGCCGGCATCGCTGCTCACTGTGCATCATATCCAGCGTTATCCAAACAGTCATTTTCTCATTGGCTGTTACAATTCCGATGAACAGCTTGCTTGGATTATGGGCAAGAACGACAAGGGAACGAACTTGTACAACGTCAGACTGAAGCGTCGTAATGAAACAGTACGCGATGGTTCTTTACAACCTTCGATTTTGGATGGGCTTGATGTAAAATTTGTTATACTTTATCGCTTAGGCGACGAAGCAAAGAATGACTATCGTGTTTTCCATGTGCATCACCATGCCACAATGTCAGAGGAACGTATGCACCAAGCGCTATATCCCAATCCACAAGGCAGCTATTTCTGCTATGTGTTCGATGAAGAGGTGCAGCTGTCATCGCGCGTAAATATTGCTGAAATCATAAAGCAATCCGCAAAACAGCAAGGCGCGCCGATATTCCTCACTGGCGATGAATTAGTGGCTTACAATATGAAGGAATAATCTCAACGGAATCCTCAATACTCCACCCTGTCGTCCTTGTCAAGCCACTTTTTAAAGACTCTAAGCCCTTCTTGGCTGTCTGCCTGCAACATCTTCACGCTTCTGTATTTCGGCTCTAAATTCAGCTCTTTATAGATAAACGAATCGTCAAAGCCAGCATTCTTGGCATCGTCGCTGCTCCCAGCATAATAAACAACGCCTATATGAGCCCAATAAATCGCGCCTAAGCACATCGGGCATGGTTCGCAGCTCGCATATATCTCGCAGTCCGACAAGTCGTATTTCCCGAGTTTTCGGGCGGCTTCACGTATCGCCAGCACCTCGGCGTGGGCAGTCGGGTCGTTGCTGGCTGTGACTCTGTTGCCACATTCCGAAATCACCTCGCCGTCCTTCACTACAACAGCGCCGAAAGGTCCTCCCCCGTTATCGACATTATGCAGCGCTGTTTCTATCGCTCGCATCATATATTCTTTGCTGTAAGCCATACCTCAGGTCCTTTTTTCTTGTAAATATACAAAATAAAAGGTCTGCGTTTTCACACAGACCTTTCATTATAAAGTATTGGAATTATTATTCTACGATTCTGATGCCTCTGTCATCCTCCTCTTCTTCTATGAGACTCTTTCTGGCCTTAGCCATCTTCTCATAGTCCTCGAGGCTTCCGACGATAACATTGTCGAATGCTCTTTGACCTGTACCAGCAGGCAACAAGTGACCGACGATAACGTTCTCCTTAAGACCGTCGAGTGTGTCAACCTTAGCGTTGATAGCCGCATCGTTGAGCACCTTTGTAGTCTCCTGGAACGAAGCCGCAGCCATGAAGCTTCCAGTCTGCAGAGCCGCCTTGGTGATACCTTGGAGCACCTGGCTTGCTGTAGCAGGAACGGCGTCTCTTACTTCTACAAGCTTGAGATCCTTTCTCTTCAGCATGCTGTTCTCGTCTCTGAGCTTTCTTGCTGTCACGATCTGACCAGCCTTCAGCACCTCTGAGTCGCCAGCGTCTGTTACGACCTTCTTGCCCCAGATCTTGTCGTTCTCCTCGTGGAACTCGAGTTTGTCGGCAATCTGCTTCTCAAGGAATCTTGTGTCTCCTGGATCCTGAATCTCAACCTTTCTCATCATCTGACGAACGATAACCTCAAAGTGCTTGTCGTTAATCTTCACACCCTGCAGACGGTAAACCGCCTGAACCTCGTTGACGATGTATTCCTGAACGGCTGTAGGACCGAGGATAGACAAGATGTCGGATGGAGTCACCGCACCATCAGAGAGCGGAGTGCCGGCTCTTACATAGTCGTTCTCCTGAACGAGGATCTGCTTAGCCAGTGGCACGAGATATTTCTTCTCCTCGCCTGTCTTTGATGTTACAGCGATCTCACGGTTACCTCTCTTGATCTTGCCGAATGTAACCTGTCCGTCGATTTCGGAAACGATAGCTGGGTTGCTTGGGTTTCTTGCCTCGAACAGCTCAGTTACTCGTGGAAGACCTCCGGTGATATCACCAGCGCCTCCGCTAGCAACTCTAGGTATCTTGACGATCTGCTGTCCGGCCTGAACCTTCTCGCCGTCATCAACTACCATGTGAGCGCCCACAGGCAAGTTGTAAGTCTTCAGTACATTGCCCTTGGCATCGACAATCTGAGCAGCAGGAACCTTAGCCTTGTCCTTGCTCTCGATGATTATCTTGTCGTGCATGTTTGTAGCCTCGTCAATCTCAGTCTTGTAAGTCACGTTCTCGTCCATGTCAACGAATACGATCTTACCGTCAACCTCTGTTACAATCAAGGCGTTGAATGGGTCCCACTCACATATTCTTGTACCCTTCTCTACTGCAGAGCCGTTCTTCACGAACAACTTAGAGCCGTAAGGTATGTTCTGAGTTGTGAGAACTGTATTTGTGTTTGTATCAAGTATTCTCATTTCCGCCATACGGCCGATTACTACCTGATATTCAGTTCCGTCGCTTTCCTTGACATCGACAGTTCTAAGCTCGTCAATCTCAAGCTTACCAGAATATTTAGATGTGATACCAGTGTTAGCACTTGCGTTGCTAGCCACACCACCGACGTGGAATGTTCTCAATGTCAGCTGTGTACCAGGCTCACCAATTGACTGTGCCGCGATTACGCCGACAGTCTCACCCATCTGTACCATTCGGCTTGTAGCCAGGTTACGTCCGTAACACTTAGCACAAACACCTCTCTTGCTCTCGCAAGTAAGAACGGAACGAATCTCGACTCTCTCAAGTGGAGAATCCTCGATCTTCTGAGCGGCATCCTCACGGATTTCCTCGCCTGAAGCTACGATAAGCTCGCCAGTCACAGGGTCGTAAACATCATGTACAGAAACTCTACCGAGGATTCTGTCATACAATGTAGCTACGACATCCTCGTTGTTCTTGACCTCTGTAGCGACAAGACCTCTCAATGTTCCGCAGTCCTCCTCGTTTATTATCACGTCTTGTGACACATCGACAAGACGACGAGTCAAGTAACCTGCATCGGCAGTCTTCAAGGCTGTATCGGCAAGACCCTTACGAGCACCATGTGTTGAGATAAAGTACTCAAGCACTGACAGACCTTCCTTAAAGTTAGCCAAGATTGGGTTCTCGATGATCTGACCGCCTTCTGCACCAGACTTCTGAGGCTTAGCCATCAGTCCACGCATACCGGAGAGCTGACGGATCTGCTCCTTAGAACCACGGGCTCCAGAGTCAAGCATCATGAATATAGCGTTGAATCCCTGATTGTCTGAAGACATCTGCTTCATCAGGACATTCTGCAGGTCGTTGTTTACGTGAGTCCAGGTATCAATGATCTGATTATAACGCTCGTTGTTAGTAATAACACCCATGTTATAATTGTTCATGATCTCCTCAACCTCTTCGTATCCCTTGTCAACGAGTGCCTTCTTCTCCTCTGGGATGATCACATCACCGAGATTGAATGAAAGACCGCCCTCGAATGCCATTCTATATCCAAGGTTCTTTATATCGTCAAGGAACTTACATGTTCTTGCGACACCGCAAGCCTTGATCACCTTAGAGATAATGTCACGAACAGACTTCTTAGAAAGAACTGTGTTCAAGAATCCAACCTCAACTGGCACATACTGGTTGACAATAATTCTACCGATAGTAGTCTCAATCATCTTGTCAACGATCTTGCCGTTCTCGTCGAGGTCCTTAGTCTTGATCTTCACGATCGCGTGAATATCTGCGCGTCCCTCGTTGTAAGCGATAATCGCTTCTTCTGGAGCGTAGAATGTCAATCCTTCTCCCTTAACTCCGGTTCTTGGCTTTGTGATATAGTAAAGTCCAAGCACCATATCCTGCGAAGGCACTGTGATAGGCGCTCCGTTGGCTGGGTTAAGGATGTTGTGGCTCTCAAGCATCAGCAACTGAGCCTCGAGTACAGCCTCGTTGCTCAATGGCAAGTGAACGGCCATCTGGTCACCATCGAAGTCGGCGTTGAACGCTGTACATGCCAATGGGTGCAACTGAATAGCCTTTCCCTCGATCATGTGAGGCTGGAATGCCTGGATACCAAGTCTGTGAAGTGTAGGAGCACGGTTCAGCAGAACTGGGTGACCCTTCATCACATATTCAAGGATGTCCCATATAACTGGGTCTTTTCTGTCTATTATCTTCTTTGCTGACTTAACGGTCTTGACAATGCCACGCTCGATAAGCTTTCTTATGATGAATGGCTTGTAAAGCTCGGCTGCCATGTACTTAGGCAGACCGCACTCGCCCATCTTCAACTCTGGACCTACGACGATTACCGAACGTCCTGAGTAGTCAACACGCTTTCCTAACAAGTTCTGACGGAAACGTCCCTGCTTTCCCTTCAAAGAGTCTGAGAGAGACTTGAGCGGACGATTTGCATCCGACTTAACCGCGC
>ODAI013444178.1_pt1 | contig 12281 bp, 10 predicted proteins | sample 1539321 | NCBI WGS metagenome assembly ODAI01 (sample SAMN02144231, study PRJEB22623) | gut metagenome | biome: sheep rumen | host: Ovis aries | place: New Zealand
CCTTGCCGGTGCCGATAGTCACCTTGCAGTTGACCGTAACTCTTCCGTTCTCCTTGAACTTGGAGAAATCAACCTTCTCGAGCGCTTTTCTGATGCTTGAAGCACCATATGACGCATCGTATTCCTCAATAAAGTCCCTGAAATCCTGTTCAGTAGTAATGTATCTGAACATGAATGAGCAGGTGCCTTCGGTAAACTCATAGCTGACGTTGTATTCATCGTCATCATAAAGGACAGCGGCACCGAGGAGCTTTCCGTCCGAATCGTAGACCTCGCTGCCGATAACACAGGTAGCAGGCGAGATATCCGGCTCGAAAGTGATATTGTACGTACCCTCTTTGCTTATCTTGGTCTCGTACTTGAAAATGTCTTTGCTCGGCAGACCGTCCGTAAATCTCTGGGTATCCTTAACCTGTTTGGTAGTGATCTTGGAAGAGCCGCCGGTCTTTCCCTTTACCGCTATCGAAATAACGGAAAACCCCAGTGCCACAATGAGCACCAGGGCTGCTATCCATAATATCAGCTTGGTAATCTTCACCCTTATATCCTCCGAATTTAAATTCCGAGAATATTATACACCGACAAAGAAAATGGTCTACGTTTACTTCTAAGCAATAAAGAGTGAATCCTTATTCTTCACCGTAGAACACGGTATATGCGCTGTTTGAGAGATCGCCGTTGCCCTCCGAGACTACGGAGCCGTCCGACAGCGAGAGCTTATATGCCTGCTGACCGCTCCTTCCGAGAGCCGTCTCACCGTCAAGGCCAAGAAGCATTGTGTAGAAAGCATCTGTAAGTACTCCGTCAAGGAAATCCCTTAAGACCTTCTCGTTAGCGGCAGGTGCTCCGAGATTCTTAAGCAGTGTGCCTGCAGGTGACTCTCCGCGTCCGAAGTATGAGGAAAGCATTCCTTCCTTCTCGTCTTTAAGTGCCTGAGCAAATTCCTGTGCAGTCATGGTCTGATCCCTCCGAATACAGATAACCCCGTCCGGGTAAATTCTTACGCCTATATTTTACGGGCTTGAACGGCCATGCGTCAAATGAACATTGTATGAATATATTAATTGTCTTGCTTTTTTTGCTTAATGCTTAATACGATTATTGCTGCAAACACCAAAAGAATTCCAACCGCCGATGCAATCCCTATTCTTTCGTTCATGACAAAGACTCCGAACAGGGTTGCTGCCGCAGGTTCAACGGTCGCAAGGACAGCCGCCCTTCCTGCAGTTGTCCTGTTAAGACCGAGCGTATAGAAAAGGAACGGAATAACCGCTGTAACCACTGCTGTTAAGAGTACGAATCCCGCTAATGCCAAACGGTTATCAGCGGATGCAATTTTCGAGAACAGATCAGCGGGATCTGAGACTGCGATCGAGCCAAGACCCGCGATAAGAAACGTATAACAGGTTACGGTAAAAGGCGAATATTTTCTGAGCGCAAACGAACCGAAAATGCTGTAAAGTCCGTATCCGAGGCCCGATCCCAGACCAACCAGGATCCCCGGCAATGTAACCTTTCCTCCGAATCCCGATACCAGCACACAGCCTGCAAAAGCCAGTATCAAGGCAATAACCTTGCGCGCTGTGAGCTTTTCCTTAAGGAAGATCACTGCGAGTATCATGACCCAGATCGGTGAAGTATAAAGAAGGATCGCAGCCGTTGACATCGTCATGAGCCTGATCGCAGTGAAGTAACAGCAAGTGAAGAACAATATGCTCACAAGGCCTAACGCAAGAAACAACGGGATATCTTTTACCTTGATCTTAAAGCCTTTCGGGTCTTTGATAAGAAGTATCACGGCAAAGAGTATGCCTGCCGTAACAAGTCTTAAGCATGCAACCTGAACAGAAGTAAATCCGAGCCCGTTCAGGCGACGGACAAAGATGCCCATGCTCCCCCAAAACAGGCCCGCAATGATTATCAGGATATCTCCCGTAACACTATGCTTTTCCACTGTAATTCAGGAACCCCCGTTTTACTTGCCCAGTGACTGGAGCCATGCAACAAACATGCGGAACAGAGACAGAAGGAACTGTGTGCCGAAGATTCCGCCCACGATAAGGCCGAAGATCATGAAGAATCTCTTAAACGACTTAGGCCATGTGCCTACGATGTTGCCGGTCTGGCCGTTAATAAGCACACGGTATACCGTTCCGTTGTAATCAAAGGAAGTGATCCAGATCGGTGCCAGAACATACTTTGCACGTATATTTGAAGCTCCGGGCTGCATATCAAGCTTGGCGATAGTATCAGCAGCTTCCATTGATCTGATCTCACGCTTTATCATCTCATATATCCTGCCCATAGCAGACTGCCATGCTGCCGCACCCTCAACGGTGTAGCTTTCTGACCAGAAGCCGGCAAGAAGCTTGGGGTCATATCTCTTCATGAAGTTCATATCGAACCTGGAGACCGACTTCCAGAACGAGTCCCCCTCCAGACGGCTGGAAGCTACCAGTGTAAGGCTCTTTACGGGCATCTTGCATACGCCTTCGGACTTGTGATACTTCGTATACTGACCGTCACCGCTGCCGTATGTGCGGCCGAATTTCCCCTTGTAAGGAGTATAAGTATCGCAGTCGAAAACCCAATAAGGAACATAAACGCCGACCAGATCAGTGATCTGGGCATTCTTGTTGATATCCATCGGAGCAAATCTGCGTCCGCCTATCCACTGTTTGAAGATACTCTGAGCCTCATCCTTGCCGATCTTGAATGGGATAACGCCGGTCGGTTCGAGCACGCCCGCCATATCGTGAGTTTCAGAGATAGAGTTGGAACCGCAGTACGGGCAAAGTCCCGACAGCGCGCTCGATTCGGCAATGAATCTGCCGCCGCACGTAGCGCAGACGATCTGCTTTGCGGAAGACTGCATACGCTTTCCTACATTGTTTTTCAGATCTTCAAGAGTATAACCCAGGCCGGGTGCCGCAGGCATGGTATTGAGCTGAACTTTTGAACCGCAGAAATTGCAGATAAGTCCGCCTGATGCAGGATCATAAGAAAGCGTTCCGCCGCACGAAGGGCATTTGCTGTCCTTCGATGTCTGGCTCTGCATCGTAACCGGAGCAGCCTGTGTGTAGGTAACCTGCTGGGAAGGCGACTGTTCCTGAGGGTTTGCAGCAGGCGCATTTCCGAGATCGACATTCATCTGCCCGATGCGGTCTTTTTCGAGAGTGCTGTTGCGTCTCTCCTTCGCTTCCCTGATATTGTTTACTCCAAAGTGATCTTTAAGGACGTCACCGAGGTTTGTATCATTCCTGTTGTCTGCCATTTCCCTTACTCCTTAACAGCCATACTGAATAAACCCTTATCCCGCGGCTCCATAAACCGCCAGAATAATTGTATCAGAAAAGAACGCAGTTAAAAATATAAATGGGAACTGATGGTTATCGGCACTCCGGGAAGCGTCATCCTTCTCCAGCACTATACTGACATGAATGGCGCTTCCCCTTTGCCACCTGAAGTATATCAATGACATGAGGCCGAAATGCGGTAATTATAGGTTAAGCATGCGGAAAAGCTGCGGTAATTCCGTGTCAATCGTCTTACAGATCTTCTTGACGCATCCTGCTTACTGCTGTATCATCACTTTGAATTCAAACACGGAGGAACACCAATGAGAAAGACGATCTGCTGAAGTTAATAAACTGCCTCGCGGATAAGTCTTTTTGTGTGTTCATTTATATTGCATCTTTATTCTGCCGCGCCGCATCCGTGTGACGCGGCTTTTGATTTATCCGGCTGAGGATCCTTCGAAAGGAATCAATATGCCAATAATAAACATCAACGACTTAACATTCGGATATGACGGATCTGAAAAGGTCCTGTTTGACGACATTTCTATAGTATTGGACACTTCGTGGAAGCTTGCTCTCGCTGGAAGAAACGGCAGAGGCAAGACCACGTTCTTCAAGCTTCTGCGGGGCGAACTCCCCTACAGCGGTAGTATCACGGGCGTTCCGGAGACCGTTATCTTTCCGATGGAAACCCTTCCCGAAAACGAGGAATGGAGAGTCAGAAAAGAGCTTAACCTGATGGGGGCAGACCCTGATATCATGTGGCGTCCGATGGACACTTTGTCCGGCGGAGAGCGGACCAAACTGATGCTCGCAAATCTCTTTGCATCAGACGGCATCTACCCTCTTATCGACGAGCCGACGAACCATCTGGACAGACAGGGACGTGAGGCTGTTGCCGATTATCTTGCTTCCAAAGACGGCTTCATTCTGATATCGCATGACCGTGCATTTCTGGACCGCTGTACTGATCACACGCTTGTTATTACGAAAACAGGATTGGAACTTGTAGGCGCAACTTATTCAGTGTGGTGGGAGAACAATGAGCAGCGCATGGAAAGTGAGAAAGCACGCAACGATCAGCTCAAGAAAGAAATGAGTTCCATCGATGCCGCAATGAAGAAAAACGCGCAGTGGTCTTCTAAAGCCGAAGGATACAAGAACAGAAGCAAAGCGCCTTCAAAAGTCGCAGAAGACCATTTCAGGAGAGCGTACGAGGCCGAGAAAGCCCGCAAACTCATGTCTGCCGCCAAGAATCTCGAGAAACGCAACGAACGCAAACTTGACGAGAAGCAAAGTCTGTTAAAAGACCTTGAAAAGACAGAGACGCTTAAGCTAACCGGCACCGAGCACCACAACAAGACGCCGATAATCCTGAAATCCATAACACTGAAGCGTTACGGTGAACCTGTTATCACGGACTTCAGCCTGACGGTCGAACGCGGCAGCAAGATATCCCTGCAGGGCAAGAACGGCTGCGGCAAGAGCACGCTTATCAAGTATCTGGCCGGCATGGGCGAAGAAGAAGGTATTACGGCTGAAGGCGATATCTATATCGCAAACGACCTCAAGATCTCTTATGTCGGCCAGGACACCTCCTCCCTTTCCGGTTCACTCTATGACATCGCGAGCGAACGCGGCTGCGACAAGACAATCTTTTCGACGATACTCATCAAGATGGGATTTACGAAGGAGATGCTCTACCGTGACGTGTCCGCCCTGTCTCTCGGCCAGAAGAAATTCGTCATGATAGCCCTCTCTCTTTGCGAGCACGCAGACCTCTACCTATGGGACGAGCCTTTGAACTACATAGACGTCTATCTGAGGCAGGAGATCGAGCGTCTGGTCAAGTGTAACAATGTTACAATGCTCTTTGTCGAACACGACAGAACCTTTTCAGAAGCGGTCGCTGACAGGGAAGTTACAATGTAGGTAGTATAATAACGGATAGACAAGCTGTGTCTAAGGTCAGGAAAACAGGCAATTCTCGCTTTGTGTCGTGTTATTTCCCCGAAGGACATCTTATCCTTAAACCGTTCGAAAGGAGGCGCACCCTTGGATCAAAAAAAGACAGGACAATTTTTAAAGACTCTTCGTAATGAGAAAGGACTTACCCAGGAACAGCTGGCAAAACATTTCAATGTCAGCAACAGATCTGTCTCAAGATGGGAGACAGGCAGCAATCTTCCCGATATCTCATTACTGGTAGAGATAGCCGATTTCTATGATGTCGACGTAAGGGAGATCATAGACGGAGAAAGGAAAAGCGAGATGATGGATAACGAGACAAGAGAGGTCGCCGATAAGATGGCGGTCTATGCAGGCAACGAAAAGAACAATCTTCTGAGATTCATACAGGTGGCAAGCATTGTGGGAGTGTTCTTATCGCTCCTTGCGATGGTGCTTCAGGGACTTTCATATGAGCCCGAATTACCGCGCATTGGCGCGATGTTTGCGACATTTGCAGTCTTTATAGTAATGTGCGTGATAACGCTTTATGTAACCGGACTTTTGCAGAGGATCTCAAAGCACAGGAAAGCCGTCAAGACGATCAAGATAATCACGATAGTCGCCATGGCGGCAGGAACCTATTATCAGCTCATGATGGGATTCGTACTGCTGCTTGCGCTCGGCACAATGCTGATCGCGCCCATCAAGGTCACACATAACACAGCCGATTACAACACATATATCCACAACGTCAAACCGGCGGGTGTGTCAAATGAATACTCAATGGGAACAAGACCCATGTTCGATGTTTTCCCGCAGAAGATCGAGGTTCCCGCGACCGAATTCCAGATAATGTATTACAACCCCTGGGACTCCCAATACATTTGTTACATGACCCTGGATCACGGCGAAAAATACGATGATGAGATCAAAAGGCTCAAAGCGATCGGCGTTGACGATTACAAAGGCATCTACACGGTGACGGACGAACCTGACGGATATGACATCATAGCAATGGATTCTGATGAATACTTTGGTTTCGTCTATGCCATGATCCCCGAAAACAGCACAGGCAACACAAAGATCACCTACTGCTGCATCGTTTTCTGCAACTACGCACCGGACGTGAATGTCCACAAATACATGCCTGACAAATACCTGCTCAAAGGTTTTGACGCATCGGATAATAACCCTTACAAGAAAAAGATGATGGCAGAAAACTGATGCTGTTCAGATAGTCTTGCAAAAATCGATGATCTCCTGCCTTCTGGGTTCTACATCTTCCTTGTACTCAACGGAAGTAAGGCCCAGATGGCCGGATCTCTCGATCTCAAGATGTCCGTAGAAATGCTCTATACTGCCGATCAACCTCTCGCATTCAGGCATATTAGGACCGGTCCTCAAAGCGACCGCGTAGCCCTTCTTCCCTGCTTTGATCTTAGCGTGAGGCTCGTGGGTATTGCACCACGGGGTGCATCTGTCTATGAAAGCTTTGAACTGGCCGGGGACGTCTGCCCAATAAGAAGGCGCAACGGATACGATGACATCGGCTTCATCGAATTCGTTCATGATATCCCTGATGACCTGTGCGTCATCCATAACGCATGAAGCCGTCTGATGGCATGCTCTGCAGCCTTTGCAGAACGCAAAGGAATAATCGTCGATACAGATGCTTTTCACATCGTAACGCGGGCTAAGCTCGTCTCTTATTATCCCGCAGATCGCCTCAGTGGCGCCTGTCCTTACGGGACTGCAGTTGATAACCAGAGCTTTCATTATTTGCAGACAACTCCTTCTTTTTTGCAGATACGCCATGCTGCAAATTTACCCTGGACCGCTGCCGGCGGAAGTCCGCCGGAACCCATGTTCCACTGGCCTGCAAGGAAAACGTTCTTAAGCTGCTTGATCACTCCCGGTGTGGTAACCGTCTTGGAATCCTTATCAGCGACAAAAGACATGTACGCTCCATTGTAGGAATTGCAGTGTGATGCATATGTGGCGGGAGTCCATGTATCGATCAGGCGGATCTTTCCTTCCGCTTCAGGATAGCGTTTGACTATCTCAGCCATAAGCCTGTCGGCATACTCCTTGCGTCTTGCATCGTATGCCGCCTTATCCTTTGATGCGAGATCGATCCACTCAAGACAGTCTTCAAGATACTGAATGACCTTGACCTGGATAAGAGTCTTATCTTCAGTAGGATAAGTCTCAGGATCGTAGTCGTAGCACAGGGTTCCGCATGCATTCATCTTGGTGCGTCCGATCATGGGACCGTCGCACTTCCAGAAGGATGTATCCTCAGGAATACCGACCTTGCCGTCTATCAGATAGATCGCATGGAATTTCGAGAATGTCGAATAATGATCTTTATCATCAAATACCGCCTTCATCTTTTTAGGCATGTATTCAGCGGGAAGGAGCTTCGTAAAGCAATGGTTGGCATCAGTTGCCGCGATAACATAATCGGCATTCACTTCGGTTCCGTCTTCGAGCAGGACGCCTGAAGCCGCCTTACCTGCGATTACGATCTTCTTTACGGGACAGTTCGTGTGAAGTGTTCCGCCAACTTCCTTATATCTGTCGCATATCCTCAAAGCAGCTGCCAGAGAACCTCCGACGGGGATATCGCCGCTTCCCGAGGTGATAGTAGCGTATGAGACTATAAAGGAGAATGCCTGTGTATTGGCAGGATGCATCATTGTAAATGCTTTGCCGATGACCGGACTCTTGAAAGAATCAGCAAGATCCTGAAGGCTCATGCCGGCATATGCTTTTCTTATGGCACCCATGCCCTTAAGGAAAGGCATGAACTTTTTCAGTTCCTTAAGGCCGAACTTATCCATCGGCTTGTTGGCCGGAACCGTGAACACTTCACCGATCTTTACGGGGTTAATAAACTTTTCGATATTCTCCTCGTCCTCGGGAGATATCTCGAGCATCTCTTTCCTTGTTCTTTCAAGATCGCGCCAGAAAGTAACAGTCTTTCCGTCTGCGGTATATGAGAAGAACTTATCTTTAGAACACATCTTAATATCTTCACCGAGCATTCCGATATCTTTCCAAAGAGCATACATCTCGCTGTCATCGGCTTTACTGTTTGTCAACCAGTCAATGCAGTTGTCAATATAAATTCCGTCACGCTTCCAGCCCGTGAGCTCTCCGCCGCCGATGGGATTCTTCTCGTAAATGTGCGTTTCAAAACCGGACTTCTGCAAAACAATACCGGCAGTAAGTCCTGATATTCCGCCGCCGACTATTATTACCTTTTTCATCGGATCACCCCTCTTTAATTCAATGAAAAAAGACTATCACAATAAGTCTTTTATTCAAACATTTCTTTATTAAAAGATATGTAAAAGACGTGCCTACGTTTTCACACATTTTTGCCCGCAGATTCACGAGCTCGTTCAAATTATGAACGATATATTAATAGCATCAAACAACAGAAAGGACGTGGTAATGTAAAAATAGTTAACAATTTGTGAACGATTGAGAACAGAATCTGTGTCTCAAATCGTATGATTATTCAAAATCTTTCCTTTGTGTGGGGCTGATAATGCTATTATCAGCCCCGTTTTTATGCACCTTATTCACCTAAAGCGTGCCTTGCTTGTGCAATTTGTAAAATGCTTCGCATTTGTTCAAAAATGTGAAGACATTATGAACTAATTGTGTTATAACTATTTCGTAAGCGTAAATACACTACATCAGGAGGTAGTCTTATGAAAAAGATCGTTAAGTCACGCAAAGGTTTTACACTGGTAGAAATGGTTCTCGTAATCGCAATCATCGTTATTCTTGCTGCTGTTCTGGTTCTCGGAATCGGTACTTATCTTAACAAAGCTAAGGCTGCCGCTTCTTCAGTTATGGTTCACAACAGCTCCATCTCGATTGTTAACAGCGAGATCGATGCCGCACTCTGATAATCTGAATAGAATACCTATCCATCTGAAAGGGGTTGCTTGACTGCAACCCCTTATCATTTGCTCATTTATAAGCTGTCAGGACATGTCACTTTACTATCGGAGCACACCATGCCATCTTTCCGTCTTTTGATATCAGCTCTACCCTGACATATTTATCCACGGAAGAGAAAGTGTATCTCGCAAATCCGTTCTTTCCGTCCTGAACTCTCTGACTGTCCCAGACACAATTAGAAATGAATAAGATCTTTTCCGCCCCTCTGCACTCTACGGCAATCGTATTGCCGGACCGTCTAATCGCTACAAACTCCGGGCCCTGGCTCGCATAGAAATCCCCGTTAGTGATCGCCTTGATTATCGCTTCCCTGGTAAGTTCTTTTGCCTTGACCATCGTGTAATTCTGTGTCTGCTCACCCTTGTACATATGGCTGTCGTCGTTGGCGAACGGTCTGATCATATAACCGTTGTCAGCCCAGATATCGAAATAGTGTGAAGCATCGGACCGTCTTCCGTTCCCGTAATCAGTTCCGGAAACAGTATTATAGATCTCAGCTCCCGCTATCCCGTTACACTTCGAAATATCCTCAGGATTCATTACCGACCATGCAGGATGTGCCAGTATCGCGATGCCGCCGGCTTTGCCGATCTCATCGATTATCTTCTGCGGCGGAATGTTATGGTCAACTATGTCAAAAGCCGGACGTTCCATACCGATTCCAAGTATATGAAAGACCTTATTGTTGATCATGTCACCGGTATCGTATTCAACACCTGAGATCTCGAGCATGCTGCCGTCCTTTGAAGGAACGTTCTCACTGAGAAACCAGTGATCCGTTACAGCAATAAAATCAAACCCTGCTTTGCGGTATTCCTCGCGGGCAGATTCGGGATCGAGCCTGCCGTCCGAGCAGGTGGTATGCATATGAAGGTTACCCTTAAACCATTTTCCGTCGTTTTCAAACATAAGGTCCCTCCGTTCGGAGCAAATTATAGTACATCTTAAACTCTTCTATCAGAGAAAGTCACGCTGCCTTAAATGCCTTAAGCCTTACCGCCACATTCTCCCTGAGGTTCTGATAGAAGAAATTGACGTTATAAATGTGGTATTCCCCTTCAGCAAAGCATGAAGGTCCCGGAGGATAATCCCCCTTTACCACATCCGGCACTTTCAGTGTGCCTCTTACCGGGTCGATATAGCATCCGATAAGATTAGCTGCCTGACTGCCGTCATTAAGAATCGAGCCTTTGTTGAGCGTTTTGTCAGCTGCAGTCGAATCAGTCTTCCAGTTAAGCGGATTGATGGATCTGGTCTTTGTACCTTCAGGTACGACCAGTGACTTCGTGACGTCTTCGGCTTCACAATCGTAGCAGATAATGACACCGGTATCATCTTCTTTCTCAGCGGTCTTCAGGTGCGGATTCTTTGATACCTCTTCATCAGTAAGACGCCATCCGATAGCATAGCAGGCGACAAGGACTTTTCTGATCCTCGGATCATTGCCGTGATCTTTCAAAAGCCTGATGCACATATCAGCGCCCTGCGAAAACCCTGCCAAGACCAAAGGCCTTCCGTTATTGCAGTTTTGCATATAGAAAAGGAACGCATTCTCAACATCAGCGTAAGCAGTATCAAAATACTGTTCAGCTTCTTTTGAATCCATCCCGTAGACTTCCATGGCAACCTGCCGGTATAACGGAGCATACATGCTGCACGAATCGGAATACACTCCCTTCTGGGAATTGACGGCACTGATGAATGAAGGCTTAACTAAAGGATTAGTAACAGGCATGTTCATGTTATTCCCAATTGCATAATAGACCGTAGGACAGATATAAAAGCAGTCTGCCTCAGCCTCACTGCCGCCTGCATATATCCACATATCGGGCTTTGAATAATCAATATCACTTTTGATCCTGGCTCTTGGTTTTATTGCGCCCGAACAGGAAGTAAAGGCAAAACAAAATGCGAGCAAGAGCGCAGTAAGCATCGGAACCTTATATAATAAATTGTTATCAGTTCTCTTAAACATGAGTTAATTGTATACTTCTTTCCTCCTGTCTCAAAGAACGAGAAACCGCCGCGGAATCCCGCGGCGGCCAATCGCAATAATTATTTTTGAGCAGGCAAATAATTACTGTTTCTTGTTTCCTTTCTTTGATTGGATCTCGAAAACGACTGCGGCAAGGAGTACCAAGCCCTTAACGATCTTGATCCAGTCCTGGTCAACGCCGATAAGTGACATGCCCTGGTTGATTACACCGATGAGGGCAGCACCTACGACCATTCCGATGATTGTACCTGAACCGCCGTATGCGGAAACGCCGCCAACGATACAAGATGCGATAGCATCAAGCTCGAATTCCTGACCTGCAAAGGAGTTTGCAGCACCCGTTCTTGCAGTTACGACCAGCGCAGCGATAACGGTGAGGATAGACATGTTGAGGTAAGCCACGAACATGATGAGCTTATTGTTGATACCGGAAAGCCTTGAAGCTTCTGCGTTGCCACCGACTGTCATGAAGTGACGTCCGATCGTTGTCTTTTCCGTAATGATTCCGTAGAGTACGAGAACACCTACGATCCAGAGAACGACTACCGGAATACCGCCGTCAAGTGCGAACTCAATGGTAAGGAACATGATGATCGCAACCATGATCACACACTTAGCGATAACGAATCCCAGAGGATCTGCGCTGTATCCCTTCTTTATCTTGCCTGCACGGGAAGAAAGTGTGATGAACACAACTGCCGCAGCGGCGAGAAGACCGAATACGAAGCAAGGGATATTGAGCTCACCCCATGATGTCTCGAAGAGCTTTCCGCTGAAGATGTTCAGCAACGGCTTCGGGAAGTTGGAGATAGCGTTTGTTGTGGATGCCGTTGTAAGGATCTGTGTACCGAGACCGCGGAATGCAAGGTAACCTGCAAGAGTTGCGATCCACGGAGGTATCCTTACGTAAGCGATAAGGAATCCTAATACCGCACCGTATAACAGACCGATACCGACTGCGACAAGGAGCACTACGGGTGTGCTGAGAGGATCGGCAGCTTTGATAAGAACATTCTGGAGCTGGCCGTCTACCATCTGCTGCTCCCATACGCCGAACC
>ODAI011666239.1_pt1 | contig 12280 bp, 7 predicted proteins | sample 1539321 | NCBI WGS metagenome assembly ODAI01 (sample SAMN02144231, study PRJEB22623) | gut metagenome | biome: sheep rumen | host: Ovis aries | place: New Zealand
TCCTTTGTTTTTGAAAGTTTCTTCTTATTTTTATAGGGGCTATAGACGCTATAGATTTTATAGACGCTATAGATTTTTATAGACACTATAGATTTTTATAGACGCTATAGAATTTTTATTCTATCTCCGCTTTTAATCCTGAGGCAGCACCTTGCTGTCTTTGTGACGCTTATAAGCCATGAACAAGCCTGCGGCAACAGCAAGCAACAGCAACAAGAACGACACATTGGCCACTGCTTCAGTCTGCTCTATGCTCTTAGGCGCAAAAGTCATCACAATCTGATGCTCGCCAGCTGGCACCTTCATGGCCCTGAGCACATAGTCGGCACGACCTATCTCAGCAGGCTGACCGTCAATGGTGGCTGTCCATTCCGGGTAGTAAATTTCAGAGAAGACCACCACACCGCCATTCTTGGTGTTGACCTTATATTCCAAGCGGTTGGTGTCGTACAGTGTGAGTTCCACATGATCGGCGGAGTCGGTAGTCAAAGCCTCGGCATCCCCAAGAGCGGCTTTGAAAGATTGATCGACCACAGCCACATCCTTGGGACTCAACTGCCCTGTCAACTCGATTTCCTCGTTGGCATTGCATACATACTTCACACCTTTCACCAGCCAGGCATTGCCGTAAGCATAGGGGTTGCGCATCGGCAGCTGACCACCATCCTGACTGTTGAGCAGGAACCAGCGGGTGTTGAGCATATTGAGCACGGGGAAGAGGCTGTCGCACTTGGCTGCATCGACCACGGTCAGCATATCAGCCATTCGCCCCTGAAGGCCCAGCAACGCAGTTGTGTCGCTTTGCGCCTCACCCAGAGCCTTATAGACATTGCCCATCTCATTGGTGATATGGGTCTCAATCAACTCCTGATAACGACGGAGTTTGGCTGGATGATAACCACCCACACTGAAATGGAAATTCGATACGGAGTTGTCGTTGAAAGGATTGTTGAAACTCAGGACTCTGTAGTCTTTCACATCCTTGTCGGCCTCCAAGATATAGTTGTCGGCTTCAGAAGGATTGGCGTATTTCTGTGGATTGGGGCGAACGAACATCGCATCGTTGAGGTAGCGCTTGTTCACGTCCCACATATCGTAAAGACACAGCACCGTCAGGGCTATCACCAACGTCGTAGCGGTGATCTTGCGGTTCTTCATGCCATACAAGTACATCAAGATGGCACCTACCAAGATGATGATGACCGAACGCCATGCATCAGATACGACCAAAGCGTAGCGCATCTTGCCCAGACTCTCCATCAGCATACCCGTCTGCATCTCGGGGAATCCATAACCAACGAGCTGTTTTACGGTATTGGCATCATTCTCATTCGTTCCAGAACCGAAAATGGAAGGCCAGAAAGCGAACAACAAGCACAAACCAGCCGTGATGGCAGTACTCACGCCAAGAGTACGCATCAATCCACCTCGTTGCTGAGGATCATCCATCCTGACGACGAATTTCCTAAGTCCCATCATGGCCAGCAGAGGAATGGTGAACTCAGCCACGACAAGGGCAGACGAAACGGTTCGGAACTTGCTGTACATGGGCACATAGTCGATAAACAGATTGGTGAACCACATCATGTTCTTGCCCCATGAGAGGAATATGGAAAGTATGGTGGCTGCCAGCAAAGCCCATTTCAACGGATTCTTGTTGGGCACCACAAACAACGAAAGCACAAACAGCAGGCAGACGAAGGCACCTACATAGACAGGTCCACTGGTTCCAGGTTGGTCGCCCCAGTACTGTGTGAAATAGTCGTAGATCCTCATCTGGTTGAACTGTGGGTCAGCTTTTTTCATGGCGGCCTTGCTTGCCGACAAAGGCACTGATGCGCCTCCATTCACATTGGGCACCAACAACGACATCGTCTCGCCCTTGCCATAACTCCAGTTGGTGATGTAGCTGCGTTCCAGGCCACTGTCCGTCTGGTCCTCGGTTTTGCCCTCCTTCACCAACTCGCTCTTTCCACGCATGGTCTCCTTGCTGTATTCATAGGTGTGGTAGAGGTTGGAGATATTGATGGCCACAGCCAAAGCCGCAGCAATCACGAGCGATAAGGTACCTTTCAGGAAGACGCCCATTTTTCCGTTTCGGAGGGCATCAATGAAGTAGGCAATCACCATGAAGAGGATGGCGAAAAGGAAATAATACGACATCTGGACATGGTTCGACATGATTTGGAGGGCACCAAAAAAGGCTGCCACTACCCCACCCCACAAGTATTTGCCCTTGTAGCACAACACCACTCCAGCAATGGTAGGAGGAATATAGGCCAAAGTCAGCACTTTCCAAATATGACCGGCTGCAATGATGATGAAGAAATAGCTCGAGAAAGCCCAGATGATGGCACCCAGAGCAGCCATCCACTGCTTGAAGTCGAAAGCACGCAAGAGGATATAGAAGCCCAGCATGCTGATGAAGATATAAAACACATAGTCGGGAAGCCACAAATGATAGATATCGCCTAAAGCCGAAAGCAAATCGGTCGATTTGTAGCTGGGAGCCATCTGGTAGGTGGGCATGCCTCCGAAAACGGCATTGGTCCAGCGTGATTGCTCACCGCCATGGCTTTCCTTGAAAGCGTTCAGTTCTGTGCCAAGTCCCAAACCACCCGTATGGTCGCCACCCTCCAAACGACGGCCTTCCATATCGGCAGGGTAGAAATAAGCTACGGATATCAACACAAATAAAACGATGCATAACACGTCGGGTATGCATTTCCTAAAGTCTATCTTCATATCTTTGAATGATTGTTTTTATCTCTGGCGATTGTTTTTTCATATTCAAGATGCAAAGTTAATAAAAATCGAGATAAGCGCAAAAGAAAGGCTCGTCTTTCTTTTACTCTTGGGAGAAGCAGATACTTCGACGAAGTCAAAGTCACGAAAAATCGAGAGCAGAACAAAAGAATACGTTCAAATTCGCTTTTCATCATGCTTCTTCGACTTTTATTTGCTAACTTTGCATCATCATTGCCGGAAATGCCCATGCTTTCGCCTTGACGGACGCATATCCAGACATATTCCTTGACGACTAACGTAAATACAACAACCTTATGGAGAACAAAATAGACTGCTTCATCCCCTATGGAGGGGAAGAATCCCTCAAAGCCACAGTGGAGTCGCTATGCGGAAGTCCACTCATCCACAAAATATGGGTGCTGACCAACGACAAGACGGTCAAACTGCCTGAAGGCTGTTCACCCCTACAAGCCGACAGCATGGTGGGCACTGAGACATTATGCAGAATCTCATGCACTACCACCACTAATTATTCCCTTTTCTACTTCAAGACCACACCGCTGCAAATGGGCTACAGGGCGGTGGAACGCATGCACGACATCGCGCTTGCCACCTGCGCAGGCATCATATACGCCGACCGCAACCAATTCAAGAACGGTGAACTCATCTCAGTACCCACCATCGACCACCAACTTGGCAGCGTCAGAAACGACTTCGACTTCGGAAGCGTTGTGCTGGTCAACAGAGAGGTCCTGGCCGAACACTCCATCAACTGCGATTTCGACGACGAGGAAGGAAAGTGCAACAGCCACAACATCAAACACGCAGGATGGTACTACCTGTGGCTCAACTGCATCTCATCCCAATACCACCCCATTTACCACATCAAGGAAACGCTTTACACAGAGGTGGAGACCGACAACAGAAAGTCGGGTGAAAAGCAATTCGACTATGTCAACCCTGCCAGTGCTGAGGTGCAGAAAGAGATGGAAGAAGCGTTTACCTCCTTCCTGGACGAACAAGGCTGGCGAGTACCAGCCAGCGACATCGTCAGGGTAGATCTCGGAAGCGGCAACTTCCCTCTGGAGATGACAGTGGTCATCCCCGTGAGAAACAGGGAACGAACCATAGCCGACGCCATAGAGTCGGGGCTCAAGCAACAGACAGATTTCCGCTTCAACCTCATCATTGTCGATAACCACTCCACCGACAGGACCACGGAGATCATCGGCAGATATACCTACGATTCCAGAGTGGTGCACATCATGCCAGAGCGCAACGACCTCGGTATCGGCGGTTGCTGGAACACAGCCATCTACGATCCAAGGTGTGGCAAGTACGCCGTTCAACTCGACAGCGACGACCTCTATAGCGATGAGCATACACTCACGAAGATACACAACAAATTTATAGAGGAGAAATGCGCCATGGTCATCGGGTCCTACCGCATGACCAACTTCAGTCTCGAAACCCTGCCTCCAGGCATCATCGACCACAAGGAATGGACCGATGAGAACGGCATGAACAACGCACTCAGGATCAACGGCCTGGGAGCGCCACGTGCGTTCAGCACAACAGTCTTACGTTCCTTAGGCGGATTCCCCAACACCAGTTATGGTGAGGACTACGCCGTAGGTATAGCCATCTCGCGCAACTACCGTATTGGTCGCATCTATGAGCCTATCTATCTTTGCCGTAGATGGGAAGGTAATTCTGATGCCGCCTTGTCGCCCGAGAAAATCAACAAGAACAATGCCTACAAGGACTCGCTCAGGACCATCGAACTGACAAAGAGAATCGCTTATCCCTTCTTTGGCATCAGCCAGGCCATCGAGAAATTCATCCATGCACAACTCGAATCGTGGCCTGATGCAAAAACAAGGTTCGACCAGCTACAGAACGTGGTCGTCAACGAGCTGGAAGAAGAAGATGGCACATTCAAAGTGCAATTCAACCCAGCCAGAATCGTTTCCACTGGCGCCAAGATCGACAACAAGTCCATCAACGAGAGGAAATGCTTCCTCTGCGACGCCAACCGTCCCGAAGAGCAAGGCAGACTCATTTGGCTCGACAAATACAACATTCTTGTCAATCCCTTCCCCATCCTTGAGAACCACCTTACCATCGCCGCCGTCCAGCACCAGCGTCAGGAATTCAAGGAATGTATGGACGACATGCTGCATCTGTCAAGACTCGTTCCTGAAATGATGTTCTTCTACAATGGTCCTCTCTGCGGTGCCTCCGCCCCCGACCACCTGCATTTCCAGGCTGGGAAAAAGGATGAGAAGTTGACAAGGAACTTTTGGAATCAAGAGTTCATCAACCACTATCCATGCACCCTGCGCAAAGTGGAGGGGTTTGTCATTGACGACATCGCCAAGGAAGTGAAAGAATACATCGGGCAACTGGCAGTGCAGGAAGGAGAATACGAGCCAAGGGTGAATGTGCTGGCATGGTCGGAAGTCATGGAAGACGAGACCTACACCCAGGTCATCATCATCCCGCGTTCGAAGCATCGCCCAGACTGCTACTTCGCTGAAGGCGACGAGCAAATCCTTGTCAGCCCTGGTGCGCTCGACATGGCAGGCATGATCATCGCTCCAAGGGAAGAAGACTTGAAGAAACTCACCTTGGAACGCATCAAACAGATTATCAGTGAATGTGGCACTCATGAACAATAGCAAGCTCAATGCTCCATTGGTTCACGTAGGCATTGTCCAATCCATAGCTCTACGCGTGTTTCTGAAAGGTGAGTACACCTGCGGGACAACCACCGTGTCGGGATTGCAATCCATCGGTTTTCACAACGGGAAAGCCGAATGGAGGGGCAATACGTACGTGGAGCTGGATTTCATACCTCTCAGCCCCGACGCATCTTTCGCTCTGGAGGAAGTGACCATAGGCATCGGATTCCACTGGGAGAGGAAAGAGACTCAAGTGTTCAAAGGGCAATTGCGCATCATCATCGACAATGGCAAACTACAAGCCATCAACATACTGCCCGTCGAAGAATATCTCAAGAGTGTCATATCTTCCGAGATGAGTGCTTCCGCTTCCCTCCAGCTGCTCAAGGCACATGCGGTGATCTCGCGCGGATGGTTGCTCGCCCAGATCAACAAACGAAAAGAAAAGACCGCCAGCCGCACCACATCCTATTACCGCTCCGACAAGGGAATTATCCGTTGGTACGACAGAGAGGACCACACCTTGTTTGATGTCTGCGCCGACGACCACTGCCAGCGCTACCAAGGTATCACCCGACAGACCAGCACCAACGTCAATCAAGCCGTGGATGAAACCTGCGGGCAAGTGCTCACCTACAAAGGACAAATCTGCGACACACGCTTCTCTAAATGCTGCGGAGGTATCATGGAAGAGTTCTCCACATGCTGGGAAGACATTGACCTCCCCTACCTCAAGGCACTTCCTGACACACCAGATACTTCGCACCCCATACCCGACCTCACCATCGAAGAGAACGCAAGAAGATGGATCATGGGCAGCCAACGCCCGACAATCAATGATCAACGTCCAATACCAATGGTCAATGGTCAATGGTCAATGGTCAATGACAAAAGTCCAATGGTCAATGGTCAATGTTCAATGGTCAATGGTCAATCAGCTTTCTGCAACACCCACGACAAGCGCATTCTCGCTCAGGTGCTTAACAACTACGACCAAGAGACGACCGACTTCTATCGATGGAAAGTGACTTACACGCAAGAGGAACTGACTCAGATTGTGAGCGACCGTCTCGGCATCGACCTCGGACCTATCATCGCACTCCATCCACTCCGACGCGGCAAATCAGGCAGAATCATCGAACTGGAGATTGTCGGTGAAAAGCGGACATACACCATTGGCAAGGAACTGGAGATCCGGCGCTCGTTGTCGCGTTCACATCTCTTCAGTTCCGCCTTTGTAGTCGATTACGAATACACCGCCGACAGCCAGATACCTCAGGCGTTTATCCTTCATGGAGCGGGATGGGGACATGGTGTAGGTCTCTGCCAGATAGGCGCGGCAGTGATGGGCGAGAGTGGTTACGACTATAAGGACATCCTCCTACACTACTATCCAGAAACAGAACTGATTAAACAGTATTCCCATATTGCAAATTCGTGATTTAAAGATGAACTGACGCGACACATCGCATTCCTACTAATTAACTGACGCGACACGTCGCGCCCCTACAGATAGCCACATGATGACAGACCACAGGAAAAACCCATACGTATGGATACCGGCACTTTTCAGTGCCGAGGCTATTCCCATGGCAGTAGTCACCTTCGTGGCCGTTCTCATATTCATCCAGACCGACACCCCCAAAAGCTACTCCACGTTCTTTTCCGCCTCATTGCTCATACCATGGGCCATCAAGCCGTTTTTCAGGCAGATGGTTCAACGTAGCGGCCAGACGGCCTCCTTTGTCCGACTCGTCGAAGCCCTGATTTTCACAAGCCTGCTTGGCTTAGCTTTTTACATGAACCGCATGGTGGCAAACCCACTGGCGATGTTCACCATTCTTTTTCTCGTTTCTTCTTTCTGCGCCTGGCACAACCTTCTCTCTGAGATTTACTACAGAAAACGGTTGATGAAAAAAGAAAGACTGTTCTTCTGGCCTTTACGCACCACCTCCTATCAAGTGTGCACCGTCATCACCTATGGTCTGTTCATCATCTTGGTGGGAGGTTTGGAAGTGTTCTTCAAGAACCTGCCCAACAGACACAACGTGTCGTGGTCCATGGGCACATACATTCTGGCTGGAGCCTATTTCATCATCATGGTGCTCAATTTCACCTTGCTCACCAATACCTACTCCACATCGACGGGCATATCCTTGACAGGCACAACACTGTCGGAGGCAAAACACATCAAAAGCATGACCAGGGCAAAGCGTTTTCCACTTATCGTCCTTGCGCTCATCCTGCTCGTCCTGCCACAGTCGCTGATGTTCTTCGTCCGCGTCTTTTTCCTCTACATGCCCCTTCGAAACGGAGGATTGGGTTGCTCCATGCAAGAGATAGGGTTCGCACAAGGCACCATCGGTGTGATGGCTTTCTCGTTCGGCATCATTCTCGGTCGCCAACTCCAAATGAAGCATTTCGGTCAATCCATCTTATGGGCTCAGGTCATCACCTTCACACTGTCCCCCCTCTTCTATCTTATCATGACGCTCCACCATCCTGGTGGCATCCCTGAGCTCTGCGTCATGACCTTCCTCAGCCAGATATGTTTCGGCTTCGGCTTCAATTGTTGCATGCCGCTGGTCAAGCAGTTGTCGCACGACCGATACAAGATGGCGACCAACTACCTGCAGATTCCTGTACTCGTCGCAGTGATGATACCCCCACTCGCACTTTCAGGATGGCTGGTCAGCAGGCTGGGTTTCCATGATTTCTTCATCATCGACTGCCTCACAGCACCTATTGCATGGATCTTCATCCTCGCCACAGGCACCATCACGTGGTGCTGCAAAAAGGAGGCCAATAATCAATTCCCATAATTTCCTTTTAGCTTCCACTTTAACTCCCACTTTAACTCCCATCCCACAATGAACAACCAAAAGCCCTACATTTGGGTTCCATCCCTTTATCTTGGCGAAGCACTGCCATTCTCGGCCGTGATGCTTATTTCTGTCATCATGTTCAAGGAACTTGGACTGACCGACGGACAAATCACCGTTTACACAGGTTGGCTTGGGCTCCCTTGGGTCATCAAACCAATCTGGAGTCCTTTCATCGACAATCTGAAGACAAAGCGATGGTGGATTGTGTCCATGCAGTTCCTCATGGGTTTTGCTTTGGCCATGGTCGCCTTCACCTTGCCCACAGCCTTTTGGCTACAAGGATCGTTGGCAATATTCATGGTCATTGCCTTCGCCAGTGCCACGCATGACATCTCAGCCGACGGATTCTACATCATCGGTCTGAAAGAGAAAGACCAAGACCTCTATGTAGGCATCCGCAACACTTTCTACCGCATCGGAATGGTCATCGGACAAGGAGGGTTGGTCCTGTTGGCAGGCCATCTTCAGGATGGCAGTTTCGGTGAGGCTTTCCAAAGCACAGCCACCTCATGGATGGTGGTGTTCCTCATTCTTGGTTCCCTGATGGTATTGCTTGGCACCTACCACAGTTTTGTATTGCCCAAGGTAGAGACAGCCACACATGAACGTTTTAAGTTCAGCGAGCAGATGTCGGAATTTGTTGAGACTCTGAAAGTGTTCATCACAAAACCACATATCATCTCCGCCCTGTGCTTTATCCTGCTCTTCCGCCTGCCAGAAGGATTGCTGACCAAGATTGTGCCGCTCTTCCTCACCCGCACCACCGCAGAAGGCGGACTTGCCATGAGCGACAAGGACTTCGGTCTTATCTATGGCACCCTTGGTGTCATCGGCCTTTTGGCAGGTGGCATCATCGGTGGTTGGGCTGTATCGAAATGGGGACTGAAGAAATGCCTTTGGCCCTTGGTGCTCTGCATCACCCTGCCCGACGCCGTTTATGTCTATCTGAGCTACTTCCCCACCGACAACCTATGGCTCACGGGAACCTGTGTCTGCATAGAGCAAATCGGATACGGTCTCGGATTCGCCGCCTACACGCTCTATCTCGTCACCTTCTCAAGAGGTGAGCGCAGCACGGCAGTCTTCTCCATTTGCACTGCCGGACAATACTTTGGAGGTGTGATGCTGCCAGGCATGGTTTCAGGTCTCATCTCTGAGAATATAGGTTACCAGAAATTCTTCCTCCTGGTGATGTTGCTCTGCCTTGTCACCTTCGCCGTCACAGCCTTCGTCAAAATAGATGCAGAAAGTAAAGATCATGAACAATAAAGACATCCAAAACGCGACCACCAACTATCTCAAAAGAAACAATTACCCACATTTCGACCTCAAGACCGTGATGTTCGACATGGACGGAGTGCTTTTCGACTCCATGAAGAACCATGCCAGGAGTTGGCATGACACCATGGCGCACTTCGGGCTCAACCTCCCCTACGAGGAAGCCTTCATGCACGAGGGACGCACTGCAGCCTCCACCATCAACATCGTCAGCCTGCGCGAACGGGGCCATGAGGCCACCGAAGACGAGATCAAGGAGATTTACGCCTACAAAGGCATGCTTTTCAACCAATGTCCAGAGGCTGTTCGCATGCCAGGGGCCTACCAACTGTTGCTCAACGTCAAGTCATCAGGCCTCACTCCAATGGTCGTGACAGGCTCAGGCCAAAAGTCGTTGCTTGAGCGACTGCAAACCAACTTTCCAGGTATCTTCCAAAAGGATCTGATGGTCACCGCCTTCGACGTGCGACAGGGGAAACCCAATCCTGAGCCCTATCTCATGGGCATGAGAAAAGCAGGCAATCTCCAACCTTATCAGTCCATCGTGGTGGAGAACGCTCCACTCGGTGTCCAGTCCGCCGTGGCCTCAGGATGCTTCACCATCGCCGTCAACACAGGTCCCCTCCCCGACTCCGCACTCTTAGACGAAGGTGCCGACATTCTCTTCCCCTCCATGCAGGCGCTCTGCGACCAATGGAGTTCTCTCTTTGCCATCCTCTCTACCACACCGTAGCCATAGGATTACTTATGAACAATCCACATATCTAATGTTCAATGTTCAATGAAAAAATGGTCAATGGTCAATGGTCAATGTTCAATGAAGTTCCATCCTCTCGACACCTCCATCCAGCCTCCCCAGCGGTTCACCAATCCCTTCCGCTACATTCCGCATCCATTATGCGTGGAAGCGATGAAGGAATTGCAGCAGTATCTCCGTTCCCAGCCTGAATACAGCGAGGAAATCGCCTTGGGAAAGATGTTCGGTGTGCTTGTGGTCGCAACACATGAAGGGGAAATGGGTTTTCTCGCAGCCTTCTCAGGGCTGATGGCCGACAGCAACGACCTTCCTTACTTCGTGCCAGCCATTGCAGATATCCTCCAACCCGACAACTACTTCAAACAAGGAGAAAGACTGCTGGACCGCATCAACCACATCATTCGATCGGTAGAGAACTCCAGTGCCTACATTTCCCAGAAAGAATACTGTGAAGAAATCACTTTGAATAGAGACCACACACTTTCCGACAAGAGAGCTGCCTTAGCGGTCAGGAAGGCAGAACGGCATCGACTGCGAGCCGCAGGTCCTCTGTCAAAAGAAGAAGAACAACGGCTGATCAAGGAGAGCCAGTTCGAAAATGCAGAAATCCGGCGCATCAAAGACACTTTGGATAAGGACTTGGAGGAGAAGAAAGCCCCATTTCTCGCCATCGAGCAACAAATCCTCTCGCTCAAGAAGACAAGGAAGCAATTATCCGACGACCTACAGCGTTGGATTTTCGATCAGTTCGTCATCACCAACGCCAAAGGAGAGACAAAGAACCTGCCTGACATCTTCATGGACTCCACCGGCACCTTACCACCGGCAGGAGCGGGAGAATGCGCCGCCCCCAAGCTGTTGCAATATGCCTTCCTGCATGGTTTGCGTCCCCTCTGCATGGCTGAGTTTTGGTGGGGGAAACCACCAGCATTGCAACTGCGTCGTCACCTCAACTACTACCCCGCCTGCAGCGGTAAGTGCAAGCCCATCCTTCAGTTCATGCTCCAAGGACTCGATGTGGATGAACTCAACGCTCCCTCAAACTCACCAGGCGCATCTGACGCTTCAGATGCATCAGAAGGATTAAGCGTATCAAGCTCTTCTCTACCCATCATCTACGAAGATTCCTACATGATTATTGTCAACAAACCCACTGGCATACTTTCAGTGAAAGGGAAGGAAGAAGCCCTGTCCATCGACGAACTGCTCACCATCAGAGGCAACGGCCAATGGATTCCCCTCATTGTCCACCGAATCGACATGGCCACATCAGGTATTCTCATCTTCGCAAAGGACAAGAAGACACAGCAGGCATTGCAGGCACAGTTTGCCAACCATAAAGTGCAGAAACGCTACAAAGCCATCGTGGAGGGAGACATACCCTGTGCCGAAGGCGACATTAACCTGCCCCTCAGACACGACATCATGGATCGTCCACGCCAGATGGTTGATCCCATACATGGGAAGCCTGCCATCAGCCATTTCAAGGTCATCATGAAGCGCACTGACGAACAAGGGAGGGTCAGAACCGTGCTGTATCTGTTTCCCAAGACAGGCAGGACACATCAACTGCGCGTCCACTGCGCCCATCCCCAAGGTCTGAACTCCCCTATCGTAGGCGATAATCTTTACGGCCGCCCCGACAAACGCCTTATGCTGCACGCCGAGTATATTGAGTTCACACATCCCGCCACCGGCCTTCCCGTCCATTTCGAATGCCCAGCCCCATTTTAGAAGCGTTTGATGACAACCCAAAGTTTTTTACTTTTCAGCAGAGTGTTCGGCATTCCTGCCGAACACAAACATCATATTAGGTAAACATCCTTTTTCTCTCCTTTTATTGGTTCATCCCATCAAAAAGTTATAACTTTGCAGGAAAATTCAAAAAACGACACAATAAAAACAACAAAACGATGAATTTTGTAGAA
>ODAI011793666.1_pt1 | contig 12280 bp, 8 predicted proteins | sample 1539321 | NCBI WGS metagenome assembly ODAI01 (sample SAMN02144231, study PRJEB22623) | gut metagenome | biome: sheep rumen | host: Ovis aries | place: New Zealand
CGGAAAATGACGGCTTAGGCTTTACCTTTAAGTGGAACATGGGCTGGATGCATGATTTCTGCGATTATATGAAGTTAGATCCCATTTTCAGAAGGGACAATCACTACAAGATGACCTTCGCAATGAGCTATAACTATTCTGAAAAGTACATCCTTGTGCTGTCCCATGACGAGGTCGTTCATCTGAAGTGTTCAATGCTTAATAAAATGCCGGGGTTTTATATCGATAAATTTGCGAACCTGCGTGTTGGGTATACATTTATGATGGGGCATGCGGGTAAAAAGCTGTTGTTTATGGGGCAGGAATTTGCGCAGGATTCCGAGTGGAGCGAGGAAAGGGAGCTGGATTGGGGCCTCCTTTCGGATGAGCTTCATTCCGGGATGCAGGCTTACGTCAGGGAGCTGTTGGGTATATATAACAAATATCCGGCAATGTATGAAAAGGACTATGAGCAGGATGGCTTCACCTGGATAAATGCCGACGACACCTATAAAAGCATATACAGCTTTTACAGGAGAGGAAGGAACAAAAAGAACAGTCTGGTGTTTGTAATGAACTTTACTCCGGTGGCCAGGGACGATTACAGGGTCGGGGTGCCTGAAAGAAAAAAATATAAGCTGATATTAAACAGTGATGAAAAGCGGTTTGGCGGAAACAGCGAGCCTTTGGCGAACAATGTGTATACAGCAGAGGCAAAGCCCTGGGACGGACAGCCCTATTCCATAGCCTATCCCCTTCCCGCGTACGGAGCGGCAGTATTTCTCTTCTGAACTATACCTTTTGCGGTCTGCCTTATCCGCCGGAGGTTTTATAGAAAGCGCAATTATTTTTGCGCTTACTGTATGATGATGCCAGGGTCAAAAGTACCATGTGACTTTTGACCCTGGCATCATATGATCTGTATATCTTACTCCTCTTCTTCCTCCTCCTCAGAAGCCTCTTCTTTGTCCGCAGGCTCCTCTTCCTGTTCTTCTTTCTGCACAGGCTCCTCCTTCTTCTTTTTATTGCCATTATCGGAGGCGTCTTCCGCATTTTCCTCTGCGGGCACTTCTGTCTCCTCAGGCTCCTTTGTGATCCAGTTATAGAAGAAGGCGTGATTGCCTATCATCGTATATTCACTGATCCTGTAATAATCAGCATAGTATTTTGTCATGAAAAACAGATAATCGCCTACACGGGCTCCGCCGAGGACCTCGTTGGCGGCTTTTATGCAGGTTGAGTTAGGCCCTTTTGAGATTATGAGTTCAACCTTGCCGGAGCGGTAGGACGCGAACTGCATGTTCTGGGTTATAACACTGACCACATCATTAGGAAAGGCGGAGCTTTTTACCCTGTTCATGATGACCGAGCCCACGGCCAGCTTACCGGTATAGGACTCACCGTCCGCTTCCGCCTGTATAGTTGCGGCAAGCCATTCCAGCTCTGAGGCACTTGCCGCATAGGAGCCGGAGGTATCCTCTCTCTGCATCGCAAGCCTGCTTGCTATCTGCTTTGCCAGCTGGGCCTGAGCCGCCGCGGTCTGTGATTCAAGGGATTTCATGGTAGCATCAAGCTCTGCGAGCTGTTCATCAAAATCCTCAAGCTTTTCTGTTTCATAAGAAAGGGAGCTGTTGGTAGAGCTCAGCATATTGTGTACCTCATTATTAAGGTTCTCAAGCTCCCCGTATTTTTCATCAAGGCTCTCCTGAAAAGCATCGAGCTCGGCTTCCCTTTCCTCAACCTTTTTAAGCTTGTCCCTGACCTTCTCCTCCAAAGCCTTGCATTCGGCCATTTTATGCTGGTCATAATCAATGATCGCCCTTATGAATTCAGAACGGGTAAGGACCTCCTTAAAGGAGACGGATTCAAGGATAAGCTCAAGCATACCCCTGGTGCCTCCCTTTTCGTAAATGGTCTTCAGACGGTTCTTTAAAAGAGCATATCTTTCGTCTCTTTCGGCACGGATCGAATCAAGCTCGTTGTTAAGGCTTATGATCTCGGCGGAAACGGAGGACATGGCGCTTTCTGTTTCTTCGATGGTGCCCTCAAGAGTTGTAAGCTGATCCGTGTACTCATTTATCTTACTCTGAAGTGTCGAGCTTTGAAGCCTCAGATCATTAACGGTACTTTCGGCAGCCTCCTTCTGGCCCTCAAGCATTTCTATGGCTGCCCTGGTATCCTGGGTCTTTTTTTCAAGATCCGAAATGGTCTCCTGTGTCTTTTCCTCCTCGTGCTGCATGGCCTGTATCCTGTCGTCAAACTCGTCAGCCATACAAACAAAAAAAGACCCTGCGGTGATAAATGAAAAGATAATAAGCCCACAGACTGATCTTTTCACCTTAAACAGAGCGTCTCTTAGCCTTTGGAAGACCCTTTTCGGTTTGTTACTGCTTCTTATCATTATATGCTCCCCGCAGATATGTTATAGTCTTGCGGCTTTTGTGTCAAGTAGATTTGCAGGTAAACTCCCGCGGGAATAGGTAAACTAAAATAACAAAATTGCTATTGATTTATTGTCATTACAGAGGCTATTGGTATAATAAAGCTGTGTATAATAGTTTTATGACGGATTAAATGCAAAGTGTTATCATAGAAGGAGGATGCATTTTTATGAAAAGGAAATTAATTGCCTGTTTAATGATCCTGGTCATAACGGCTTCCGTTCTTGCGGGCTGTGCAGCTTTGCCGGAGAGTGAAGGAGCACAGGCCCCGGCACCGGCTTCAGACTTTACAGGTAAGGATCCTCAGCTTGAAAAGCATATGAAGATCTCTGCCATCTGGGCAAAGGATAATGGTAACGGCGCTCTTATCAACAGGATATGCCGGGATTATCAGGAAAAAGTTAATCCAAACTTTACCTGGGAGTATGAGTATATCCCTTCAGAGGATCTTATCACAAGGATCAGGACCCTTGCGGACTCCAATGATCTTCCCGACATTTTTGCCTATGAATCGGGAAAGCCCATCGCAGAGCTTATCAAAGGCGACAAAATAGTTGATATCGGCGCTGAGCTTGCCAGGACAGGCTCAACGGATTTCGTGACTCCGGCGGCCACCTCCCTTCTTGAAACTCTTTCGGATACCGATACTATCTACGATCTGCCCCTTGGTCTTAACGTAGAAGGCTTCTGGTACAACAAGGCTCTCTTTGAACAGGCAGGCGTAGAGGTACCAGCTACGATGGATGAGTTCGAAGCAGTCTTAAAGACCCTTTATGACGCGGGGATACAGCCTCTCGCTGCAGCCGGTGCTTCAGGCGAGACCTGGGAGGCTACCAGAATAGTCAACGCGATCACTGTAAGAACAGTCGGCAACGACGCCATGAAGAAGGCAGCTGACGGTGAAGCAAGGTATACCGATCCCGGATATGCTGCGGCAGCGCAGAAGGTTGCGGACTGGGCGGCAGCAGGCTACTTCGGAGAAGACGTCAATACCGTTACGACGAACGCCGCAGGACATATGCTCATGAACGGGCATGCCGCTATCTTTTACAACGGCTCCTGGTTTGCGGGAAGCTTAAATTCTGAGGACAACAAGGCAGGCAAGGACGGCATCGGCTTCTTTAACATTCCCGTGGCGGATCCTTCCATCAGCGATATAGATTCCTACTCAATGAACTGCGGAACTGTCCTTTGCTTTGACAAGGCCGGGTATGATGACGGGGCTGCGTGGTTCATGAAGTATTTCGTGGAGCATATCGGCGATGCTGCAATGGAGACAGAGGGAACAGTAAAGGGATATACCTATTCCGCACAGGCTGATAATATGTCAGGCTACACAAAGCTTGTCCTTGATGAGATAGGCAAGGCACAGTCTGCCTTCACATGGTATGAAGCGATGATGGACACAGAGGTCTCAAAGACCGCGCTGGAAAATGTACAGCTTCTCCTCACTGGCGGCATGACCGGTGAAGAATACATGACCTCCATCCAGAAAGCTGATGATGCGGATTAATTTCCCCACACAACCGACTGGAGAAACAGGATAAAAAGGGGAAATTAATCCGCATCAGTCGAACAAAGTCAGCAGAGTAGCTGAGAGAAAAAAGCGTATAGGGAAATTAAATGTGTTCATAAGTATAAGAAAAATGACTGTAATGCCGAAATATCTATCAGGGACATTACAGTTATTTTTTTTTGATGGCAGGGTCCCGTATTGATTTGCTGTTTAATGCAGAAGGAGTGGGCAGGATCATGAAGATAGAGGCAGCTTCTCCGAATGTGAATCAGAGTCTGGAAAAGAACAGCCTGAGCCCGGAGAGTTACAATAATTACAACAGGAAAGAGCTGCAAAGAGGCGGCAGGACAAATGCCGGCGGCTTTATGCTTGATATAGGCGGGATGGTCACTCAGACCCAGGCCTTTTTAAACGATACAGAGCTTAAATCGGCCGGAGACCTTATGTCAGAGGCCGGAAACAGGAATATCGTTCTTGAAAAGAACATGATGACCGTCATGTCGAATACGATGTCAAAGGAGGACTACGCGGAGTTTGCAAAAAACGGCTATTCGATTTCGGATATGACGGTCGATGAGCAGGTAACCTCCCTTGACAAACTGAAGGCCAGTCTCGCCCGGTCGGGAACGGTCATAGAGGGCTATAATGACGATCTGACGGATGAGCAGCTTTCTGAGATAACCGGAAATGAGGGGCTGGCGAATAAGATAGCACAGGCCCTTAAGGAAAATGATCTGCCTGTAAACAGGGAGAACGCTGAGAGCATGGTTTCAGCCATGGAAAAGGCTTCGGACATAAAGCCTTTCAATGAGGAGACCGTAAAATATATGGTCATAAATCAGCTGGAGCCCTCTGTAGACAATCTGTATAAGGCAGAGTTTTCAAGCGGCGGGAGGACAGGAGACCGGGGCGGTTATGATCAGAGCAGGGATCATTACAGAAATAACGCAAATGCCGCGGATTGGGATGAGCTTAAGGGCCAGGCTGAGAGGATAGTAAAGGAAGCCGGCCTTGAGGCAGACGAAAAAACGATGGAGAACGCCAGATGGCTGATAGAGCAGGGGATCCCTCTTACCGCCGGGACCATTTCAGGGATAAATGCGGTAAAAAGCCTTGAGCTGCCTCTTTCGGAGGACGTATTAGCTTCTTCAATGGCCATAGGGATCGCGGATGGAAAAAAGCCCTCCGGGGCCTCTCTTGTAAATGCTATGACCATGACGGACAGGGCTCTTAAGGTCTTAGAGGATACGGAAGGGATAGATGAGAGAGCTGTCCGGGACGCGGTGAAAAAGGGTGAGCCTTTAACTATCAGAAACCTGGCCGGGGCCTCCGGGGAGTATGAGAGTAAACCGGAAAATACAGTAACAGATGTTATTAATGATATGTCCGTACCTGAAAACAGGGAATATCTGAGCGCCATGCGGCAGCTTGAGGAGACCCGCCTTGCCATGACCTATGAGGCCAACCTTAAGCTTTTGAGGCAGGGCATCAGCATTGAAACAGAGTCCCTTTCCGGGCTTGTAGCAAAGCTTAAGGAAGCAGAAAGGGATTATTATGCGCCCCTTCTTACCGGCAAAGGCGAGGAGTTTGAGAGCGAGAACGTAAAAAACAGTATCCTTGATGAGCGAACAGGTCTGTATAAGCAGACGATGACTGTTTTTGAGGCTCTGAGAGGTGCTCCGGCAGAGACCCTTGCAATAGTGGATACGGAGTCCCCTGATTTTACGGTAAGAAGGGTCTATGAAGCCGCGGCTCCGCTTAAGGCAAGATATGAAAGAGCGGGAAGCACCTATGAAGCGCTTATGACCGCACCCAGAAGTGATCTGGGGGATTCAATAAGGAAGGCCTTCAGAAACGTTGATGATATCCTTACGGACAATGGATATGAATTGAATGACTCAAACAGACGGGCCGTCAGGATACTGGGCTATGGAGGAATGGAGATAGACCGGGATTCCATAGAGAGGGTAAAGGAGGCGGATCTGGCTCTCAGGCAGGCGATCGAGAGAATGACACCCTTAAAGACCCTTGAAATGATCAGAAACGGGGATAACCCGCTTGATGAGAATATTTTCTCCTTAAGAGACAGGCTTTCGGAAAACGATCCGTCGCAGGATACGGAAAGGTACTCAAAATTCCTCGTCAGGCTTGAGAGAAGGGGAGAAATATCAGAGGATGAAAAGGATGCCTTTATCGGGGTATACCGGCTTTTCAGGCAGATAGAAAAGAGCGACGGAAAACTCCTTGGAAATGTACTGGATTCGGGTGAAGGCCTTACCTTAAGGAACCTGCTTTCCGCCTCACGGAGCAACCGGGCAAAGGGAATGGATTACGGGATAGATGATGATTTCGGAGGGCTTGAAAGGCTCATAACCAGAGGTACGTCTATTTCAGAGCAGATAGACAGGGGCTTCGGAAGCCCTTCCGTACCACCTGGGAGTCAGGCTTCCTTCTTAAGCCGGAGCAGAGAGATACTGGATAAGCTATCGCCGGAAAGCCTTCCTCTTAATGAGCTTAACGAAGACAGCACCATCGAGGATATCTATGACACCGTGACAGAACGGGCCGATACCCAGGTTCAGACGCTCATCGATGACTATCAGGATGACCAGGCAGAGCTTCTGGCGGCAGGCAAGGTAGAGGATGATGTTCTTCTGCTGCTTTCGGATAACAATATTCCGGCCACACCGGGTAATATCCTGGCGCAGGACGTTCTTATGAACAAAAGAGGGCAGACCTTCAATTCCCTGATGAAGGAAGCAGGCGGGCAGGACAGGGCATCCCGGAGATTTAAGGATGCGGTCTCGGGGCTGCAGGAGGGGCTTGATTCAAGGGAGGAGGCGAATGCAGCCTACGATGAGCTTAAGGAGGCCGCCGATGAGCTCCTGTCGGAAAGAGCGGAGGCTCTCACGGATTCCTTCAGTGTAAGAGAGCTGGGACTTCTGCACAAGCAGGTAGGGATCGCCGCGCAGAGCGCAAGGAATGAAAGCTATGAGGTCCCGGTGGAGATAGACGGACAGTGGACCTCGATCAATTTGAAGCTTGTGAGGGACGGTGAGGAAAGCGGGACAGTGACCGTTTCCCTGCAGACCGAAGGTCTCGGGAAGGTCGGAGCCAGGTTTGAATTAAACGGAAGGCAGATAAGCGGATATATTACAGGAGACAGCAAAGAGGGGCTAAGGAAATTGTCGGAAAAAGCCGATGAATTAAATGAAAGGCTTACGGAAAACGGAAGAGAGATAAGGCAGCTTGGCTTTATCGATACCGGATTTCTGGATCTGAACGGCTTCGCGGGAAAGCCCGGAAAAAATGATGAGGCCGCGGCGGGACAGGCTTCCGCGCAGAGAGAGACTAATGACAGCCGGGAGCTGTATGAGATCGCTAAAGGATTTATCTCATTCATACAGAGGTCGTTCCCAGGCGCACAAAAGGAGGAAAAATGACTAAGGAACTGATTCAGGACTATACACTTAAGATAACACAGGCAAATCCTACGGAAATAGTAGTTATTGTCTATGACATAGCCGGGCAGTATATCAAGGATGCGCTGGCCGCATTTGATGAAGGGGATTATGACGGCTTTGAGAATAACTGCAGAAGCGCGCGGAAATGCGTGGACGATCTTTTACAGGCTCTGGATTATTCCTATGAGTTGGCGTTCTCGCTCATGCGGATATATGTTTTCATAAACCGGGAGATATCGGTGGCGTCTGTGAAGCGGAGCACTGAGGGCCTGCTGAACGCCAGAGGTCTGCTCATATCCCTGAGGGATGCCTTCGCGCAGGTGGCCAGGGAGGATAAGTCAAAGCCTGTCATGGCCAATACCCAGACGGTATATGCGGGGCTTACCTACGGAAGGAATCAGCTTAATGAGAACATAAACGATACCATGAATAACAGAGGCTTTACCGTTTAAGCGCAGGAAAACAGCAGAGAGGCAGGCAGAATATGAAAATAAATCCCAATCTCCAGGCAATGATAACAGGCGGAGTCCTTCAGACCAATGAGAGCCGGTTCAAAAAATCCTCAGAGAAGATGACAAGCGGCTTTAAGATCAATTCCCAGAGGGACAATCCCGCGGGCTATGCTGTGTCAAACAGGATGCACGCGAAGCTGGGAAGCCTTGAAAAGGCCAATCAGAACGCCTCCAATGCAATAAATGTCATCCAGACAGCCGACGGCTCTTTGGGTGAGGTTCAGAACATGCTGCACAGGGTAAAGGAGCTTTCCGTAAAGTCGGCCAATGAGACCCTTACCACCGACGACAGGTTAGCGATCCAGGAAGAGGTGGACAGTCTTTTTGCCGAGATCGAGCGTATCGGCAGCCAGACCCAGTACAATACCCAGAAGCTTTTAAACGGAGATCAGGATCTTAAGGGCTATTCAGACAGCGAGTATGTTTCCGTAGCTACCTATAATGATAAGTTCCCGGTGGATAAGGACTATACTCTGGTCTTTAAAACCGGGACAGACGGCAGCACTACGCTTGATATCGATGCCACGAGAGCCCATGAGGGCTTTAAATCAGGAAGGTTTGATGTTCAGGATGACAGGATAATCTTCCGTAAGGATAACGGAGGCGAGCTGATAATAGATTATGATAAAAGCAAGCTTAATGACGGTAAAACAGTTGAGCTAGAAATAAAAGGCACGGGAGGCATGAAGATCCAGGTCGGAAATATGTCAAAGCAGGAGGTGGTGCTTGCGATCCCGCAGATCAGCTTAAAGAACCTGCAGCTTACTAAGGATGATGTAGACCTGAGAACGGCAGAGGGGGCAAAGAAAGCGTTTGATAACATCGATAATGCCTTAAGTCTTGTTTCGGATGTCCGCTCAAGGCTCGGAGCCTCACAGAATCAGATAGAAGCGGCCCTTTCAAATATGAATGAGGTAACCGAGAACCTTACCGGGGCGTATTCCAACATAAAGGACGTTGATATGGCTGAGGAAATGGTAGAGTATACAAGGCTTCAGGTATTGACTCAGGCAGGTGTGTCGATGCTTACCCAGGCTAACGAGGCGCCTGAGCAGGCACTCCAGCTTCTTGGCTGATAAGACCGAGGTACCGATGCTGCCAAAAAAGGGAACAGCATCGGTACTTTTTTTGACCCTTCTGACTGAATACGGGATCGTAAAAAGCCTTTAACGAGAATAAATAACATGCGATATTGTACGACATCCACAAAGAAAAAAAACCTGCTTAAAAGCTATGGACAAACGGCTTTTAAGGCCATATAATCATCTCACGATCAGATGAGGCCGGTTCCGGCCTTATCGAAAATCAGATATATGAATACATACTTAAGGCCACAACCTTTGGCCTGTGACCGCTCTGATCTCTAACAGTATTTTCATTATTTTCAAGCTGTTTCATTTTGATCATATTTTCATTATTAACAAACTTTTACATTTCGGCTTATTTATCACTTCAGGCTGATATCCGGAGGCATTAAACCGTTTCATATGGGAGAACCGGAAATATACCCGGCAGCCGGAAAGGGTGGATCCTTGGAGATAAGGCTAATCGTTTTATCCGTTATATGCCTGATCGCGGCGATCATGGACATATATTCCTGTAAGGTCAGAAATTATCTTATCATAACAGGTGTTCTGACAGGTTATCTTTTCAACTGTCATATTCACGGGATACAGGGACTTGCGGTATCCACCGCGGGTCTCCTTATCCCCCTCCTGTCAATGATGGCCTTTTACAGACTGAGAATGTTCGGGGCAGGGGATCTTAAGCTCTTTGCAATGACGGGAGCCTTTACAGGGCCGAAGGATATAGTTTTCATCATGGTCGCGGCCCTGGTCGCCGGGGCGGTGATCGGAGGACTGAAGATCATATTATCGGAGGAGAGGGAAGGACCGGTAAAGATAAGATTCGCGATCCCGACATTCGTGGGTGTCGCCGCGTATTCCCTTGGTTTACTGTTTTGATCGCCCAGGGGCTTTAGGAGCATGGGAGTTTATTATGAAGCTTTGTGTATGTGGTAAGGATTCAGGCTATATTGAAAGGCTTGCGGGGTTTTTGAGTCAAAGGCTGTCAGAGAACGGCGAAAAGGGGGACGTAGGGATCTTTTATGATATGGAAGGTATCTGCGGCTTTCTTGAGGATGGCTCAGGGGCATATGAGCAGATACTGATAATGGAGGAAGGCTTTTACATGACAGCAGTCAGCAAAGCGGCCGGGTATCTTAGAGGAAGAAGGATATTCTGCCTTACAGAGCTGAGGGACAGGGACGGGCTGACTGCGGATAATGTTTCTTATATATATAAATACAAACCCGCTCCTCTCATATTTAACGAGATATTGAACAGGGCTCCGGCATTTGACCTCGAGGAGGAGGCAAGGGAGATAATCAGGGAGGTCAGGAGCGGACTTGAAATGTTGCCCGGAATAGACGACGAATCGGCGCTCAGGCTCATTGACGAGGCTATCGAGGAAAGGGGCAGGGCTCACAGACTGACCGAGGACGACAGGCTTATGCTCAGGACTGAGAGCTTTAATTCCATAAGAAGGCTCGACGTACTGCAGGGCTTTATAGACGATGAGTCGGTTACCGAGATAATGGTAAACGGTATGCACAGCATTTTTATTGAAAGGGACGGAAGGCTCTATGACAGCGGACGGGCATTTTCATCAAAGGAAAGGCTCGGGGATATAATCCAGCAGATAGTCGCGGGGGCCAACCGCACAGTCAATACCGCTTCTCCCATAGTCGATGCGAGGCTTGCGGACGGGGCAAGGGTCAATGTGGTGTTAGAGCCTGTGGCCATCAACGGACCGATCCTGACTATCAGAAGGTTCCCCAAAACCCCGATAAGCGACAGAAGGCTTCTGGAAACAGGCTCGGTAACGGAGGAGGTCCTTATATTTCTTCAAAAGCTCGTTGCCGCTAAATACAATATTATCATCTGCGGCGGCACCGGCTCCGGAAAGACTACCTTTTTAAATATTCTCTCCCAGTATATTCCCGAAACGGAAAGGATCGTGACGATAGAGGACAGCGCTGAGCTGCAGATAAGGGGAATAAGTAATCTCGTTAGGCTTGAGACAAGAAACGCAAATGTTGAGGGCGTAAAGCCTATCACAATACGCGATCTGATAAAGGCGTCTCTCAGGATGCGGCCGGACAGGGTGGTCGTGGGGGAGGTAAGGGGAGAGGAGGCCATAGACATGCTGCAGGCCATGAATGTGGGCCTTGACGGATCACTTTCCACGATCCACGCAAACAGTGCGAGGGATGCTCTTGCAAGGCTCGAGGCCATGATGCTGATGTCCGCCGATATTCCCGCGGCAGCGGTCAGGAGCCAGATGGCATCGGGAATAGATATCATCATTCAGCTCGGGAGGCTCAGGGACAAAAGCCGGAGGCTTCTTGAGATCATTGAGATCACCGGGATAGATAACGACAGGATCCTCACCCGTGTTCTGTACAGATTCAGAGAGGAGGCAGAGAGGGACGGAAGAGTGATAGGGAGCATTGTAAAGGAAAATGATCCTGTCAGGCTTGAAAAGCTGAAAATGGCGGGGATAGAGCTATGAATTACCGGATATACAGACTGAGCCTTAAGGAGGTACTTCTCTTCTCCCTTGAATATCTGATCATGGACGCGGCGGTCACGTTTCTGTTTTTTGATGAGCTGAAGGTATTTTTCCTTCTGCTGCCGGGCTTTGCGGTCTTTCTGAAAAAAAGAAGAGGAGAGCTTATTATCAGCCGTAAAAAGGAGCTCGGAAGGCAATTTACCGATATGATACTGGCCGTTTCCACTGCCTTAGGCGCCGGCTATTCGGTGGAAAATTCCTTCAGGGAGGCTTTCAGGGACATGGCAGGGCTTTACGGTAAGGACAGCCTGATCTGTATGGAGCTTTCAGGCTTTTTCAGGAAAATGGAAGCCGGCAGGTCTCTTGAGGAGGTGCTTACGGGCTTTGCGGAGAGGAGCGGTATTGAGGAGATAATGGATTTTACGGAGATCTTTTCGATAGCCAAGAGGAACGGCGGAGATTTTGCCGGGATGATCCGGAGAACGGTATCCGTTATGAGGGAGAAGGACGAGACTGAGCGTGAGATCGAGGTGCTGTTAAGCGGAAAACGCTTCGAGCAGAGGATCATGGGAGTGATCCCGCTTTTTATCATCCTGTATTTAAGACTGAGCACGGGAGAGTTTCTGGCGGTCCTGTATCATAATCCGGCGGGGATAACGGTAATGCTCATCTGTCTGGTGATCTACCTGCTCTCCTTCGGCCTTGCGGAAAGAATAGTGGCGATAGAGGTATAAAGGATGCTTACGGTCTATATCATCTGTTTTGTGCTCTGTGCGGTGCTGCTGCTTTATATGC
>ODAI012724517.1_pt1 | contig 12280 bp, 8 predicted proteins | sample 1539321 | NCBI WGS metagenome assembly ODAI01 (sample SAMN02144231, study PRJEB22623) | gut metagenome | biome: sheep rumen | host: Ovis aries | place: New Zealand
CGCTCATAGTCTTATGCGTTTTCTTTACGTAATATATTCAGTCCTTCACGCACAATGCGCTGTAATTCCAACTTCGAGGAGTCCACGAACTCAGCAAGCGCAAAGTCCTCAGGGCTAACCTCATAGATTCCCAAAGCCTCCTGGCGATCGATATCTCCAGCAATGATTGCCTTGATGAGATATTCACCATAGATATCCATCGGCAGCACCTTGTCGTATTCACCGCTCATGATCATGTGGCGTTCGCCACCCTTCACACGGGCATCAAGAGCATAGTCCTTCTTGCCACAGAGCCAGGAGAAGTAACTGCGATTGACGGAGAACTGCTTGAAGCGCGGCAGTATCCAACCCAGGAACTCGTCTGCATCATCGCCTTCTGGAATAACGGTAATCTCAGAAGTATGAGCACCCAGGAAACCGTCTTTCGTAGTAGGCTTACCTGTCAGCACGTTACCATTGATGATACGGACACTCTTAGATGCATCGTAACTATTGGAGAGCAACGTGGCAAGTTCTTCACCTACCATCATGTCAACGTAGGCGGGAGACTTTATTTCACTGCCACAGAGAGCGACAGTACGGCAGAGATTCACGTGGCCGGTATTGAACAGACGGCCAAAGAAGAGCACGACAGAGGGGTCACCGATCGTCCATACTACTTCTCCCTTGTTCACCGGATCAATGTGGTTCACTTGTACACCAACGTTTCCTGCAGGACACTTACCCTCGAAGACATTCACCTCGACATCCTTTACATTCTGCAGTGAAGAGCCTGCACCAACACCGAGATAAGTTTTGGCAATCTTGGAAAGAGCCGTCAGACCTGCCTGAAAGTCCTGCTCCTGTCCCTTCACCTCATACTCGAAGTCGGCTGCCAGCGGCTTGTCGCGCAGGGCAGAAACGAAAATCGCCTTAGGCATCACCGACGGATTGGTCGATATCGCATAAGGCAATTGCTCGATGTAGCCAAAGAGACCTGCTTCAAGGAGGGCATCTATGACAGCCCTTCCGTCAAGTTTCGTGACATCTTTCTTACCGAAATCTACAAAACTCTGCTGGGCATCGGCATCCACCTTCACGCAGAGCACTTTTCTTCGTTCACCACGCACCACGGCACTTACCGTACCGCTCACTGGCGAGGCAAACTTCACTTCGGGATACTGTTTGTTGACAAACAGGGCATCCCCGGCTTTGACTTTATCACCTTCTCGAACTACGACCTTTGGAGTCACTCCTTCGAAATCATCTGGCACCAGCGCATACTGACCATTAGACTTCAACTGGATCTTTTTCTCCTCAGCCCGTCCCTTCAGGTTGATGTCCAAGCCTTTGTTTAGCTTAATTACATTTGCCATTTATATAAAGTTTGTTGAAAGTTGCAAAGAGCGACGGCAAAATTACTAAAAAAACGAGAGATAAAAAACAAAAAAACAAAAAAAATGCCGAAATCACGATAATTTGTAGTATTTTTGCCCTCGTGAAGATACTTAAACGGATCATCAGCATTGTCATCTGGACGGTGATAGCCCTCAACCTGTTTTCTGCTGGTCTCCTGCAATTGTCAGGTGTCCAGTATTTCATTGGTGACAAGGTATCGTCCCTCCTGGAGAAGAAATTGGGCACGAAAGTCACTATCGGGAAGATAGATATTGGCCTGCTGAACCGGTTCATCATTGACAACCTACTCATCTACGACCAGCAGCATAAAGAAATGTTGCGCATATCACGTCTATCAGTCAAGTTAGACTATATACCCCTAACGGAAGGGAAGATATCCATCTCCTCAGCCCAATTGTTTGGTGCCCATGTCCAACTTTACTGTAAAGACAGTCTGACAGCGCCAAACTACCAGTTCGCGCTCGACTCGCTCGCTTCTAAGGACACGACTACCCATACCCCACTCGACCTACGTATCAACACCTTTATCATTCGTAACTCCAGTGTCAGTTACGACCGACATGACATCGCCAGAACTGAAGGGCTCTTCAATCCTGCCCATCTGAAAGTGAATGACATCAGTGGTCACATCAACCTGAAGGCACTCACTAACGACTCTATCAATATCAATGTGAAACGTCTAGGCTTCAATGAACGAACCGGACTGAACATTAGCCGTCTTGCTTTCCGTCTTGCTGCTGGCAGACAGAATGCCATGCTGAAAGACTTCATGCTCCAGATGCCGAGTTCAATATTGCAAGTCGACTCACTGACAGCCAACTACCTTTGGAACGCTAAAGGACTTGTTCCTGGTTCACTCAACTTCTCTTGTAATATCAACAATACTAGCGTAACACCATCAGACATAAGGACTTTCGACACGTCGCTCAAGAATTACCAAAGGCCTATCACTATCACAGCCAGTCTCAACGGTACAGACCAGATAATCCATGTGCCTACATTGATAATTGGTACAGAGGAGAAGGACATTGACATCAATGTGAGCGGTTGGTTGGAACATGGAAATCAGCAACCTGCCTGGCACTTGCAGATGAACAAAATCGCGCTATCAGAAACTATCATCGACTTCCTTAGCAAGATGCTCAACCTACCAGTAGAACTGACACGTATCGGAAACCTACGAATAAACGGTTCCTTCGACAGAAACAGACTTGGAGAAACGAGTCTGAAAAGTCGCATACTCTCAGGGGCTGGAAATGTGGAAGTGGAAATGGACATGAATCCTGACCAACATTTTACAGGTTATCTTGAAACCAAAGACGTCAATCTAAGGCAAATCCTCGAAAACGAACATATAGGATTATTAGCATCAAAACTCAGGTTTGAGGGACACTGGCATAAACACCAGAGACCTGAAGTACAGGTCGATGGCACTGTCAAACAGTTTGACTATAACGGTTATCCATTTGGTCATATCACGCTTAATGGGAGATATGCTCAAGAGGCTATTTCTGGTCAATTCATCATTGAAGACCCAAATCTCTCCGCCCGACTCAGCGGTGATATGACAGACTACATGTTCGGGGAGGACAACCAAAAGGCCAAGCGAATAAAGGTTCAAGGAGTCGTCAACCACTTTGTACCAACAGCCACCGGATTCACAAGCCAGTTGGGTACTTCTGAGATTTCCGGCAATATCGACGCCGACTTTATTGCAAACGACCTGAATGATGCCCAGGGCAGTCTCCACATCAGTAATGTCACACTGACAGGCACTGAACAGTATGATATCTACCAACTCGATAACCTGACACTCTCCTCAGGCTATCATGAAGGTATCCATTTCTTATCGCTGAAAAGCGACTTTGCCGATGCCGAACTAAAAGGACATTTCAACTATGACACGTTGGTACAGAGTTTCGTCAACCTCATCGGCTCGAAACTCCCTACCCTACCAGGCCTTCCTCCTGTTACCAAGAACAATGATAACAATTTCAACCTCAGACTGCTGATGAGCAAGACTGACTGGCTGAAACGTTTTTTTAACATTAACCTGACACTAGGACAGCCACTCTCGCTAACGGCCACCATCAACGACTATACCCGTCAGGCTAATATCAACGGTGATTTACCCTTATTTGCCTATAATGGCTCATGGTATGCCAATGGGCATGTCAATATCGCCTCTCCTGCAGACACACTGACATGCGATATAGGTATCAAAAAAATAATGGATAATGAAAAGCAAATGTCTATTAATCTGCAAGCGAGTGCTGCCAACAACAAGGTCAACACATCGCTCAATTGGGACAACAACAGCGACAGCCAGCGTATGGGCGGGCAACTGAACAGCATAGTGGAACTCTATAAGAACCTGCTGAACAAGTCTGAAGCGCATGTACGTTTCCAGCCCTCACACGTCATCCTGAACAATGGCACCTGGAACGTCGAACCTTCAGATTTACTATATAGTGAGAACTACCTCTTAGTAGATCATTTTTCTGTTCACCACGGCCATCAGCACATTATCATTGATGGCATTGCCTCCCACCATGCCACTGACACCCTCACAGCCGACCTTAAGGAAGTGGAGGTTGGATATATCCTGGATCTGGTTGACTTCGATGCGGTGGAATTCAGCGGGAAGGCCACTGGACAGGCAAAAATCGCCTCGCTGTTCAACAAATTCGCAGCCAAGGCTGATCTCCATGTCGATGACTTCAAATTTGAGAAGGGCCGCATGGGCGTACTAGATGCCCACGCCTCCTGGAACCAGGAACTGGAGCAAATCGACATCCATGCCATTGCCAATGATGGCCCTGATGTAAACACCCATATAGACGGCTATGTGTCTCCTGTACATGAAACGATCGACCTAGCCATCCACGCAGACAGCACTTATATTGACTTCATGCATAGTTTTACTGAGAGTTTCCTCAGTCATGTAACAGGGCATGCCAATGGAGACGTAAGGCTTTCTGGCACTCTCGACAACATCAATCTGACAGGTCAACTCGTCGTGGATGGAGAGGCAACCGTCACGCCACTAAACACGACCTACCACCTGGAACACGACACAGTTACGCTGATTCCTGATGACATTTTACTCCGCAATGTCGTCATCCGCGATGTCGAGGGCAATCAAGCACTCCTCTCTGGCGGTATCCATCACCAGCACCTCACCAACATGAGTTTCGACCTTCACGTCAGTACAGAAAAACTGCTGGCCTACGACTTCAAGGAATTCGGTGACAACACATTTTATGGAACCGTCTATGCAGCCGGCGACGTTACTATCCAGGGATTAGAGAATGATGTGATAATAAACTGCGATGTCACCCCGTTAAAGAACTCCGTCTTCGTCTATAATGCTGCTACCCCAGATGCCATAGCCACCCAAGAGTTCATCGAGTGGCTTCCCTTGAATCATCCTGTAAGAAGCACGAGCGATAACACCACCATCGCATCTGGCGCTTCACGGGCTACGGACACCGACATCTATATCAATTTCCTCATTAATGCCACACCAGATGCAACGCTCAGACTCTTGATGGATGCCAACACCAATGACTACATCACCCTCTACGGCGACGGTGCCATCCGTGCGACTTTTCATAACAAAGGTTCCTTCAACATGTTTGGCACCTATACTGTCGATCATGGTACCTACGACGTAACCATCCAGAATATTATCAAAAAGAATTTCACCTTCAATCGTGGAGGTACCATTGTTTTCGGAGGCGATCCCTATCAGGCAGCCCTCAATCTACAAGCAGTCTATACAGTCAGTGCCGTCAGTCTCTCCGACCTGAATATCGGCAACTCCTTCACCAACAACTCCATCCGCGTGAACTGTCTGATGAACATCAGCGGACAACCTGCATCCCCACAGGTAGATTTCGATCTGGAGATGCCTACCGTCAATACTGATGAACAGCAGATGGTACGCTCCGTAATCAACGGACAACAGGAGATGAACCAACAAGTCATCTACCTCCTTGCCGTCGGACGATTCTATACGCAAGGATCCAATAATAGCGAGAACCAACAGGTGGATGCTACGTCGCTCGCCATGCAGAGTATCCTTTCTGGCACAATCTCCATGCAGATCAATTCCCTGATTAACCAGTTCGTAAAGAATGAGAACTGGAACTTTGGTGCAAATATCTCCACTGGCAACGAAGGCTGGCATAATGCAGAATATGAAGGCACCATCAACGGACGCATGCTGAACAACCGTCTGCTTTTCAATGGACAGTTTGGCTACCGTGACAATGCTACCCGTGCTAATCCCTCCTTCATTGGTGATTTCGACCTACAGTATCTACTCTTCCCCAACGGCAATCTCGCTCTGAAAGTATATAACCAAACCAACGACCGCTATTTCACGAAGTCGAGCCTCAATACACAAGGATTAGGCATCATCATCAAGAAAGACTTCAACAAGTTTGGCGACCTCTTCTCATCCAAGAAGAAAAAAAGGAAATTATCGGGATCCGATATACAGGAACAGCATACCCAATAGTACTAATGCAAGATCGACTGCCTTCGCCTTCAAGTTTTTCTCATGGAAGAACATCGCTCCGAACATGAAACTCACAATGACGCTGCCCCTGCGAACCATTGACACGATAGATATCATCGCGTCTGGCATACTCAGGGAGTAGAAATACAAGAAGTCGGCAGTAGAGAGGAACACACTGACACCTAATATCGACCATGACCAGTGAAAAGGTGTTGTCTGCTCATGCTTGGGCCACCAAAGCAGCATCAGCATCGCACCCATCATAAAGCATTGGTAGATATTATACCACGACTGCACCATCATACGATCCAGTCCAACACCCCCACTCTCCACAGGAGCCATCAGGAACTTGTCGTAAAGACCGCTAACAGCACCCAGAGCCGCAGCACCCACAATCATATAGATCCAATGGTCATGCTTGAAATCGATGCCTTCCTTCTTGCCACTCCGACTCAACATCAGGAACGAAGCCACAGCAAGCAGCACACCTATCCACTGCCACATATTCAGCCGTTCACCAAACACAAGCAATGCCCCCACGAGCACCATCACAGGGCGCGTTGCGTTGATTGGTCCTACGATTGTTAGTGGCAGGTGCTTCATGCCAAAGTAACCGAGAATCCAACTCGACAGAACTATCAATGCCTTGAGCACGATAAACTTGTGCATCTCCCAACCACCTCTGGCCGTCTGGAAGACTGTCCCATCAAGCACATCAGTTGTACTACTCAGTAGAATAAATGGCAGAAAAATCAGACTTGAGAACAACGTATTCAGAAACAGCACGGGAATTACCGCATTCCCTTTGAGCGCCTGTTTCTTAAATGAGTCATAGCAGCCTAACATTGCTGCCGACAAGAAAGCCAATATCAGCCACATCCTGAAATATAATCTTTAATATTTAATATTCAATGTTTTCCAGAAAGAGTGCATGGCCTGGCATGCTCTCGCCAGCCTTCGTACGCCGTTTTTCCTCGATCACCTTTCGGAACTCGTTGAGCGTCATCCTTCCCCGCCCCACGTCTAACAATGTTCCCACCACTGCCCTCACCATATTCCTGAGGAAGCGGTTTGCAGTGATCTCAAAATACCAACTGGCCTCAGAGGTCTGAACCCATCGTGCCTGTGTCACATGGCATATAGTCGTCTTCACATCGGCTCCACTCTTGCAAAAGGCTCCAAAATCCTTATAATCCATCAGAATTTGGGCTGCCTCATTCATCGTAACAAAGTCCAGTGGATAGTGCAGTTCACAAGAGTAGGCTTTGCGGAAAGGATCTTTCACTGTATGTATATAATAATGATAGGTACGCGATATAGCCGAGAAACGGGCATGAAGTTCATCGCTAACCTGAACCACCTCCTGCACGGCAATATCATACGGCAACAACTTGTTCAGTTTATATGTTAGGTGTTGCGTATCAATTGCCTCTTCGAGGTCGAAGTGTGCTACCATCATCCTGGCGTGCACCCCAGAATCAGTCCTACCTGCCCCCGTCACACATATTTGATGTCTGAGCAGCGTCGAGAGTGCCCCTTGAAGGCGTTCTTGAACAGAGTCGCCATTAGGCTGTATCTGCCAACCATGGTAGCGGGTACCATCATAACTGAAAGTCACAAAATATCTCATTACCAAATCTCTTTTTCAACACGCTGTCTCCATTAGGGGCCTCCCAGTTAATATGTCAGGATCTCCACACCGTGTTCTGTCATCAGGAGAGTGTGTTCCCATTGTGCACTTGGCATTTCATCGCCAGATATGACCTCCCATCCGTATGGATCATCGGCATCGATAAATACCTTCCATGTGCCCATGTTAATCATGGGCTCAATGGTGAATACCATGCCTGGCACAAGCAACATACCCGTACCGCGGTGACCGTAGTGATTCACGTCGGGCTCCTCATGGAACTTCAGTCCCACCCCATGCCCAGCCAAGTCGCGCACCACACCATAGTGATATTTTTCACAGTGTTTCTCGATGGCGTGGCCGATATCGCCCACAAACGAATAGGGCTTCGCCGCCTGCATGCCTATCTCCAGACACTCCTTTGCCACACGCACCAATTGTTCTTTCTCTGGCGAGGTTTTGCCGATGATGAACATGCGGCTGGCATCGGCATAATAGCCGTCAAGGATCGTGGTGAAATCGACATTGATGATGTCTCCTTCCTCGAGTACATCCTCCTTCTTGGGGATACCATGACACACCACCTCATTGATAGAGGTGCATACGCTCATAGGAAAGCCCTCATAATCCAAGCAGGCGGGGATAGCACCATGATCTTCACAGTACTTACGGCAGATCTGGTCGATCTCCAAAGTATTCATGCCTACACGGATCTGCTTGGCTACCTCATCGAGCACACCTGTATTGACGACACCTGCCCTACGGATGCCCTCAATCTGCTCTGGTGTCTTGATCAATTCACGCGTAGGGACCTCCTTTCCTTTGCTCTCCCAATACATGATGGTCTTGTCCATCTCAGTGGGTTCCTGCCCTGGCAGGCAATGCCATCTTTTCTTCTTTTTAAATGCATTCATAATGATATATCTCTCAGACGTTCATATTCTTTGCATATTCATAATCCTCAGGGGTGTCGATCTCGTAGGAGAAATAGTTGCTGGTATCTACCACGCGGAAGGTATGGCCCAGGGGAATAAGCCGTTCGAAGGCACGCTCATAAAAAATACCGATGAGTTTCTCTTTGAGGATCATCTGGTCGAGTTCCTGATACAAGGCTGTGCTATAGTCTGCAGAGATCTTCTCAATGCCAACCGACTCTCCCATCGCGTCAGCAGGATGACAGGTCTTGCTAATTTCCGTAATGCGCATGCTGGCATCCACGACCACCTTCATCTCCTCCTCACCACAAGCATGCCGATTGACAGCCAAGGCTGATTCCTGCTCCTGGGCTATACGTACGACAGCCGCCGGATCGCAGAAGATATCACTATCCATCAACAGGAACTCCCTGCCATTGACCACCTGACCAGCCATCCACAGAGAGTAGATATTGTTATTGTGCTCGTAGTCGGCATTGTGGATAAAGTGAAAGATTGAAGGTTGAAAACGCGACCTGAGAAAATCATGTATCATATCACCACGATAGCCTGTGACCACCACAAACTCTGAGATGCCTGCCTGTTGCATAGCATAAACCGTGCGTTCCAAGAGAGTACGCCCCCCAACTTCCAACAGGCATTTTGGCATGGTATCAGTCAGCGGGCGCAGGCGCTTGGCCATACCCGCAGCAAGTATCACTCCAATCATCAGATACTTTTTTTATACACGTTCAAAATTGTACTGACTACCGTTTGTGTCTGCTCCTTACGACCAAGGGTAATACGAAGACAGGACTCAAGACCCTTATCGGCCATGAACTTAATCTTATAATCCTGAATTTTCAGAGCATCCATCAAAGCATCCTTAATCTCCACAGGATACTTGATAAGGATAAAATTGGCCACAGACTTATAGACCTTGAAACCAGGAAGACCACCAAGTTCTTTCTTATACAACTGGCGTCCCCATTCCATATCATCGGCCACACGACGATAATGTTCTTCGCTGTCTAAGGCAGCCAAAGCCACGGCTTCGGAGAAACGGTTATAGCCTAAATACTTATTGACGTAACTCAGGAACTGATCGTGGCCTTTACCTATAAAGCCATAGCCGCAACGCAGACCGGGCAAGCCATAGAACTTCGAGAGTGTACGGGAGATTATCAGGTTCCCATACTTCTCGACCAGTGGAGCGATATAAGCCGTATCCGTTGTGATAAAACTGGCATAAGCCTCATCGATGAGCACCATCGTGTCCTGTGGTATGTTCTCCATGATATTCCCAACCTCCTCTGGTGTCAATCCATTACCCGTGGGGTTGTTGGGTGATGCCAACAAGAGCATCCTCGGATGTATTCGGTTGGCATATTCGATTACCTCGTCAATATCGTAGGCGAAGGTATCTTCCTGCTCGTGGAGAGGATACATTTCAAACGTTCCACCACACTCGCTGGCTACACGGTTGTAATACCACCAAGAGAACTCTGGGATAAGAATCTTCTTATTTTCGTCCAGCATCAGGAAGTAATGGATGGCGTTCTTCAGCATATCCTCACCACCGTATGTCAGGAGCACCTGCTCTTCTGGTACTCCATAGATCTCACTGAGGCGTACGGAGATAACACTCTTCTTACCCTGATCGTAGATACGGGTATAAAAGCACAAAGTCTTAGGATCGAAGTTCTTAATGGCTTCAACAACTTTTGGGGAAGGATCAAAGTTAAACTCGTTTCTGTCAAGATAGTTCATAATCTTTTCCATAACTATTATTCAAAATCTATTTCTAATTCTTATCAATTTTCATCAGTAGAATGCCCACAAGGATCCATATAATCTCCCTGACGCGACAGATGATGCTCACAAAGATGCCAAGGGCAGCCGACAGACCGAGGGCAGCAATGGAGAGTACGAAACCACCCTCTTGGACACCCAACTGCATCGGCAGAAATCCTATGAGGTTGGCAAAGAGCGTCGTGAAAGAGACGATCAGGAAACTATGAAGGAAAGTCAATAGCAGTCCTGAGAAGCCACCGCCACAGTCAATACCGAAAAGCAGGAGCATAAACATCACTTCACTACTCTGTATGACGCGTGACAGATACTCCAAGAGCAGGCTTCGATAGAAAGCATTCTTGTCCTCAGCATATAGTGCAGCGATCTGCTCGTCAATATTGCGCAGGGATTCAGCGTGACGTGCTTGAAAACGAGTGCCCCATCCTCTCAGACCAGGGATATGACTGATCCAGCGGATAACGTTGGCCACCAATCCCTTGCGATAGCCTTTTGAAAAGACATAAAAGGCTATCAGACAGAAGATGATGACGATGCCCAATAGCATACCGATGGTCGTATTGATGGGCAGGTCACCGATGGCCGCCAAGGCCAGATAGACAAAGATACTGGAGAACCAATACCAAAAATGGGCAAAGAAATGCATCATCGCATAGAGGATGACAGACGACGTGGCGCGCTGATTGCCAACATCCTTTGAAAGTTCCATAATGCGATAAGGCTCTCCTCCTAGTCCACCTACAGGTGTCGCATAATTAAGAGCATAGCCCGTTATCGTCAGTCGATAGATACGCCAGAAACTAACCTTTTTATCATTGCATTTACTACGGATGATGGTCTGCCAGGAGAGAGCATTAATACCATAGATAAATATCCATACTCCCAAAATCGGAATCAGCCAATAGCCAGCATGACATAGGTGGTGCCACAACTCGACAAAACTAACATCGAAAGTCAGCAACATCACCACCACGGCTGCAATGCCGAGGAAGAAGAATAGGTTATTCAGTCTCTGTTTCGTCCACTTCATCTCATTACAGTTTATTGGCTATCAGATGAGAGAAAGCCTCATGACGGTGATTGACATATTTAGTCAGCAGTCCCATACAAACAATCTCAAAAAGAAAGAACTCAACGGGAATGTCCAATAGGCAAAACAAAAAGAGCCATGACTCACGGAAATTAAAGGTCAGCAGACCGTTCCACTTCATCAGAGCCAGCGAGTGGCGATGGAATTCCTCACGCAACATGGGCGGCATATCTGCCACGCCTCCATATTTCTGACGAAGAATACCCATCAGTCGCTGAAACTGGGGTGTTACGTGCTCCTGTTTACGGGTATAGTCGATATATGATTTCTGGAAGGCTCGCTCATAGGATGGCGCATCTGCCGGAAGACGGTCGTAAATATCCTGTTGACGGGCGGAACTATCGAGTTCACTACCTTTCTCTCCCTTGAGGAAGAACAGGTGAACTTGGATATAATAGTCAGCCAGACGCTGCTGGGCTCCCATGCCAAGGAAGCCTGAGACGACAGCAATGGCATAGACAACAATCGTCACAATCAGGACGTTTTCAAACGTATCGCTGATTCCCAGCCAGGAAAACTCAATCTCATGATGCTGATAGAACCGCCACACCAATGCATGGTAGATGGGGATGAACCATACGAAACCTGCCAAACCGTCAAGGATGCGGCCTATATGGCTCTTCTTACCCGTCAGACGTGCCAACTGGCCATCAGTACAGTCGAGAATATCCGCAATCATCAGAAGGACGATGGCTAGAAGATTCATCAATAATCCCCACGTCCCCTCATAATAGAGACATCCGCAAGCGAAACAGAAACTACTGCCTACACCAAAGATCATCGACCAAATGGTGACGGTATTGGGATGTATATCGAAATGTGCCAGGATACGAGCAAGATAGAAGCAAATAGGGCGGATGACATGCAGGTCGAGCCAATCCTCCGTCTCTATGGATTTCAGGGTCTTTAAA
>ODAI013314704.1_pt1 | contig 12280 bp, 8 predicted proteins | sample 1539321 | NCBI WGS metagenome assembly ODAI01 (sample SAMN02144231, study PRJEB22623) | gut metagenome | biome: sheep rumen | host: Ovis aries | place: New Zealand
TGGTATCTCGACAACCAGTCCTGGTGGCAGCCAATCATCGACGGCGAATACCAGAACTATTATGAGCAGATGTACGGGAACCGCTGATCCCGCAGACAGATTATGAGCAGATGTACGGGAACCGCTGATCCCGCAGACAGAATCAGGGAACCGTTTACAGAAAGACTCCGGAAAAACTTCCGGAAACATTCAGGTAAAACACATCATGGATAATAAACAGACACTGGATCATACTTTTGTCGTCTGTGCCTATAAGGAGAGCCCTTATCTGGAGGCCTGCGTGGATTCGCTTCTGGCCCAGACCGCCCGGAGCAGGATCCTCATTGCCACATCCACGGACAACGAGCATATCAGGCGGATCGCCCGGAGCAGGGGACTGGAAGTCTTTTTTTCAGCAAGGCCTTCCGATATAGCCGGAGACTGGAACTATGCCTACACCAGGGCCGGGACCAGGTACGTGACCATAGCCCATCAGGATGATATCTATGAACCTGACTATGCCCTGACCGCGGTCTCCATGATGGAAAACAGAAAGAAACCCCTCCTGTTTTTCTCGGATTATTATGAACTCAGAGACCAGGAAAAGGTCTATCAGAACGTGAACCTGCGGATTAAAAAGCTGCTTATGCTCCCTGCCAGGATTCCTTTTCTCAGCGGGAAAAAAGCCTGCAAGCGGGCCATACTCTCGGTAGGAAACCCGATCTGCTGCCCCTCGGTGACCTATGCGCGGGAAAACCTGCCCCGCGCCCTGTTTCGAAAAGGCATGAAGAGCAACATCGACTGGCAGGCATGGACAGCGGCGGCCGACATGGACGGCGACTTCGTCTACTGCCCCCGTCCCCTCATGGCCCACCGGATCCACGAGCAGTCCACAACGACGGAGATCATCGGATCCTCCGCCAGGACCCTGGAGGACCTCTATATGCTGGAGCAGTTCTGGCCCTCACCGGTGGCAAAGCTGATCAACCGCTTTTACCGGCAGGCGGAACGGTCCAACGGCTAGAGCCTGCAGACCGGATAACGTAAGACATCCGAAAGATATTTTTGACAGAAAAAAACGGAAACAGTATGCGCAATAAGACGGAAGATAAGTAATCCGCGAAAAACAGAAACAGACTACAGCTGATAAAACCGGAAGAAATTCCAACACTGAAAACCGGAACACATAAGGAACCTCAACAATGAGCAACAAACTGCTGCTGATCATCCCCGCCTATAACGAGGCCGAAAACATAGAGCGGGTGGTAGACAACATCATAGAGCATTATCCCCAGTACGATTATGTCGTGATCAATGACGGCTCCGCCGACGATACCTCCGGGATCTGCCACCGCCGGGGTTTCAATGTCATCGATCACCCTGTCAATCTGGGCCTGGAGGGCGCCTTCCAGACAGGCATGAAATATGCTTTTTACAAAGGGTATGAGTGCGCCATCCAGTTTGACGCGGACGGCCAGCACCGCCCTGAATACATAGAGAAAATGTATCAGACACTGGTAGAAGGATGCGATGTGGTTATCGGATCCCGCTTTGTGGAAGAGAAGAAGCCCTTCACCGCCAGAATGGTGGGAAGCCGCCTGATTTCCTGGGCCATCCGCCTGGCTTCCGGCATCAGGATCGCCGATCCCACATCCGGTATGCGCCTTTACAGCCGCGCCATCTGCAGGGATCTGGCCGCCAACATGAACTACGGCCCGGAACCCGACACGATTTCCTACCTGGCCAAAAAAGGAGCTTCCATCCGGGAGGTCCAGGTGAAAATGGATGAGAGGATCGCAGGTGAGAGCTACCTCAGCTTTATGAAATCCCTCTGGTACATGCTCCGCATGCTGATTTCCATTCTTGTGATCCAGAACGCGCGCCGATAAGGCTGCCGCCGCTGCAATCGCTTTTAGCCGGGAGAACCCTTCCCTACCCCTATCGGAGGCAATTATGATAACTATGTCCGTGCAGCTCAGGGCTGCCCTGATCATCGGCGCCGTACTGACCATGCTGGCCATGCTGCGGCAGATCCGCAAAAAAAAGGTCCAGATCGATTCGACCATCTTCTGGATCGTTTTTTCCTTTATCCTTGTCCTGATGGCGGTTTTTCCCAATATCGTCTCCTGGTTTGCCAGACTTCTCGGGATCATTTCGCCTGCCAACCTTGTTATGGCCGGCATCATACTCATTCTGATCATCAAGATGTTCCTGATGACGCTGGAAATATCCGAGATGAAAACCAAATTGAGGGAACTGGCTCAGAACACCGCGCTCAAAAAAGAAATAGATGAGTTCCGCATGCAGGGAAAGGACGAATAAATCCGCAGATCTGCAGATTCGCAGTTCTTCATGCAGCGGAAGGCTGGATCAATCCGCGAAACCGCATGCAGGGAAAGGACGAATAAATCCGCAGATCCGCAGTTCCGCATGCAGGGGAAGGATAAATAAAAAAGGAGAAGTAATCACTTCAATGGATACCACGAATACACAAAAGCAGCAGGCGCGTTCCGCGTCCAGAGTCAAGAATATGTTCATACCGGGCATGTCCCGGTTTAACAGGCGGCCGGGCACACACACTGCCGCCTTTCTGTTATGCTGCGGAATCTTCCTGATCTCGGTCATTCTCCATGCGCGCAAGGCCTTTGTCTACAATACAGTCCTGCCGGCGGACACCAAGAAGCAGACGCTTTCCGTCGGGGAGACCCTGACACAGACCCTGCCCTCGGAAAAAAGGACCATACGGGCACTCTATGTCAAATTCGGGGTTGAGGAGTTGACAGAAGACATGTCTTCATCCGCGGATGATGACGAGAACGGGAGTGCTGACGGCACTGAGGGCACCGAGGGCAGCGGCGGCGACGCAATGACCGAAGGCTCGTCCTTCGAATCGGAAATTCCGCCCTCTGCAGCTGCGCTCACGGTCAGCTTCCTGAAAAATGATAAGACCATAAAGACCTGGGAAATCACCTCCGCCGACCTGACGGACGGTGAGTATTTCCGCTTTCTGCTGAACAGACCTGTACGCACCGATGAAGACGATGTCTGCAGCTTTACCGTGACAAAGGAAACGGCGGGCAGTTCCCTGATCTCCCTGTGGACTTCCCGGGGCGGCAGCTTTTCCTCCACGATGGAGGACAATGGCAGCAGCCACAGATCCATCTGCTGGAGGCTGACTCTGGAGGATTCAGGCATGCGCATCAGCGTCATGTTTCCCTTCCTGGCGGGCCTGATCCTTCTGTGCCTGGCGGCGGCCTTTCTCCTGGACCTGGAGCGGGTCAGCATAGCCAAAATGATACTGGTCACCGCCGCTGTACTCTTTCTGACAGAGACGGTTCCGGCAGACCTGATGCAGAAGATCGTCCGGGACATTCCCATCCGTCAATATTCCTGGGACGGAAAAATGACTTCGCTGGGGCCCGGTGAGACCCTGGAGGAGACCCTGGAGCTGGACAAGGCCGCTTTTTCCTCGATTACCCTGCCCATCGGAAACGATGAGAACCAGTCCGACAGCCTGCGCATCCGCCTGACCAGACTGAATGAGGAAGAGGGAACAGAAGATTATTCTTCCGACGGATCCTCAGACGAAGGAACCGTATATTTTGATGATCAGATTGAGCACATCGAGGGCGGCACCGCCCGGACCTGTTTTGTGGGAGGAGGTCCCACCGGCCTCGCCGCCAGGATATCCGCAAGGGATACCCTGGACCAAAAGTACTTCCCCAGAGGAACCTACAGCATCGCCATCACCAATCTGGATGAGGAAAAAAAGCTCTGGACCAGCGTGGTGGAAACGACGGAAGCAGTGACTGCCGGAGCTGACTCCGGACAGACCGCGGAGAACGATTCTGCCGACAGTGATGAGAATGAAGAAAAAGATTCAGAGGACGAAGATTCCGACGGTTTGGGGGAGACTGCTCAGGGAGATGCCGCGGCTTACACGCAGACGAGAGAAACTCTCAATTATCAGCTGCTTCGCACCTCGACGCTGGGTTACCGCCTGGCCTGCCTGGTTTTCCTGATCCTGGGGGCATATATTCTGGCTATGTGTTTCTTAGCAGGCAGTCTCAAGGCGGGGGCGAGATTCAGCGCGGAGCGCTTCTTTATAACTTCCGTCATTCCCCTCGCCCTGATCCACCTGATCCTGATGCTGCCCTGGAGCCCGCCCGACACAGGATCCCATATCCTGGCCGCCTACCGGTATTCCAACATGATTGTCGGCTCCCGGGGCGAGAACGAATGGATGGGAAGAGCGGACGACGCCGCTCTCTTTCCGGATGAATGGAAAATCGATGAAATTTCCACAAAATTCAATCCGAATATGAAGCAGTACGCGGAGATGTACCTGAATGTACGGCTCTTCGTAAAGGACCGGACACCCACGCCCATCGGTTCTGATGAAAAAATGAAGTACTATTCGGTCTTCAATTATCTTCCCCAGGTGGCGGGCCTCACCCTGGGCCGCGTTCTGCGCCTGGGTACGGTGCCCATCCTCTGGCTTGCCAGGCTCGCGATCCTCGCTGTCTGGATCGCCGCCTGCCGTCACGCGGTGCGGATCGCGCCTGTCGGCAAGATCCTCTTTGCCGCAGTGCCCCTGCTTCCGATCTCTCTGATGATCGGAAGCTCGATCTCCTATGACGCTATGGTCATGATCTCCACCCTGTGCTTTACAGCCAGTGTCCTGCGCCTGTCTCAGGTGGCGCAGACCATGGATGCGGGAAGGGGAACAGGCTTTGCCAAGACATTGGGGGACGCGAACAGAGTACAGAACTACTGCATTCTGGAGTGCGCCCTCTGGGCTGCCCTGATCGGCAGTGTCAAGGGAGGGGGATATCTCATCCTTCTGCCCCTCCTTTTACTGTGCGTGACGACGAACCTTTCCGCGTCCCTCAGAAGAGTGCTGCCCGTGATCGGGGCAGGAGGGGTGGCAGCCCTGCTCTTTGACGTGATCCTGGCTCCGGACGCCCTTTTCCAGTTCGGCCAGGCGGGCTCAGGCAGGCTCACGGCTTCCTTTGCCCTGGCCCATCCCATGCAGTACCTTGATATGCTCATGTCCACCTACATCGAAAACGCGGACGCCATCTTTATGGGCGTGGGCGGAACCAGACTGGCGTGGATGGAGACTGTCATACCGGAGATGGTCATTGCCTGCCTCCTTTTTGTCCTGATCATCTTTGCATCCGCGCAGAAAAAGAAAGAACTGTTTGACTTTACCCCCCGCATAAAACGAGTGATACTCATCATCCTTGGGGTCATGCTCTTCTTCATGCCGGCAATGCTCCTGAGCTGGACGACCCCCGGTTCGGAGATCATCATGGGCCTTCAGGGCAGATATTACCTGCCCGTGCTTCCCCTCTTTTTACTGCTGGCTGTCGGCAGCTTATCCGGGAAGAGCTTTGCCTCTATACCTACAGGCAGCCGGACGGATCCGGAGGACTTCTCCGGCGGCTCTCCCGACGGAGCGGAAACGGGCGCCCGCAGATTTATCTTCTGGTTCTGCATAATCTCATGCCTCTGTGTCTACTACATGCTGAGACTCTATCTGACCAGATAAGAGACAGAGCGGTAACCCTGACAAGGGTTTTAAACTGTATTTAAGGAAACTGTGTTATACTATGCCGAAATATCACTGAAGACAGAAGCCGGACAGTTTCACGGAAAAAGAATTCACCGCAGTGGAAGACAGAAGCCGGATAGTATCACAGAAGGAGATACAGAATACGTGAAGAAAGAAAGCACAGACAACTACTCAGAAAGAAAGGCCCCGGAAGCTGCCGGTACAGCAGGCAGTCCCCTTCCCTCCATCCCCATCATCATTCCGGCCTATGAGCCGGACGAGAGGATGATCGGTCTCCTGGCAGATTTGCAGGAGCAGGGCTTTCAGAATATCATTCTCGTCGATGACGGGAGCGGAAAAGACTATGAGGACCTCTTTGACCGCGCCCTTAACATGATTCGGAGCTCAGGCGGAGTCCTTCTCAGGCATGAAGTCAACCGGGGAAAGGGACGGGGGCTCAAGACAGGTTTTTCCTATGTCCTCGAGAACTGCCCGGACGCAATAGGCGTTGTGACTGCCGATTCCGACGGACAGCACACCGCCGAATGCATCCGTTCCGTCATGAAGCGCCTTGCGGAAAAACCCGACGCCCTGGTGCTGGGAGTCCGCACCTTTGACGGAGAGGATATCCCCTGGAAGAGCGCCTTCGGCAACAGACTCACCATGAGAGTCCTGGGATATGTGTCGGGCGTCCAGGTCAGCGACACCCAGACAGGCCTGCGCGGCATCCCCCGGGCCTTCATGCGGGAGCTGCTCGACGTCCCCGGAGAGAGATTTGAGTTCGAGACCCAGATGCTTCTGGAGACTGCGGGCAGATATTCGATCGAGGAAGTCCCGATCCGGACGATCTACGACTCCAAGGAAAATCACCAGACTCACTTCAACCCTCTCAAGGACTCGATCAGGATCTACCGGATCCTGGGCGCGAAATTTATCAAATACATCTTCGCGTCCCTGTCCTCGAGCGTGATCGACCTCCTGCTCTTTGCCCTGTTCTGCAGAGTGCTGCGGGGCAGACCCCTGCCCCTGCCCTATGTGGCAGTCGCTACTGTCCTGGCCCGCATACTGTCGGCCACATACAATTTTGCCATGAATTATAAGGTCGTCTTCCGCAGCAGCGAAAAGGTCGGAGGCTCCGCAGCCAAATATGTCCTTCTTGCCATCATACAGATGACCCTCAGCGCGATCCTTGTGACCGGCGGCACAGCCCTCCTGCCCCTGCTGCCGGAAGTGATCGTCAAGGCAGTGGTTGATACGATTCTCTTCCTCATCAGCTTTTACGTACAGAGACAATATATTTTCTGACCGAAACCGGGCGAAATAGTGTATTATTAAAGCGATGCGTGAGCGCGGGACGCGCGAAGCGGCGCGGCAGCACTGTTTATCCACAAGGAGTATCAATGAAGAAAAATATAGCTGTGATTTTTGCCGGAGGTTCAGGCAAGAGGATGCACGCCAAGGATAAGCCCAAGCAGTTCCTCTTTGTACACGGCAAGCCGATCATCGTACATACCATAGAAGTATTCAATTCCCATCCGGAGATCGACGGAATCGTGGTGGTCTGCATCGAGGAATGGATTCCCTATATGGAGGAACTCAAATACAGATACAGACTGGAGAAGATCGCTTCCATTGTTCCGGGGGGAGAGACTGGCCAGATGTCCATTTACAATGGACTGAAGGAAGCCGCCAGGATCTACGGCAGGGAAGCCCACACAGTCCTGATCCACGATGGAGTGCGCCCCCTGATTGATGAGGACCTTATCACGGCCAATCTTCGCAGCGTGGAAAAGAACGGCTCCAGCGTCAGCAGCGGACCTGCCCACGAGACGGTCGTTCTCATAAATGAAAACGGCGAAGTGGAGGAGGTCGTGGACCGCGGCCGGTCCCGCATTGCCAAGGCGCCGCAGGGCTTCCGCCTGGATGATGTGCTCGGCATACAGGAGCGCGCCATCAGCGAGGGCCTGACCAACATGATCGACACCTGTACCCTGATGCGCCACTACGGAAAGCCCCTGTCGATCGTGGACTGCGGGGCAGACAACGTCAAGATCACCACACCCGAGGACTTCTTCATGTTCCGGGCTGTGGCGGACGCCAGAGAAAACGATCAGCTGAGATAATATTTTTGATTAGAGCCGCAGACGGCTCCGGAGGAAGAATTGGGACAGATTAAAGTGACTGAGACATCGATTGAAGGATTGATGATCATAGAACCGACAGTACACGGGGACAACCGCGGCTATTTTATGGAGACCTACAATCAGAGAGATATGCAGGAAGCCGGGCTCAACATGATTTTCGTCCAGGACAACCAGAGCATGTCCACCAAAGGCGTGCTCCGCGGCCTGCCCTACCAGATCAGCCACCCGCAGGGCAAGCTCGTCCGCGTCCTTCACGGACAGGTTTTCGACGTGGCTGTCGATCTGAGAAAGGGAAGCAGCACCTACGGAAAATGGCATGGAGAGATCCTTACCGGGGAGAATAAAAAACAGATGTATATACCGGAGGGCTTTGCCCACGGTTTCCTCGTCCTGAGCGACACGGCGGAGTTCGTCTACAAGGTGACGGATTTCTACCATCCGGGAGATGAGGCAGGCCTTGCCTGGAACGATCCTCAGATCGGAATCGACTGGCCGCAGGTTACCGGCGCCTACAAGGGAACTGCCGACAGCGCGGGCTACACGCTCACAGACGGCACCCCCCTCAATCTCAGCGACAGGGATAAAGTGTGGGGCGGACTGGCAGGCCGCAGGTAGAGGAAGAATGAAACAGGTTGACGAAATGCAGTCCGGGATCCATATATTTAATGATAAGCAACGATAAGCAATGATAAACAGAACTCCCGAAACTCTCTGAGAGCTTCGGGAGTTCTGATATTATGACACAGCCCGTGTAAGGAATTTTTCCGCCTTACGGCGGACACGGGCCGGTCGAGGGGTAGAGGGCGGCAGGGCCGCCTCTACCCTGTTTTTTGGCTTATTCCCTCTGGCCGGAGTTCCTCATCAGAATTCCCAATGACAGCCAGAAGATAAATGTCATGGGTTTGATGACAAAGAAGATCTCCAGGTCGAACATGGCAGAGGACGCCCCTGCCACCACCATCAGCAGGGAGAAGAGGAATGCCGGCGACACCTTCTGATGGGTCTTCAGATAGGAAAAGATTCTGGCAAGGCAGACTCCCATGAAGGCCAGCAGAATCACCACCCCGATCAGGCCGGTGCTGGCGAAGACCTTCAGATAACCGTTGTGGGGATGGAAGACATAGCCGGCTTCGTAACGTTTCGGGTAATTGAGCCGGATGGAACGGGCAATGAACAGATCCGGATTGTGCTCCTGAATATACCAGGAACTGTTCTCAGGAGAGAGTCCGAACAGCCCGATCTCCTTTCTGAGACTGATATAGTCTCTCCAGATCTCGAATCTGCCGGTGGAAATATCCTTCTTGCTGTCCTGTCTGCTCAGGATGCTTTCTTCGTTTTCATCTTCAGCGCTCTTTTTTGTGTCCGGCAGGTCCCGGATACCGGTCAGAAGAAGGTTTCTGCCGCTCTCCGCCAGACTCTTTACGGGGCCGGCCGCGTAAGCTTTGTACAGATAGCCCTCGTCCCGGCCGGTCTCCTGCCATGGCAGAGGCTGGGCAGATGCATCTTTTTTGGAGGTCTTTGCGAAGGCGGGCGGAATCTTCACGGCGACGAGGACTGTAGACCTGTAAGCCGCAAACAGGCCGCCGACAACGAGCAGAGCCAGCAGAAAGGAGACCAGGACTCTCCTGGCACCTGCGCCGGCGATCCGGTCGGGCAGATGCCCCCGGAAGACCAGGACTGCGCCAATGAATACTGCCAGGAACATGGCGACCGCGGCGTTCCTGGAAACGCTCAGGACGATGTACCAGAAGATGGGCAGATCCATGAGCACCAGCAGGACCTTCACAGCCAGGTACCTTGAGGTCAAAATGTAATACCCTCCTGCCAGGATCAGAACCAGACCGACCACTGCTCCGTACTCGGGATATCCGAACAGGCCGAATAGTCTGTTCTTGTAGAAACCCATGCTGTTAAAGATGGGAGACGGGGCATATCTGGGACCTTCGGCTCCGATCTGGAAAACAAACTGATAGAGCGATAATACACAGGAACAGGACCAGATGGTGAAAATCGTGTAATAAAGCCCTTTCAGGAAACGCCCCAGATAAGCCTTACCGGCCCTGAAGGGGGCGGTGTAAAAGAGGAAAAACATGATCAGCATCCAGGAGATCGTCTTCACATTAGCGAAAACACCATACTTCCTCTGAAAGAAGGAAGAGACCGCGGCGACGGCCAGGAGAGCGTAGAGAAGCAGGATGCCGGGAGCTCTCCGCACTCTGCGGGTCAGGACCAGGTCGGCTGCCATGATTAGGATGCCCGCGGCCCAGAGGACGTCGGAGAGCCTGTTCAGGGGAGTGGGTGACACTAAGTGTATGAAAGGCACGATGACCATGAGTCCGTGCCAGAGAACACAGATCCCGATATAAATAAAGATAATGTTTTGCCAAAAACCGGGAGCATTGTTACTGACGCGTGAAGCAGATGCATTTATTTCGACCGTGTTCTGAGTATGATTCATAGATTTTTCCTTTAGGGGGAGAGCGGAGTTACTATACAGACCCACTTGACTTCGCAGGGGCTACGTGGTTTCCGACGCAGGTTACTGTCACGTCTTTCGAGAGGATGTAAACAGTAACAGAGCGGATGACGTCACTGTGCTGCCCGCCACTGTGTTGATGTGACCAGAGTATTGACAAAAACAGGACGGCATGTTTTAATCTGCGTGTAATACACATTTTGGACTACTCCGCGAATGAGCGGAGCATAGCGGGAGCGCGGGGCGCTGTCTGCTTTATTCATGTCCACGGGTGCCGCATAGTGCCCGCAAGAGTATTTTCCTTACCCTGTATCCATTCGGCGGACATTCATTTCTGCATTCAATGCTGCCTTGAAAATGACGTAATTCCGATGATGAAGACAGGGCACATTGAAGTCAAAGACATATTATCTCATATATCATGAAAAATCAAATAATGAATAATAAAGATAATACCCCCCGTACATCCGGAGGTTTCTTGCATTGGCAGATAATCAGCGCCATTCTGATCATCTATGATTTTATTGCAGTCAATATGGCTTATTTCGCAGCTCTCTGGCTGCGTTTTGACTGTCGTTTCACCTTGATTCCGGACAGATATTTACAGCCCTGGCTGCACTTTGTGCCCATTTATACGGTGATCTGTCTGGTGATTTTCTGGAGACTGAGGCTCTATAATGCCGTCTGGCGTTTCGCAAGCTATTCAGAACTGATCAGGTCTACGGTCGCTTCGATCATCACTGCGATTATCCATTCTGTCGGTATCACACTCATATACCGCCGGATGCCTATGACCTATTACGTGTTCGGCGCTGTGCTTCAGTACATCCTCATTGTCGGGGTGCGTTTTTCCTACCGTCTGGTGCTCTTCCTGTCCTCAGCCCGGCTGCACACCGAACATGATGATGTGCCGGAGCTTCGTGTCATGCTCATCGGTGCCGGCTCGGCGGGCAGAATGATCCTTCGGGACATCAATGACAACCATGAGATCAGAGAGCGCGTGGTATGTATTATTGATGACAGCCGGAATAAATGGCACCGCTACATTGAAGGAGTTCCCGTTGTCGGCGGACGCGAACACATACTGGAGACGGTTCAGAAATACCATATAGACAAAATCTATCTGGCCATTCCCAGCGCGACCGCGGCCCAGCGCAGAGACATTCTGGCCATCTGCCAGGAGACCGACTGTGAACTCAAGAGCCTGCCCGGCATGTACCAGCTGATCCTGGGTCAGCTGACCGTATCCGCCATGCGCGACGTCTCGGTCGAGGACCTTCTCGGCAGGGAGCCTGTCAAGGCGGATATGCAGGAAGTCTTTGATTTCATTAACGGCAAGACCGTTCTGGTCACGGGCGGAGGCGGATCCATCGGCAGTGAGCTCTGCCGCCAGATCGCCGCTCATAACCCCCGACAGCTGATCATCTTTGACATTTATGAAAACAATGCCTACGACATTCAGCTGGAACTCAGGGAAAAATATCCAGACATGAATCTGGAGGTCCTGATCGGCTCCGTCCGCGACAGCCGGAGGATCCTGGAGGTCTTTGACAGATTCAGACCCCAGATCGTCTATCACGCGGCGGCCCACAAGCACGTCCCCCTCATGGAGGACAGCCCATGCGAGGCCATCAAAAACAACGCGATCGGCACCTACAAGACTGCTTACGCGGCCATGGTCCACGGCTGCGAGCGCTTTGTCCTGATCTCCACAGACAAGGCGGTCAATCCCACCAATATCATGGGAGCCAGCAAACGTCTCTGTGAGATGATCATCCAGAGCTTTGACCAGAAGATCAAAGAGGGAAAAGCCTCCGAAATTCCCCAGCTCTTTACTCATGAAGAGATCGAGGGCAGGGACCGCATGTCGGCAGACGCCTCTGCCTTCAGCAATATCAGGACAGAGTTCGTCGCCGTGCGTTTCGGCAATGTCCTCGGGAGCAACGGATCTGTCATCCCGATTTTCAAAAAACAGATCGAAAAGGGCGGACCGGTCACCGTCACCCACCCTGACATCATCCGCTACTTCATGACGATTCCCGAGGCAGTCAGTCTGGTCATGCTGGCCGGAACCTACGCCCACGGCGGAGAGATTTTCGTTCTGGATATGGGCAGCCCTGTCAA
>ODAI011504621.1_pt1 | contig 12279 bp, 16 predicted proteins | sample 1539321 | NCBI WGS metagenome assembly ODAI01 (sample SAMN02144231, study PRJEB22623) | gut metagenome | biome: sheep rumen | host: Ovis aries | place: New Zealand
AGAGCCTCAAATTCGCCGGTAGAAGCGCCGCTCGGGGCAGTACCTCTTGCGACAGTACCGTCAGCGAGGGTGATCTCAGCCTCAACAGTAGGATTTCCGCGGGAGTCGAGAATTTCGCGTCCCACAACTTTTTCAATTTCCAAGTAGTCCATAATATTCTCCTGTTTTATATATTTAATGTGATATACACATCATTGGCGGGGCAGGCTTCTTTTATTCAGGACATTCGCACTTATCCTGAAATTGTACAGCAATACCGAAAGGAGCCTGCGATAATGATTTATTCCTGTTAGAATTTACTAACATATTTATTATATCACTCATGACTGCCGGTGTCAATGAAAATTAAAAAGTTTGTAATATCTAACAAAATAAAATCCCCGTTTTCGTATAATACTGTTAAAGTAAGGACAGAACTATCGGTTATCAGATCTCAGAGCTTTCAACTCATCCCGGGCTTGACAAAAACGTGATAGTGTACTATAATGAAATCGAAAAAATTACAGATAAAGGAGTGTTTATATGAACAAATACCTTATTGCAGGCGGAATACTTACGGCAGCGGCAGCATTCGGCGGCGTAAAGGGCTTTCTCGACAAGCGTCGTTCTTCTGCCGGAGAAGCGGGAGAGGCTGCGGCGGCGGAGCTTTCCTTCGATTCATTTGACGGCGGCGGACCGGTGTTCAATGTTGTATTTTCGGAGGACGGCATCGCCTCCTGCTCAACTGAGTGCATCTATGCGCGTGAGGACCACGAAAACCTCTGCGGGGCCGGCTACAGGGTGATACTGACGTTCAGGGGTCTCACACCCGGAACGACTGAGGTAACGGTCGAGGAGCGTTCACCTATTGCGGAAAACCTTGACCACAGGTATGTATTGACGGTCGATGAGGATCTGAACGTGGTTCTGACAGATGTCAGCACAGTGCAGGTCACGGAATGATAACTGAGGCAGAGCTTTTCTGATATCCAAGGGGCAGAGAAGCATCAAAGAAGCGCGGAGGCTTGCTAAAAAACGGCAAAATACTATTCAACCTATAAAAAATAAAGGCTGTGCGATCATGACGATCACGCAGCCTTTAATGTTGTATTTCATAATGTCAGCAGCGGCAGATCCTGCGGCTGTGATATTCCGGCAAATAAAGCTGAATGAGAGCTTTTATTTACCGGCGGGATAACGTTCAGCGAGCTTTTCGGCGGAAATCGAGATGACCTTCCAGCCGTCGTTTTCGATGTAGACCACACACTCATTATCATCGCTGTCGGGATTGCCGTTCTGGTCGATGAAATTATAGTGCAGCTCATAGCCCTCGGTGATATTTATGCCCTCCGGGTTAAGTCCGATGCTAACATCCGCGGCTCTTTCAACAAAGAAAACTTCTGCGGAGGCGAGATTCTCATCTGTCAGTTCTATCTGGTCGGTGAACTCAGTGATCGTTGGTGTATTGGTCATATTAGTGATATATGGGCGCTGAGCATCGTTGAACTGATCAATATATGATTTATAGCTGCCGTTGTTTTTGAGCTGGTCGATGACTATCTGCGGGAACATATAGGAGTAGCAGGCTTCACCGCTGTCGGGGGAGTAGGTGGCGTTGAACATCCGGGTGAAAGCCTCCTGACAGGTCTCGGACTGCCTTTGCTCTGTATCCTTTGCACTGACGGCGGACTTGCTGTCCTTGATAGGTGTTTTTCCGCAGCCTGCGAGGGGCATTGCGGCGATAATTACGGCAAGAACTGCCGCTGAGATACGTTTCATTTTATCCTCCTGAAATAGTTTTTCACTGTTATTATACCACTGCTGCCGGCATCTGTCAATGAATTTTTCGGCCGCAGCTCACATATAATCCAGTGACAGGGGTGATGATATGGAACAGGAAATGCTTTATATTCCGGAAAACCGTACCGAGGGCGATGATGAGCTGCTGAAAAGATTTGACCGGCGCAGGGCAGACGATGCAGTTGCTATGCAGGCGGCGCTCTGCGTGATAATGGCAGGACTATTCTTCGCGGCACATTTATTATTTCCGGATATTGCCGACCCGGTATTCTCGCGGCTTGCGGGACTTGTGCGCTCGGAGCATGAGCTTATCGGGAATCCGATAGAGCTGCTGGAGGGAATGTTTTGAGGTATCGCCGCGGTGTGAGGATACACCTCCGGTTCTCATTTTTCGTATTCAACGCGCTGATATTCCTGCTGCATGACAGCCGGCTGATACTGGGCTTCTATACGGTATGTGCACTTCATGAAGCAGGACACATCGCAGCGGCGTCGCTCATGGGAGTGAAGCTGAGGGAGGTCGAGGTCACGGGCTTCGGGATAGTGATGAAGACCTCTGCGGAGCGGCTTTGTCCGCGGAGGACGGAGCTTATCGTGCTGCTTGCAGGACCGTGCGCGAATCTTCTGGCATACGCCTTCATGAAGGTGGGCGGCAGCGGCGGAGAGCTTGCTTATCTGGAGCTTGCAGCGGCGGTGTACAATCTTCTTCCTTACCGTCAGCTTGACGGCGGAGCACTGCTTTCGCTTTTGGCGGAGGGTTCGGAGTATGAGGATGAGCTTGGGAGGTGTCTTGCGGGTGTGAAGGCGGGGATATCGGCGGTATTGCTTGTAGTCACGCTGTACGCCGGACACATAGCCGCGCCGCTTTTCATAGCCTCGGTGATACTTTTTATCAGCGAGAAAAGGTAGCCGGGCAGATATTTACGGCTCCCGCAGCATCGGCGCTGAGGGGGTCATTCCTTTTCCGGGATGATATCCAGCCTGACGAGTACATATCCGGCGAGAAAGGCTGCTGCGGCAGCAAACGCAAACGGAAGCACTGCCCAGACCTGAGCATCAGTGAGCTTTTCCGATGAGGCATCGCGGCAGATGAAATTGAAAATTTTCAGGAACGCAGCGTTGATGAGCTTGTGCCAGCGGTAGAAATCCGGTCCGCCGTGCTTTGAAAGGAGCAGCATTCCCCAGCTTGCAAGGGGGATGATGGCGGTCCCGGCAGTCATGGCAGCGGCATTGTTCCAGCCGGCTTCTGTTTTGCTGATACGAGCCTGTTTCATGTCGCGGCGTGCAGCAGTCATTCCGGAATTTAGCTCCATAATGACGAGTATACCGAATGTGCATACCGCGCAGACAGCGTTGAGCAGTGGATTGTTCCCCATACCGGTAAAGGTCGCGCTGATGAACAGGCAGAGTATATCAGATGCGATGTACAGTCCTGCTGCTTTGAAAAAAAACATAAAAACTCCTTTCCGCGGGTATTATCCGTGCCATGCCGGGAATAATAATCCGGCGGAGGTGATGATATGCCCGATGAAGATGTAAAGATATACGTTCCGGCAGGCTCGTCCGTAAAGCCTGCGCCTGAGAATGAATCTGATGCGGTCAGGATATACCCGAGTGCCTCATGAGCCTTCCGAGGAATGAGAATATCAGGAAAAATCCGACATTTACAATAACTATGCTCGCACCGGGAGCAGTGTTGAAAAGCAGCGACATCATCATGCCTATCAGGAAGCTTGCTGCCGAGACCGCTCCCGAGGTGAGCACAACTCCGCGGAAGCTGCTGCATATCCTCATTGCAGTGAGGGTAGGGATGACTATAAGGCTCGAAATGAGCAGCGCTCCCATCATCATCATTCCGAGGACGACGGTAACAGCGGTCAGCACGGCGAAAACCATGTTGTATATCCCTGCGTTCACACCGGTAGCCCGGGCGAAGTTCTCATCGAAGGTGACCGAGAAGATACGGTTGTAGAGGAAGATGAACGCGAGTATCACAACGACGGACAGCACAACGCTGAGTATAACGTCGCTCTTGTTCATGGCAAGGATGCTGCCGAACATATAGTGGCTTACGTCGTTGGTAAGTCCTGCCTTTGAGGAAACGAGGATGCCTGTGGCGAGGGCGGTTGTTGAGAAAAGTGCGATAGCTGAGTCGCCGCTGAGCTTGCTGCTTTCACTGAGGCGGAGCAGAATGAATGCAGCGATGATGACCACCGGCAATGCGACTTTAAGCGGTGCAAGATTCATTACGGCCGCGACCGAGAGTGCACCGTAGCCGATATGTGAGAGGCCGTCGCCTATCATGGAATAACGTTTCAGTACAAGCGTTACGCCGAGCAGTGATGAGCATATAGTGACAGCGAGACCGCCGATAAGCGCCGGAAGAAGTATAGCTGTGAAGAATTCCGGCGTGAACATGAGCCTGATATTTTCGTTCATTTTGAGCCTCCTAAGAATTTGCTGCTGATATGCGAGCCGAGGTACTCCTCCGGTGTACCGAAGAAGCAGTGGTCTGTGCTGCAAAGGCAGAGTATACGGTTAGCGCAGTCGAGGGACTTCACTACGTCGTGCGAGACCATGATAACGGTCATTCCGTCCTTTTTGTTGAGCTCGTCGATGAGGGAGTACATCTCGTCCTGGGCAGCGGGGTCGAGCCCGGTGACAGGCTCATCGAGAAGGAGGAGCTTTTTCGCGGCGCACATAGCTCTTGCGAGGAACATTCTTTGCTGCTGACCGCCTGACAGCTCGCGGCAGCTTCGCTTTGCGAGGTCAGCGATGCCGAGGCGCTCCATAGCCTGCTGAGCGATCTTTTTTTCAGCCGGCGAATAGAACGGGCGAAGTCCGCGTCTTCCGAGGCAGCCCGAGATAACGACCTCCGAGACCGTTGCGGGGAAGCCCTTCTGCAAGCTTGTGTGCTGCGGAAGATAACCGATATCCGTAGGCTTCAGACCGTCGCCCATGATTATTTTGCCGGAATCGAGTGGCTTTATACCGAGCAGGCACTTTACGAGGGTGCTTTTTCCGGAGCCGTTTTCGCCCAGAATACAGAGATAATCGCCTTCTCTGAGCGTGAATGAGAGTGAACCGAGGACCTTTCTGCCGTCGTAGCTTGCCGAGGCGTCCTTACATTCGATAATAGTTTTCAATTTAGAGCCTCCCTGAGATTTTCGAGATTTTCGTACATAAGATCGAGATAGGTGATGCCGTTTTTGAAGTCCTTTTTCGTGACATTATGGCAGGAATTGAGCGGCAGCATTTTTGCGCCGGTAGCGTCGCTGAGCTTCTGAGCGAGCCTTTTTGTGGAAAATTCGAGGTAAAAGACAACGTCCGTATCATCGCCTTTGAGTTTGTCGATGAGGTAAGCCATCGTGTAGACTGAGGGCTCGGACTCTGAGCTGCACCCGCTGAACGCCGCATAGTATTTCAGGCCGTAGTCGTGGGCGAGGTAGCGGAAGGGAAACCTGTCACCGACAACGATAGTATTTCCGGCGGAATTTTCCGTCATAACGGCGAATTCCCGGTCGAGCTGTTCAAGCTTTTCCGCGTATCCGGAGCCGTTTCTGCGATAGGTATCAGCGTTCTCCGGAAAGTCCTTGCAGAGCGCTTCTTCAATGCCCTCAACGCAGAGCCTTGCGTTTCGCGGGGAAGTCCAGATATGCTCGTCGAATTCCTCGTCTTCTTCCTCAGCCTCATCGTGGTGGTGACCGTCAGGAGAAGCGCCCTCGACTTCCTCCTCCTCAAGCGGTTCGATGAAGTCGAAAAGGCGAATTATAGTGATATCTGAGGTATCAATGGAGTCGAGTATCCTGTCCACCCAGACCTCGCCCTCGCCACCGATATATACGAAGACGTTGCAGTTCTGGATCTTAGCGATATCGAGCGGGACAGGCTCATAGGAGTGAGCTTCCGCGCCGGCTTGCAGGAGCATTGTTATATCAGCCGAATCGCCCGTAACACCGCGGATGAAGTCATATGGCGGGAAACTCGTAGTAACGACCGAGAGTTTGTCCCCGTGTTCAACAGGCGCAAGCACGCATCCGCTCAGGCAGCAGTTCATCAGTGAGAGGACGGCGACGAGCAGGAAAAAGCTTCTTTTCATTCGTTTTCCTCCGCGCAGTCCGCGCAAACTCCGTAGAATACGGTCTTTGAGGAATCCACCCTGAAGCCGTGGTGCTCGAGGATATGCTGGCTTATACCGGTGAGGTGGCCGCAGTCGATATGGATAAGGCGGTCGCAGCGCACACATTTGAGGTGGAAATGGCGTTCGCAGGCGCCTGAACCGTCGATATACTGGTAGCAGGCGCCGGTCTTGCCGTCGATGACGTATTTGCGGACGATGCCCTGTTCAACGAGCTTGTCGAGGCGGCGGTAGATAGTTGCTGTACCGAGAGGAGTGCCTTCCTCCGCCATATAAGAGCTTATGGTCTGGACATTGGTATGCTTGTCCTTGTTATTAATTAGGTAGTCGAGGAGTTTTTCCTTCTGCTTGGTGTTGTAGCCGGAATTATTTTTCATAGCAGCCTCCAAAAAACTGAAAATGATTTTCAATTTCATATTTTAACACGAATGATCGTTTTTGTCAATAGCTCCGTTACATATCAAGTTAGTAATGACTATTAATAAGGATCCGGTAAACAGCGTGCTATGCCGCCGCGGTTAGCGCATGATCGAAAGCTTGACATCGAAGGCGACTTGTGGTAAAATGTTAAGAGAATGTGAATTGCGGGAGGTTTAACATGGCTTACTGTAGAAATTGCGGAAGGCTCATCCCGGACGGAGGAAGGTGCAGCTGCATGGATACAGCCCCTGCTATCGTCCCGGCAGGCAAAACAGCCGCCTTGCCTGAAGATACCGGATTCTGGGACAGGGTCAAGGCTTCGCGTCCTGTGTGCTTTATGACAGATCACCTCAGGATAATAATAGCAGCCTTTGCCGCTCTGATCTTCGTTATCATAATTTTAGTGTACGTTATCAACCATACCGGTGCACGCGGCGCAGCCCGGAGCTACGCGAAGCTGCTGTTCAGCAAAAGCGGAGGCAGCAGATATTACTCCATGACCCTTCCGGATGACCTTTACAAAAGTCTTTCGGGCGATAAGCTTGACTCAATGGTGGATGAATTCAACGATGAGGCAGGCAGGCTCAGGGACGATTTCAAGATCAAGCTCAAAAAGGTGAATAGGACCTCCAGACTCAAGGGCAGCGCCCTCGACGGAGCAGAGATTCTTTTCGCCCGCAACGCCGCGGTATACGACAAGACCTACAGGAACGAGAACTTCAAGGCGAAAAAAGGCTATATTTTCACGATAAAGTACAAGGTCAAGGATAAGCAGACCAGGAAGACGACTACCTATACCAAACAGGTGGCTGTTGTGAAATTCAAGGGCGAAGGCTGGAAGATAGTCGAGGCTGACATCGGCAGCAAGGACTCGCTGACTTCCTACCTCCGTGAGGTCGCTGACGAAGAATGAACAGGTACCGCTCATCATGGGCGGTACTTTTAATGTGCAGAGAACGTATAATACCTGCTTGACAAAAGTTAAAAATTGTGGTAAAATTAGCACAGCATGATTACGCGGGCATAAAGCCCGGAACGGAGGTTAATTATGGGATTCTGCAAATATTGCGGCAAAAAGGTCGAAAACGGTTCGGTATGCCCTGACTGCTCCTCAAAGCGAGGAATGAATGACAATGAGGTAAAGCCTCAGCCGTCACCTGCTCAGCAGTCACAGCCGGCTGAACAGCCTGTACAGACGGTTTCCGCTCATCCGGTCCCGGTACAGCCGTTTAACGGTGGAGCGCCGGCGATTGGTTTTCCGGCGCCGGCAGGAAAAAGGAGAGTGAATGCGGGAGTTGTGGCTCTGCTCGGACTTCTCGGCGCATTTACCGTGTTCACAACGATAATAGTGGTGGCGTTCACCTGATGTCAGAAACAATACTCAGACAGACCGTAATAATGCTTATGCTTATTACGGTCGGTGTTTTATGTTCAAAAACAAAGCTCATAAGCTCCGGAACGAACAAGGAGCTCTCTGGCTTTGTATTGCAGGTGGTCAATCCGGCGGTGATATTCATGTCGTACCAGACCGACTACCGCTCCGAGCTTGCGGAGAATCTTCTGCTTACGTTCGCACTGTCTGCGGGAGCGTTCGCGGTAATGATCGCGGCAGCGTACCTGTTCATTCCGCACCGTGAGGGCAGGGAGACTGAAATTGAACGTTTTTCTGCAATATACTCAAACTGCGGCTTCATGGGGATACCGCTTGTGAATTCGCTTTTCGGCATGGAGGGAGTGTTCTACCTTACCGCCTTCATCACAGTTTTCAACATCATAGCATGGACACATGGGATAATCCTTATCTCGGGCGAAAGAGATCTCCGGAAAGCTGTGAAGGTGCTGTATTCGCCGACCATGATCTCGATAGCGCTGGGACTTATCGCATTTTTCACGCGCCTGAGACTGCCGGATGTTCCGTCGCAGGCGCTTGACTATGTAGCTGAGCTGAACACCCCGATGGCGATGATTGTATCTGGAGTTACGATAGCTGATACGAATGTCAGAGCGCTTCTGAGGAAGCCCTCGGTGTACTATGTTGTATTTCTGAGGCTGCTGATGATACCGGCGTTAGTTTCTCTGCTGCTCATGATACCGGACGTCAGCGAAAGGGTAAGGCTGACGGTCATAATAGCCGCTGCCGCACCGCCTGCTGCGATGTGTACCCTTCAGTGCATAAGGTACGGGAAGAATTCGCTTTATTCCTCGGAAATATTTGCGTTCGGAACGGTGCTGTCTGTGGTGACGCTGCCATTGACGGTACGAATTGCGGAATATTTAACAAAATTGATAGGCTGAGTTTATTAAAAGTGCTGATTTTATAAAAAATTCCCTCAAAATGTTTGAAATTTATCAAAAATGTGTTATAATATATTTGTGTAGTGATCTACATAATTTAAATAAATGTGCAAGACGTACAATAATTACTAAGAATAGGAGTGTTATTTCATGGAAAAAAGGGGAATAAGCAAGCTTGACCTTAAAAGGCGAAACCGTATGCAGATACTGCGTGTCATAAGAGAATCAGGTCCGATATCCAGAGTTGACGTTGCCGGCGCACTTGAGATAACAAGAGCTGCCGTTACTATAATAACAAATGAAATGATCGAGGAGGGAGTTCTCGTTGAGATCGGCGAGGCTCCGGTAAATACCGAAAAGCTCCAGAAGGGCAGAAGAAAAATACTTATCGATATCAATGTCAACAGCCGCTTCGCACTCGGCGCAACTGTCGATGAGAAGGAGGTAAGTGTCGGTCTTACCAATCTCAATTCCGAGATCCTCGACAAGGCGAGCATGGTCATAGATGAGCGTACCACAAGTAAGGATATCATCAACTATATAATCAAGACCTGCAACGAAATGGTCGCCAACAGCTGCCTTACAAAGGACAAGATCCTCGGCCTCGGTGTGGGCGTTGTTCCCTCAATGTGGGGCAAGCTCAAGATATTCTACAAGGACGGCGTGCTCGATTTCAGCAACTTCATCGACAAGCTTTCCAGCGGCCTCAGCTATGATATCTGCTGCGGGAACGCAATAGGTCTTATGGCTCTTGCAAGCAACGATTTCCGCACACAGAACGGCTACCAGACCAATCAGGCGTTCATCCACAACGGCAATCAGGTCAACCTTGCTATAATCAATAAGAATGAGCTTTCAAGCGATTATGTTTCCTATACCTCAACGATCGAGAAGTACATCGTTTGTCTCAACGGCAAGCCTTATGAGGGCTATCCGAACGGCTCCGTGAAGGCAGAGCTCTCGCGTTCGGCAATGCTTTCTGCGTTCTATGAGATATACTCCAAGGACAAGACACCCGTTCTCTATGAGCTCACAGAGGGCGACAAGTCCAGGATCGACACCGACAAGGTGTTCATGGCTCTGATGCGCGGCGAGGAGCCCGTCAAGAACCTCGTTGACGACATTATCGCAAAGTATACCGTACTTATCAATAACCTCGCTATCAGTCACTTCGCGAAGAAGATAGTCCTCCATAATTTCAAGCTCAACGATAAGCAGTTCGACTACGTCAAGCGCGAAATGATACGTCTCGTCAGTGAGGAAATAGCCGACAGAGTAGTCCTCAGCAAGCTTGACGGCAAAAATAACTTCCTCGGCGGCTGTGCCCTCGTTATCCAGGATAACTTCTACGTCCGCGGAGGAATGCAGTAAAAACAAAAGCTCCCGTTATCATGGGAGCTTTTTTAGCGGTCAGCACTGTCGGGCGATGCTGCTTTTATCTTCTGTTCTGCCTTTTTCCCTGTTATGAAGCCGGCAAATGCGAGCAAAGCAAATGAGATGAGCATACCGGTGAGCGCACCGCCGGTATCTATGAGGACATCGGTGAACATACAGGCGCGTCCCGGGACAAAGTGCTGGTGTATCTCGTCCGAGCAGGCATAGAGGAAGCAGAATGCAATGACGCCGAGGCTTTTCCAGCTGAAAAAACGTCTTCTCCCGACAGACATAGAGACAGTGAACCCGAGAGCGGTATATATTGAATAATGGGCGAGCTTACGGACGATATGTTCAGCCTTGTCCATGATAGTATGCTGCTTTGAAGGGGGCATATCTTTGTAGTCGCGGACAAAAACGTCAACGGCAGTTTCGGTGACCTTGCCGCTTTTGCCGGAGGATTCCGAGGAATTATCCTGCGAGAACATGAAGATCACCGCCATGCAGGCAACGGCAAGCAGCGCGAAGATCACCCGCGCCGGATATATGTTTATTTTCAGATTCTCCACCACCCTTTTGTCAATGATATGCTTTGATAATATTTTATTATACATTCTTTTGCCTGTTTTGTAAATAATTAATCGTGATTATTGGTATAAATTGCCGAAACATTGAGTATTTTGTCACCTTTTTTGGGAGAAAAATTTCTGAAAACCGCTTGTAACTTTCCGGATTTAATGGTATAATATAATCTGACAGTTTGCGTCTGTCAAAAAAAGTCCTATCCGGCGCTTATTCCGCCGCTAACATACATCACCGGAGGTTCAAATGAAAAGGTTTTTCGCCAATGTGTGGACCAAGAGGGCCTTTGCGCTCGTCAGCGTGCTCTATGCTGCGGGAGCTTGCTCGCTCTGCTGGTACTCGCTGTTCTATGACATACATATCCACGGCTCGGTTTCGCAGAGCCTTATAATAATAGCAATCTCGGTCATGGCACTTGTTGTCATGCTCTATACGCGCAGGCAGATACTCACAAGGATATCGAGCTTCGTGATACTGCCGGCTATGCTGCCGGTCGTGCTGCTTTACTTCGGGCATTGGGGAATGATAATCCCTATAGTCGTCACGGGTCTGCTGATAATGCTGCTGTCTGGTGCCGGCGAGGGCGCGAAGACTGCTCTTGGCACAATAACGCTGCTGATGTATGTTTTCGGAGCGCTCGGATATTTTCTGTTCACCTCGTTCTTCGTCATTTCGGACAAGACAGAGGTCGTTGCGGAGGGAGTTTCACCCTCGGGAAGATACCGCTACAGGGTAGTGAATACCATCACAGAGGACCCGCAGAACGGCAGCACTGCTGTCTATGTTGAGCCGAATTACGCCGACAAGGAGTTTCTGTTTGCGACCTTCACACTGAAGAATATGGAGCGCGTGGTTGACCTTACAAGACCTGCCAGCGAGGAGATAAACATTGAGTGGAAGACTAAGACGAGAGCCGAAATAACCCAGGAACTCAACGCTAAATCAGAAAATATCGTTGTACGCCTTTCGGACAAGGCACTCGAAAAGCTTGGCATCACTGATGCTGATCATTATACGCTTTACGGGATCTCCTCGGCTCAGAAAAGAGCGCTCGGCAAGAAGGAGTCAGACTTCAACGACATCCTTCTCGCTGATGTTCCTGACGACAAGCTCAGCGTTTTCAATCTTGCAAAGGACGAATCAGGGGCATATTACGTCATTCAGCCGACTCCTGAATTTCTTGCGGAGACCGGGATCATGGAGGGAACAAGGATATACCTTCGTGACCTTACTGAGACACAGCTCCGTGCGTACCATATCATTATTGACAATGCTATCTACCTGAATACTCTTACTGATGCCCAGCTTGCCCAGCTTGGTGTTCCGGAGTCTGGTGATGTCATGTACTTCAACGGAAATGTCTGCTTCCGCTATTATGTAGCGGAGATCGAGGAGTATTTCGATACTGAGTCGAGGCATTTCTCACTTGATCTTTTAAGCTGAAACAGAGCGCGGTTTATCCGCGCTTTTTTTTGCAGCGTGACGCTGCGGTGAGCCCCTGAGGGGCTTGCGTTCGTGAGGAACGGCAGTCTCCGTTCGCTCACGGCAGCTAACTCTGACTTCTTGCCGCTGGCATCTAAAAGTGACACCGCAGCTACTTGCTGATAACTACTCACTTTCTATTGACAAGAGGGGATAAATGTGGTAAAATAAACGTATAAATTATGCTCTCGATATGGAGTTTAATTATA
>ODAI012539478.1_pt1 | contig 12279 bp, 11 predicted proteins | sample 1539321 | NCBI WGS metagenome assembly ODAI01 (sample SAMN02144231, study PRJEB22623) | gut metagenome | biome: sheep rumen | host: Ovis aries | place: New Zealand
CAAGGTTCGCGCAGCGTTACTATTTAATAGTTCGAGCGAAACTTACACCCTCCCCTCCGAGGGAGGGCAAACGGTTTAATAGTCCCTGACTACCTACGAGGGGTGGGGGAGATGGTGCAGGGGCACGCCCCTGCCGAGGGAGGGCAAACGGTTTAACAGTCCCTGACTACCTACGAGGGGTAGGGGAGATGGTGCAGGGGCTAGCCCCTGCCGAGGGAGGGCAAACGGTTTAGTAGTTCTCAACTACTTCCGTGGGGTGGGGGCGCCCGCCCCGCCCGGGCTAGGGCTTGACAAAATTTTAAGATGTGGTATAATATTAAACTGTATAGGTTTAATCGATTAAGGGGCGTATTTACGAGCCCTGCACCCGAACCATATTCAAAAGATAAAAGCATATTGAACGGAGAACAATGATGGAAAAGCTGCTTTTTGTTTACAACAGTAAAGCCGGCAAGGGGCACCTGAAAACCAACCTTTGTGACATTATCGACATTTTTACCAAAGGCGGATACAGCGTGACCGCTTACCCAACTCAGGCAAAGCTTGACGGCTACAGAAAAATAATGGAGGAAGGCAGAGATTATGACCTTATAGTTACCTCCGGGGGTGACGGCACCCTTTCGGAGGCTGTTAAGGCTCTGCTCACTTTTGAAGAAAAAAAGCCCCTGGGCTATATCCCTGCAGGCTCTACGAATGACTGCGGCAACTCTCTTAACATCTCAAAAAAGCTGATAGACGCAGCTCAGGAGATAGTTGACGGCATCTATTTTGATTATGATATCGGCCTTTTCAACGGTGAAAGCTTTGTCTATGTTGCAGGCTTCGGCGCATTTACCGATGTTTCCTACGAGACAAAGCAGAATATAAAGAACATTTTCGGCCACGCGGCATATGTAGCGGAGGGTCTCAGGCGCGTGCCTACCTACCGCGGCCACAAAATGTCCGTCTGGCATGACGGCGAAGTGACCGAGGGAGACTTTATCCTAGGGCTGGTATCGAATGCATTCTCTATCGGCGGAATGAAAAACCTTGTCTCTGACAATGTAGTGCTTGATGACGGCCTTTTTGAGGTAGTTCTCTGCAAAACACCGCGCAACCCTATTGATTTCAGCACCACCGTTTCAAACGCCGCCTTCAACAACCTTTCGGAGAGAAATTTTGTTACCTTCAAGGCCTCTCACATCGTTTTCAAGTGTGATGACGAGATAGCGTGGACCCTTGACGGTGAAGCCGGCGGAACTCACAAGGTGGTAGATATCCAGAACCTGAAGCAGGCCATTCGCCTGAAGCTGAAGAGCACTGGCGTTACCGAAGAGCAGGAGGAGTTCAACAAGGCGCTGGCTGACGCACTAAACTATTCACTCTCGGTAAACATTGACGGGCGTTATGAAGACGCTGCCGCCGAAGCCGAACAATAGACACAAAAAAGCCCGGGGCAGCAGTCTCGGGCTTAGATTATTTAAAGAGTTCAATATGAAAAGATAGAATTACTAGGAAAATAAGAATAGAAAAACAACGGCCTGCTCTTATTAAAGGCTCCCTCCTCACGCACCCCGTCGCTTTGCTCAGGAGTGCATTCCTCGGTCGCGGCGAGAAGATAGCGGTTTTATCTGTAGTAGAGGTCGCCTGTCAATGGGCGAGAGCCCGGCGAGACCAGATGCCGCCCCGTAGGGGTGGTTGAATGGTCTCGCTTTAATAAGAAGCAGGCAGTTGTTTTTTATGCTGATCTATCCTGGCAATTCTACCTTTTTCGGCTTGAAATAAATAATTAAAGCTTCGCCTAAGCGGTGATTTGCTTTTAGTAATACGCTCGAAGTCCGTGCTGAATTATTTATAAGCTTTACGCCTAACCAGGGGGCTTTCCGGTCGCCCCCTAGAACCCCTTCGGCTACACAGCTCTGTGCTGATCTTCGCGGTGCGACTGTTTAATATAAAGTCAGCGCTAATGTATTCTTGTGCTCCACGCCTATTGAACCGCCCACTTTGTGCGTACAGACACAAAAAAGCCCGGGGCAGCAGCCTCGGGCTTGAATATTACTTGGTGTTTGCCAGGTTCCATCTCATCGGAGCTATCCTCTTGGCCTTTGTGTTGTCAAGAGTCCAGTTGTTAAAGGTCATCGATGGATCGAAATAACGGTAATCCGTTCTCATCTTGCCCTTGTTCAAGCTAAGTCCGCTGGCGCCCGACTTCTGGATAACGGCACCTATACGGTGGTGCTCCTTCTCATAGTCGATGATTTCCTTAGCGGTCGTGATCCTTGAATCGCATACATTATAAATGCCCTCATATCTTCCCGTAGGAACATTGATGATGCCGTTTATAAAGTCGATAAGATTGAAAACGCAGCAGAAAGTAAAGCCATATTCTCCCTCCTGGAAAATATATGCTACGCTCTCCTTGGTATCAAACACTCTGTCGTGCAAATTCTGTGTGTACTCGGAATCGTAGATCGGCGCAACTCTTGCGATGACAGGTATAGTGTCAGACTTCTTGAACGCCTTCTGCATGAGCTTCTCACTTGTCAGCTTCATATCTGCATAGTTCGTGAAGCCCTTTTCAGGCGCTGTCTCTCTGATAGGCTCTCTGCCCTTCTGGATACCGTATATCTGTGTAGTACTCAGAAGAATGAAAGACCTTACCCCTGCCTTGTCCGCAGCTGCGTAAATGAACTTGTCACAGGCCTTGCTGCTCTTCATCTCCGTATCTGTGATATAGGGGTCAAGATCATTATCCACCGAGCAGGCCAGATGTACCACTACATCTATCTTGTTGCTCGTAATTACAGAGGTGATCGAATCTTTATCTGTGATGTCACTCTGTATGAACGTGTAATTAGGATCCTGTCCTATATACTCGTTAGACTTCGAGTCAATTCCGTATACACGGTGCTTCTTGTGCAGAAGGCTGGACGTAAGATAAAGTCCTATCATTCCGCTTGCTCCTGTTACCAAAACTGATGCCACGAAAGTCACTCCTCTCCCAAAGGTGATAATTACTTAATCTATATTATAACACATATTTTGATTTTTGCAAACACTTTTTGAAAAAAACAGAAAAATTTAGATTTTCTTTATAAATTGACTTGCTATATTTAGTGAATTGTGATAAAATTATATTGTGGTTCTTTGTTTATCACGGGGTTTGGATAAATATTTTAACATTTATGGGCGGTTTTTCCCGATATTTTTCCACATTTCGGGCGCCCTGCTGTACAGCGTTCCGGACTCATTATCAATATATTATCATAAGGAGACGTTTTTACATTGCTTTACTACGATCTGATCTTTCTTCTGGGGCTTTTCCCGATCGCCGCTATACTGTCCTTCCTTGACAGGAGCGCCGAATATAAGAATCTTATCCTGATACTTACATCGGTGCTGTTCTTCTCATGGGGGCGGCCGTTTGCGGTGTGTCTGATATTCCTTTCGTGCATATTTGACTGGCTCATCGGTATGATAGTGTCAAAAAATGTCGAAAGAAGGGCGCTCTGTACACTTCTGCTGATACTTGACGCTGCTTTCAACACTGCACTGTTCATGGTTTTCGGCCACAACTATCTGTTCGACGGCGTAAAGAAGCTCTCCTTCGAGAGCACCGTGCTGCCCCTCGGAATGGGATATTACTGCGTCAGGGGCTTTTCCTACGTGTTCGATATCTACAAGGGCAGGGCAGAGTATGAGAAAAACATCTTCTGTCTGCTCACCTATATGGTGTCCTTCCATTTTATGCTGGCAGGCCCCCACATAAGCTACAGCAAGCTTGAACCCTCCATCAGGAACCGTGAGATGGACGGCAGAAAGCTCAATGACGGCTTTGTTTCGCTCGTTCTGGGGCTTGGCAAGATAGTCATACTGGCGCCTGTTTTTGAAAGGATAAAGCTGAGCGGCCTGAACGGCCAGGAGATCACCACTCTGGGCTGCTGGCTGGGTATGATGGCCTTTTTTGCAGAGGGCTACTTCATGCTGACGGGACTGAGCGATATGGCTAAGGGCTTCGGCATGATAAACGGGTTCGAGTACCCCTCGAACTACACAGATATCGAGGCGGATAACCTCTTTACCGGCCTCGTGAGAAGCTTCAACACAACGATAGTTGACTTTTTCTCGGATGTTTTTGCGTGCAGAAGAGTGAACAATGCTGTGCTGAAGTCTCTGCTGATAGTTCTGTGCGGCGCGGCACTCTCTGTGTGGTACGAGGCAAAGCTTACGTATCTTCTGGTGGGGCTGGCAGCGGCGCTGCTCATAGTTATCGAGAAGCTGTTTCTCGGCAAGGCTATGAAAAAGCTGCCTGCGGCGCTGAAATATCTCTACCTGGTTATATTTGCTATGCTGATCTTCGGCGGCCTTTATTTTGACAGCCTTTACGGCTATAAGAAATGGCTGCTGGCGCTGGTCAACGTAAATACTAAATATATGCTTTCTGTCTCCGTTAAGGACGCAGTGCTCAAAAATATAACTCTTATAGTTATCGCGTTCTTCATAGTTTTTTACCCTGCGAAAAAGCTCGTGCTGGATCTGTGGAAGAACCTTTCACGCCGTTCGAGACGCGCCTACGGCTTTACCAAGATAACTCAGACCATACTGACCGCGTTCATTTTTGTGCTTAGCATAATAACGCTGGCAGTTCAGACAGCTGCGTAAGGAGGGCGGAAAATGAAAGATCTCAAGAATTTCAGCATTGTTGAGGAGGAGGGCGAATACGAGTCCCCCAAGGAATGTGAGCTCGCGGAGCTTGCCTCGCAGAAGCTTGAAAAGGACAATACCGAGGCGCATTACCGCTTTATAAATATCCTTACGCTCACTCTTATCCTTATTTTTTCATCAGTTCTTTTCCTGACCGTTTCGGGCAGCGATATAGTTGACAACAACAACGTTCTTACCTGGAAGTCATTCTCCTCGGGCGATTATACGCGCTCGCTCAAACGCTCATATGACAGCGACCTGCCCTTCCCGGAGGAGATGAAGATGCTGGAGGAAAGGATATCGCTGATATACGGCATCGGGAACAAGGTGTCTGACCCTGTGAAGGAGATAGATGAATACACCGATACCCAGCATAACAGTTTCGATCAGCCCGATGAGCCCGAGCCGGCAGCTGACAACAACGACGAAAAGATAGTTACCTCGGTCGTAACCGACGAAATGGGCATAACCGTTACCACAGAGGCCGAAAAGGACGATGATGGCAAGGTGACGACCACTACCACCGCTATCGACCGCCCCGATGACGAGAACGAGACCTCTACCACCACGACCACAACGCCGGCGACCACCACGAATACCGATCCGCCTGAGTTCACCGTGACGGAGACCTATCCCGTTGAGCAGCCCGGCCCGACTACCACTACCACTACCCCCACCGCCGAGACCACCACGCCGACGGAGACCGATACTGAGCCCGTTATCACTGATGAGCCTGAACAGTAGCTCTGCTGACGCCGGCAGGTTTGAGTTCTCTGACGACAACAAGAGGTACCACACCTATAACTATTATCTGAGGCACCGCTTCGGGAAAAAGGTGTTCAAGGTGCCGCTGAATGTTGATCTCGGCTGCCCCAACAGGGACGGCACAAAGGGTGTGGGCGGCTGTGCGTTCTGCTCCGCCAGAAGGAGCGGAGACTTTGCCGGCGACCCCCGTGACGATATCAGGACGCAGTTTGAAGAGATGTCCGCGGTGATGCGCACCAAATGGGCAGACGCCCTGTGCATACCGTATTTTCAGGCAGGCTCCAACACCTATGCCGATACCGGCACCCTGAAATCTATGTATGAAACTGCGCTCTCGCTTGAAAACTGCGTAGGGCTCTCTATAGCCACAAGGGCTGACTGCATAGACCGTGAAAAGGCACGGCTTCTCGGAGATATCGCCGAGAGGACTTACCTGACGGTAGAGCTGGGGCTGCAGAGCGTTCACGACGAGACTGCGCTGAAAATGAACCGCTGCCACAGCTATGCTGATTTTCTGGCAGGGTATGAGCTTCTGAGGGAATACGGCGTAAATGTCTGCGTGCATATAATAAACGGGCTGCCCGGCGAGAGCCGTGAGATGATGCTTGAAACCGCCGGAGCGATAGCAAAGCTTGATCTTCACGCGGTAAAGGTACATCTTCTCCATATCCTGAGAGGAACACAGCTCGGAGACCTTTACGAACAGGGCAGGATAGAGCCTATGACGCAGGAGAACTATGTGAACATCGTCTGCGACCAGCTGGAAAGGCTGCCTGCACATTTTATAATAGAGCGTCTCACCGGCGACGGCGCCAGAGCCGATCTGCTGGCACCCCTGTGGAGCCTAAGAAAAAGAAATGTACTAAACAGTATAGATAAAGAACTTGCAAAGAGAAACACATATCAGGGATCAGCCCTTGATAAATAAAAAAGAAGGTAAAGTAAAATGAAAAAAGCAATGACGATCTCCTATGAGATAGAGGACAAGCTCTATCTGAATATCACCAATAAGTGCCCGTGCAACTGCACTTTCTGCATAAGAAACAACGGAGATACCGCCTATGGCTCCGATCCGCTCTGGCTCGATCACCAGCCCGATGAGCAGGAGATAACTGAAAACCTTAAAGGCAGAGATCTCGACAGCTACAGGGAGATCATCTTCTGCGGCTACGGCGAGCCGACCTGCGAGTTTGAGCTTATGAAAAAGACCGCTGAGTATATCCGCTCAGTGTCAAAAACACCGATAAGAGTGAACACCAACGGCCTCGGCAGCGTGATAAACAAGCGCGATATAGCTCCCGAGTTCAAAGGCCTTTTTGATACAGTCTCCATAAGCCTTAACGCCTCGGACGCTGAAGCCTATGACAAGGTTACAAGGCCTTCGTTCAAAAACGTCAACTCGTTTGAGGAGATGCTCTCGTTCGCAAAAGAGGTCTCGGCATATGTGCCCGATACTATGCTGACGGTAGTCGATATCATCGGCGAGGAGGAGATCAGAAAGTCTCAGGCTATCGCTGACAGCATAGGGATAAAGCTGAGAGTAAGAGAGTATATTGATGAGGAGTGAACCGCAATGCAGGAATGGGAGAAAAACCTTCTTGATATAGCACCTTATGTGGCTGGAGAACAGCCCGATAACGATAAGATAATAAAGCTCAACGCAAATGAGAACCCCTATCCGCCCTCGCCTATGGTGGAAAAGGCACTGGCGGAGCTCGATGCGAAGGAGCTCAAAAAATACCCCGATGCCAACGGCTCTGAGCTGGTAAAGCTGCTGGCTGAGAAAAACGGCCTCGGGACGGGGAACGTGTTCGTCGGCAACGGCTCTGACGACGTGCTGGCGCTGTCATTCCGTGCGTTTTTCAATTCAGAGAAGCCTATCCTCTATCCCGATATAACCTACTCGTTCTATCCGGTGTGGTGCGATCTGCTGAAAATACCGTATAAGCTCTGCCCCGTTGATGAGGATTTCAGGATAGACCCTGAGGACTACTATGAGGAAAACGGCGGCGTGGTCATCGCGAACCCGAACGCCCCCACAAGCATCTGCGAGGGAAAGGAGTTCATACTTGATATCCTTGAGCACAACAGGGACTGCGTAGTTATCATTGATGAAGCTTATGTTGATTTCGGCACTTATTCGGCGATAGAGCTTATCTCAAAGTATGATAATCTTCTTGTAACGCAGACTTTCTCAAAATCGCGTTCCCTTGCAGGAATGAGGATAGGAATGGCATTCGGCAGCGAAAAGCTCATATCCTGCCTTAAAGCCGTAAAGGATTCCTACAATTCCTATCCGCTCGATACGGCAGCACAGCTTGCGGCCTGCGCCTCAGTTGAGGATGAGGTCTACTTTATGAGAACGGTGATGAAAGTAAAGCAGACCCGTGACGAAACGGCACAGTCTCTCAGAGAGCTGGGCTTCAGGGTGCCTGAGAGCGGCACTAACTTCCTCTTTGCAACTCACCCTGAGCTTTCCGCTGAGCAGATCTTTTCCTATCTGCGTGAAAACGGCATATTTGTAAGGTACTTCAAAAAGCCGAGGATAGATAACTACCTCAGGATAACGGTAGGCACTGACGAGCAGATGAAGCTTATGTGCGAGCTGCTTACAAAGCTTATCATAAAATAAAAGCCCGGCGGCGGGCAGCTGACTAAAAACTGAAAGGACGAGCGCAAATGAAGCTTCTTATCAAAAAACTGAATGAAAATGCGGTAATACCGCAGAGGCAGACCCCCTACAGCGCAGGGTATGACCTTTGCGCCTGCATAGGCGGTGAAGGCACCGTGACCATTAAGGCAGGAACGACAGAAAAAATACATACAGGCCTTTCGGCCGAGCTGGAGGGCGAGAAGAATGCAGTGCTTCTCATATATGCAAGGAGCTCTCTTGCTTCAAAATTCGGCATTGCCCCTGCAAACTGTGTAGGCGTTGTTGACTGGGACTACCGCGGTGAGCTGATAGTTGCTTTGCATAATTCAGGCCCTGAGGACTTTACCGTTAATCACGGAGACCGTATAGCTCAGCTGGTGATATCACCTATCTTCACGCCGGAGGGAGAAGAGGTGACAGACCTCTCCGATACAGAGCGCGGAGCAGGCGGCTTCGGCTCAACAGGTAAATAAAAGCATTATTCAATTTATTATAAAGGAGGAACTGAAAATGATAATTTACAACGCAGAGATCCACACAATGAACGATACCCGCGAGGTCATCGAAAACGGCTGGATCGAGATCGAGGACAAGAAGATCAAGGCCGTTTGCACAGGAAACCCTATTGAGGTGCAGAACACTGACATCAATGCAGGCGGAAAGGTTATCTACCCCGGCTTTATCGATGCTCATACCCACATAGGGCTGTTTTCAAGCGGCGTCGGCAAGGAAGGCGAGGACGTGAACGAGACCTCCGACCCGATAACACCGCAGCTAAGGGTGCTTGACGCGATAAACCCTCTTGACCATTCCTTTGAGGAGGCAAGAAACGCCGGCATCACTACCTGTCTGGTGGCTCCCGGCTCGGCAAACCTTATAGCAGGCTCTATCGCGGCGATAAAGACCTGCGGCAGAAGAGTAGATAAAATGCTTATCGGAACTGTAGGAATGAAGTTCTCCCTCGGTGAGAACCCGAAGATGACATATCTCGGAAAGAATGCAGCTCCGATGACAAGAATGGCTTCCGCTTCAATGATAAGGGAGGAGCTCAAAAAGGCGTGCGATTACAGAGATGCTATCCAGGAGGCGATCGTAAACGGCACGAAGGCGCCTGCTTATGACACAAAGTGCGAGGCTCTCCAGCCGGTAGTAAAGAGAGAGATAAAGGCGCATTTCCACTGCCACAGGGCTGACGACATTTTCACCGCAATGAGGATAGCTAACGAGTTCAACCTTGATTACGTGCTCGTTCACTGCTCAGAGGGACACCTTGTTGCTGATGAGCTTGCAGCCGAGAAGGCAAAGTGCATAATCGGCCCGATGATAAATGACCGCTCCAAGCCCGAGCTTGCGAACCTCACCCCTGAGAACGCGGCGATCCTTTCAAAGGCAGGCGTTGAGGTAGCAGTCTGCACCGACCATAACGAGATACCTATCGAGTACCTGCCGCTTTCGGCAGCGATAGCAGTCAAGCACGGCCTTGACAGGGAAAAGGCTATAGAGGCTATCACAAGTGCCGCTGCACATATAAGCGGAGTTTCCCACAAGGTAGGCTCACTGAAAAAGGGCCTTGACGCAGACCTCGTTATATTTGAGGGCGATCCGCTTGACCTGATGAACTCACCGGTGCTTGTAATGTGCGAGGGAGAAACTATAATAAATAAGCTTTGATACAAAATTCAAACACCGCTCTCATTAAGACAGATACCTATATAGAAGTTTTGCCCCTGAGTGTTACAAAGCACTCAGGGGCATTGTGAATATTTATGTTGCTAAGCTAAATCATAATTTGATGTTGCAAGATTAACATATCCGTTAAAAGCCGCCAATATGACTTAATGTTTTAGAAGCGACTCTTGAACCTTCATTCATTGCATTTATAATATCACAATCTCTCAAATATGAACAAAGAAAGCCAGCATGATAACTGTCACCGCACCCAGTTGTATCAATTACATTATTGACAGGCACAGCATCCACTCTATATTCTTTTCCCATATAATAAGTAACGCTGCCATTTTCTGCAAGTGTAATGTTAAATATGTTGTCATACTGTTCAGACCATTTTTGAAATTGTAAAAGAATACTCTTCTCACCACTGATAAAAAAGAAGTTAATGTACGGTACAATAGTATCTATTTTCTTAAAATCTCTTAGCTCGTTGAAGTCAACGGCAAGCTGAAAACGACAACTCTTTCTAAGTTCTAATACATCATCAAAATTAGGAGAATCAAAGGTTATAAAGATAATATCAGCACTTGCAATTCTGTTCTTGTCAGAATCGCTAAGAAGATATGTGTCATGAATACCACCGTTCCATGAATCGTCCTTGAAATATCTATCACCTTTCTCAGTAAGATAAATCCGATGGTTTGCAGTAGCAGAGCCTGGAATAATGTGGATAAACTCTTTGTTGATAGGTTTATTTTCAATAGATTTCAATATTGCCTTACCATAATCATCGTCACCAATTGCACCAAGAAGATCAACTGAAATATGATTGTATTTTGATGCAATTGCAGCAAAGTTCAATGCTTCACCACCGGGACGGATTTCTCCAGTATCATCAAAAACATCTACGCACATACAAGTCATAGCAATAATATTCACATTTATCCAACCTTTCTGTTTTGGAAAAGTAAATTACGATTTAGTAGAGAAAGCCAAGTTGCCTTCTCACTAACCCTTATTATACCAAACAGCCCCGAAATAGTCAATCTCTACACACTTTTTCATACCCTTTTCGTTGCATTATACCGCCATTTGTGCTATAATCAGGATATAGAGCAGATCGAAGTTGAAATGCAATGGATAACGAAAACGAAATGCTACTGCTGAGGAAACTTTAGCTCACTTAAGAACAATGGAACGTAATTTTGGTATTCTCAAGCCGTATGTGGTTTACGATTTTCCATAATCGTAATACGACATACCGTGCTTGTGAAAATTGAACGAGAGTTTCACGCCCGCGCTTGTTTTTCGCCGTTCTACGGCTATTTTTCTCGCTCCTGCTGTGATATACATGAACAAAGTTCATGTACGAGCTATGCGACTTTTCTCTTTATCCGCACGGCTCTGAGAGTATTTTACCGGGCTTCGGCGCAGTTATGATGCCGGGTGGGCGGCAGTCTGGTGAAACCTTCTGTTTGGCTCTCCCTGAGCCGATTTTGAATGTCGATATGCTTATCGTTACATTCAAATTTCTGCCCTGCCTGATCGCCCATGAAAATACCCCTTAACTTATCTACCGTGAAATTTGAAGATTTGCTCATGATTTTCTAAAAAGTTTACAGTTTGTTCATGACAATTCTCCCTCCTGCATAGTTTCAACACGGGATTTCTGTTGATGATGACGGTGATTTTGGAGGGTGGATTTTTCGAAAATGGGATTGCTTTTTCAAGGCGGATGTGGTATAATTTGTGGGTAAGAGACAGTCCTCAACAAAATCATAGTAAACGGGAAATATTTCTCGGAGGTGGTGCTTATGTTTAAGACAATAAAGGTTGAAAGTAACCTTGAATTGCCATACAACCTGATTGATATTCAAGATGGAGAAAAGCGGTTCATTTTTTCATTCACGTGTTTCGATGATAATCAAACAGAGTATTCAATACAGGCAGGCGGAGTAACCGGAAAATTTGAAGTTACATATAAGTGCTGTGGAATAGATAGCAATTTTGAGTGCGATATTACGATAGGAAATCTGTATTATTTTTATATCGAATTGGAAAACGTATATGAATGTCTTCCGGGTATTGAGCCTGTTGCAGTTTTGAAGAATTATGGTGAAACACTAAACCGTACAAACATGACGTTTACATTCGATAAATTAGGGCATTGTAATGTTAATGGCTGTTTTAAGAATGCGTCTGACGGATATAACAGCGGAATTATTTTTGAACTTAAGATAGATATGTCTTACATATATGACATACTCACTTCTTTGGAGAATTTTTTTGATGAATTGAAACGGATTCAGGGACATAGCAATTTTTATTGAACCACATACGAATATACATACAAGCTGTGAAGCATTCCGCTCCGCAGCTTTTTTATTTCCCCCATAACATTTTCACGATAAGAAAAGTTTTATGGCACACCCAACTTCGTGCGCACTGCGAATAGACTTTTCCCCCGAAAGTGCGCTATAATTTTAGTGTGGGGCTGAGTGGTTCAG
>ODAI011998848.1_pt1 | contig 12278 bp, 13 predicted proteins | sample 1539321 | NCBI WGS metagenome assembly ODAI01 (sample SAMN02144231, study PRJEB22623) | gut metagenome | biome: sheep rumen | host: Ovis aries | place: New Zealand
CGCCACCGCCGTCTATCTCCGCTATCTCTAATCTCCTTTGGGGTCCCATTTTTGGTCCCTTCCGATCCCTTCGGCCCCTATTGGACCCTTTTGGAGTCACTTCAAAACCCCGTCTGACGCACATCAGATGGGGTTTTTCTTTTTATCTGTACAACATTTGTACAACAGAATCATCCGGCTTCTCATTGCGAATGATTGCACGAATTCTAGCGTAACAATTTGATTTACAAGCATTTATTATAGGTTTTTTATAAATTTGCAGAAGGAACTGTCAATTATGAAAGACCTCGGCCACAGCGTGGAGAAAGAGTGTCTCCCTGTGAGACAGCAAGAGGGAACGGAGCGAGCACCGTTCTCCTCTTGCCCTTCGGGGAGAACAGACTGTTAATCAGCAAGTTATGCTCTTTCCGCAGCAATATACTAAGGAACTGATTATAACGTATTTATAGAATCTTTATAAGCATGGAAGCCCAAGAAAAAGACAGAAAGCCAACCACCGTTAGCGTCGATGCTGCCATCCGTGACTTCATCAATCAGGAAGCGGACCGCCTGGGACTGTCGCAACGAAAAATGGTTTCGCGCCTTTGGGAGTTGTACGAACTCGAGATCGAGAAGGAAAAGGCCCGTTCTTCGGAGGTGCCGGACACCGAGGCGTTAATCAAGAAAATATACGATGCTCTTGAAAAGGTGCATAAGCGCGATGATCGCATCATCGCTTTTATTCGGGAGCAGGAAAAAATCTTCCTAAACCCGACATTGAACAGCGTTCAAGCAACAGAAAGCACACTGAAAGAACTTGTAAACGTTTTATCTAGCTTAGAGTAGTTATGAAAATTTTAAAAAAATGAACATCAAGATTCAGGACAAAGGTGTAAGCAAAGACGCTGACACAAAGAGTAGTTCCCGTTCTCTGGCAGAGTACCTCAACCACGAAGACGAGGAACGTCTGGCACAGGGAAAAGATCCTATTCCCTTCCTCACACCTGATGGCCAGGAGGCCTCTACTGAAGAGGTCATTGAGGCCATAGATAGCAATGCTAAAGGCCTTTGTATAAAGGACGATAAGTATTACCACTTAGTTATTGCCCCTAGTGCAGAAGAGATTGAAGCTATGGGCGAAGGTGATATGACCAGGTATAAAAACGCTATCGCATTAATGAGAGCTATCCTTGACGCTTATGCCGAGAACTTCAACAGGGAAGGCGTAGAGGCCGCATCTGATCTTGTGGCATATTGGAAACCTCACTTTACACGTGGCGATGATGATGGGTATCAGCTCCATTTTCACGTGATTGTTAGTCGTAAAACCAAAGAAGGTATGGATGGGAAGACTCGGAAAATCTCTCCTCTTACTAACCACCAGGACACTGAGAATGGTCCGGTGAAAGGCGGCTTCGACAGGAAGCTTTTCTTCCGTAAGTGTGAAGCCATTTTCGACAAGCTTTTCAATTACGAACGCAGCGTCGCAGAGTCTTTTGACTACCGCAACGCCATGGCTCATGGAAGCAAAGAAGAAAGAGCAGAGCAGACACAACGCTTAGCTAAGGAAAAAGCCGAAGAGATAAGATCTTCTATAGAGGAAGGGATTAATCGACGCCGGAAGAACATCCAGTCCAAGAATGACATAGAGGAAATTGCGGCTCTTTTAGATGGGGAGAAGATGTCTCTTCCTTCAAAGAAAGAAGCTATTCCTATGGCTCTCGAACAATCCGAAATAAAAAATGCAATCGCAGAGATATTCTCCAGATCCCCCAATACGGTTGACAGTTTTTTGGCACTCGCCATACATGGTATCACGTGTAGAAAGGTCACGTCGTAGGATGGAATAGAGTCTCTGGATTTTTATCGCGGTGGAGTGAAGTATTCTTCTCTCATTCTTTTCCCTGACAAAGAACATAAGACTCTTCTAGACCATTTTTGTAGGTTTACCAATTCTACTCCTGCATATAAGACCAGAGAATATCGTGCAGAGTTGAAGGAAAAACAAGAGAAAGAGGCCGCCCAGCGCAAGTTCGGCGGTCCGAAGCTTAGAAGGTAAATCATTCATGTTAAACATTTTAATTCTTATATTATGGACAATAAGATTCTTGAGGCCCTCTCGCAGGTGCCTGAGCTGGTCGAGGCAACCGAAACCACCAACAAAATCAACCAGGAGCAGAGCCAACGACTGGCCGAGATCGCACAAAGGAATGTTCACGCGGACATTCCCGGGAGTGAAATTGGCAAAGTCACCAAAGCCGTTGAGGAAACGGTGAAATCTACGCAGTGCGCTCTTCCGTACAAGTTGCTGAAGGCATTCTTTCACGCGTCAAAGATACGGTTGAAGATGCTGTGGAAGAAAAAATCAGAGCTACGCCAGTAAAGCTGGAACACCATCATACCCATGCCACTACATATGATATGGCAAAGCTGGCCAGTGACTGGGCGCAAAAGTGGCTGATAACGCTACTGATCCTATGTTGTACGCTGGCAGCTGTCATATTCGGCGGAGTATATTGGTATTTCACGAGCGAGCACTACTGGGGGAAGGAGTATTCCAAGGTGTACCATTCCAAATATGCTACTGATGAAGAAAAGGAACTATTATTGGATCATGCCTATGCGGTTGGATTGTTACCAAAAGAGTATTATTCAAATCCAGACTACGTGAAGTCAAAAATCAAACAAAACCAGCAGGTAATCAAAGAGCGGAGAAAGCAAGCTAACTCAAACAAGGGTAAATATAGCACGAAGATTCCACTCGAAAGGTAACATGTTTAGTAAAACACAGGGGCGCCTGGAAATCTTACAAAGTTGTCACTATATTGTGTAAAACACGTCATCTGCTTTTGGTGGTTAATAATTGCGGCCCAGATTTCTTTATCTGGGCCGCTCTTATTGTTTTTAATAAAGATTCAGGATGCATACATGTCAGCGTTTCCTTACACAAAAGGGTTACCTGACTTGCCTTTATTAAGTGAAAAGTGAAAGAAGATCAGTTAACGATGATGCCATATTCTGATCTGATTCCTTTTGGGAAAAACCGACGATAGACCAACCTTTATCTACATAATACTGAAGCTTACCGTAAAATAACATCTTTTCATTGTCATATCTCTTTTTGATAACTCTGTAAGCTGGTGTAACTCGACCATTTTGTAAAATGCACTCAAACCACGCACAATCTTTATTTGTTTGATTGACCCTAATATTCCTCACTTTTACAAGGGAAATGGAAGTGCCTTTAGCGTACACGGTTTTATATGCCTCTTCACCTTCTTCAACCTCTGGTGCATTAAGGACCACTTCATCCAAATGAAATTCAGGATAATCGCCAATAGCCGGCTGTGCCATATCAGGATCACTTATTTCCTTAAATGGAGAGCTCTCGACTAAATACTTTTGAGTATCCTCGGTCAGACTTGTTGTGAGGGTATAAACTGTCTGATTCTTTTTTGAATACAGTGGTTTACCAGTCCAATAATCAGTCCCAGTCCTTACGGATCTCGTCACAACTGTAGTGTCAATATTCAGGCTTATCACTCCGGCAATGTCAAGCTTCCGATACAATTCTCGAGAGTTTTTGTCATCACATCTAAACTTTCCGACTGAGAATTGGGTATATGTAGGAGAAATTTGATGCTCTTTTATATATGAGTTAATCAATTTCGACACTTGGTTTTCGGTAAGTCTAGTAGGCTCATTAACCTGTTTGGACGAGCAAGAGACTAAAGAAATGCTAAGGATGATAATAGAAAAAAACAATCCTACAGTTGAACAGAAATCTAAATTTGTTTTCATGATATTAAGGTTTTTAATTGGTTTGTTATTTCAATTTTCGTCTATAAGAGAAAAAGATTGGGGTTTTCTAACATACAAATCAAAAGAACAGCACAAAGATGTGATCCGGCTATCTTGGCCGATTATTCATTCTCGATTACATATTCCGGAGCATATCCACCCAATCCGAGATGTGTATGTTCGGAATATGTGGTCAGAATAAGGTCTTCTCTAACGATGTATTGCGTGTCTAGAAGAATATTATTGCTTTGCTTTGTCAATGGCCACAGTTATCGCATCTACAATGCTATCTGCTTGACGTATGCACTTCGCACATATTGGATTATTACTTCTAACAGGTTTCGATGATTTTATCATTGATTGTGCATTAAAACAGGGAATCTCAATGACAGAAGGATACATGTCTCGCAAAAGAATTTTAACGGTAATAGCGTAGAATCCTTCAACCCGCGGATCACTAACAGCTCCATACACACCCTCGTAACCACACGCGACACCTATCATTGAATTAACCACACTAGAGGAAGAGTAACTACGAACTTGTGCTTTCCTATCAACCCGTTGGACAGAGATTATATTATTATAATCAAACCCCATTGAAACACCATTTCGCGAAAAATAACACTTTTTCATTATATCGTCCATTGCAAAAATATAACTATGCTCAAAACCTACACTTCTCATAGTTGGCGAAAAGCCATCAATCTCTGTTATAATCATGGATTCATCTCTTGCAGGATCCAGGAATGCCCTCAATTGTTTTTGCCGAGGTTCTTGTTTTTTATACAGGATTATCAGAAGAGGGAGCAGTATTAAGAGTGAGAACATAATAGTATTGTTAAATTTATGAATATTAATGCTTTATGTTTATATGAATAGTGTTCAGATTAAAAATTATTAATGTGACACCTTCTGGCAAATTCCTCGTCGGACACACACAAGTATATTATGCCTTCAATTACTCCTATAAAAAATGAGAGAAAGCCAATACAAGCAAGAAAAATATACACTTTACCCATTTTATAGTTGCCAATGTAAAATTTATGGAGCCCAAAAGCTCCTCCAAGAATAGCTAGGATAGCAGCGGTTATTCTACTCTTATCAAAGACTGAGATGCTACTTTCTTCCTGTAAATAACTTAAATCTGCAGGAATAGCCTGCTTGGTGCATGTGAAGACCGCTCCGCAGTCACTACATTTAAATACTCCCTCGGCTAGAACATCAATGTTGTTGCTCGAACATTTAGGACACTTTTTGCTTTCCATGATTGTTTTTGTTTTACTTGTTATTTCTATCTTTCGTCTATAAGAGAGGATGACTCACGTTTTCTAACACCAGGATGCAAAAAAAATGACCACGGTGTAAAACAATAATCCTGATTATGGTGAGATTTACTTTTTTGTTGCAATTAATCTCAAGCGCCTCGGTCCGGGGCTTACGCGGTTGGCCTTACAGATGTCAATCGAGACTCCCAAACGGCTATGGCTCATGAATAGGTCTTCTGGAAGTGTGATGCATTTGAACGTTGATGCTAAATCTTCGAAAAACCTTGCTTAACTGAGCCCACTGTTTTGGCCTGTATAATGAGTCTATCCATCACTCTGTTGATCGCGTTCGCTGCCCTGCTGGAGTCATTACGTCCGAACAAATCACAACACTCTTAGATTATTTCTCATATTTTTGTTCATGGCTTAACGTAACCATTTAGTCATGTTATAACGCCAGTATATTGATAATCAGCGCATTGTTAAAACCCTCAACCTTTTTCCCATCAATTATTATTCACTTGCTGACTTGACTTATCAATTCAAAAATGCTATATTTGTTTACTTTTGATAACACTTGAAAACCACACACCTCCTATTTATTAAGGCATCATGACTTTCGAGGAAATTATACATCAACTCAGAGAAAGGAATAATCAGGTCACTCAATGCTTCTTCTTCTGGGACGGACCAACGCTGCAACACTTGGAAGAGATTCGCCGTACAGATCCGCTCCGAGCTGCAAAAATGAAAAAACCCATTTGTAACACATGCAGGCCGGCCCTTTTAAAAGTTTTACATACCCTTTATGGGAATGTCCATTTTGATTACGATGAATTGGTTACTGATTTTTACTTTTACCTTATTAAAGACGACAAGCTCGCGAGCATTCAAGATCCGCAGGCATTGATGGGTTGGATTGTACGTGCCGCCTATTATTTCTTCCTGAATGAAAAAATAAAAAAGGACAAGGTGTTAGAAAATACACCGATTGAATCTCTTAATGATGCCGGAACAGATATTGAGGACGATGACAATGCTGCCCGGACACGCGAATTCGTTCATGAGGTTCTTGCAGCTATGCCCAATCGGACATATGCAAAAATACTGGACGAGGTAACGTTAGAGGTGGCGCAATATAAGGGGAAGAAGAAAGCAGACACCATGCGCCTCTTGGCTGAAAAGCTAGCTATACCTATTGATAACTTATATGTGAAAGTGTCACTTGCAAAGAAACAATTTAAAGAGACCGCCATACGATTAAAAATGAGTTGATTATGAATAAAATGAATCATATAAGTCAGGAAGTCTTGGACCGCTACATCAGCGGTAAGGCTACTTTGGAAGAGATTGCCAAAGTGTCCATAGCCATGAAGAAGGACAAACAGTTCAAGGAGATGGTTACAATCCTGGAAAACCTGCACAGGAATGGTGTGCTGGATGAAGATGGCGGAGAAATTCCCATGGCCAGCATGGCTGCCATGTCCGAGGATAATCTGTGCGATGTAATGTGCGAACACTACATTCTCAAAGATTATTTCAAGGACGCAGACAAGGGTAAGCTAGATGATGGGCAGCTTGACAATCGCTGGATGAAGGAGTCGGGGACGCCGCTCCATGATATCGGCCGAATCCTTGAAAGTAATGGAATGACAGTCATCCGGAATTACAATTCCACCCCTGAGGATCTGAAAGAGGCATTGGATAATAAATACAGGGTGATTGCCGTCGTGGATTATGGCCAGCTTTGGAATCATCTTTCCGACGGAATCTTCCACGCCGTCGTCTGCATCAATATCGTCGATGGCGTAATCCGTATTTTTGATCCTGCTATTGACGGCTGTGCCAATTATACGTTTGAGGAGTTCTGTAAGGCGTGGCATTATTCCAAGAACTATATGGTCTGCGCATCGGCGAACGGCCTGAAATACCATCCACATCCTATTGATGTGAGTGATGTTATTCTGGATGACGATTTGCTGGAACTTACGGAAGCCATTGCGGAAAACGCACATGAGGTGTGGGCATCGAAGCGGTATAATGAGGGATGGAGATATGGCCCGAAACGAGATGATTCCCTCCTGGAGCATCCGGACATGATCCCCTATTGCGAACTGAGTGAATCTGAAAAGTACTACGACAGAGATATGGCCATGAATACGATCCGATTAGTAAAGAAACTGGGATTTAATATCTCCCGGAGAAATACGGATTACTGTCGGCATTGTGGCGAGTTCATCTCCGGAGACATGCAGTACTGTCCCCATTGTGGAGAAGCCCTCAAGCAGTGACTTAAAGGCAGCTATTGATGACGATATCCTTTTTTAGAATGAGATGCGTTCTGTATGAAATATGATGTCTTTATAAGCTACTCGCGGAAAGACAGCCTGATTGCAGGGCAGATATATGAGGCGCTTTCAGCGGCCGGCCTGAGTTGTTTCATTGACAGGGAAGGCATATCCGGCGGCGCGGACTTCACGAAAGTTATTACAGTGGCTATCATGGAGTCCCGCCTGCTCCTTTTTCTTGCCAGCGAAAATGCATTCAGCAGCGAGTACACCCAAAAAGAGATTACCTTCGCCATAAACCAGAAAGGGAGCCATTTTATCCTTCCGCTGAAAATAGACAAGAAGGATTTCCCTGAAAACCTGGCGTTCCTGCTGAGTGATATTAACTACAGGGAGTTGTCATCCCGCTATCGAATTCAAAAGGAGCTTGTCGAGGATGTTCAGCATAAGCTTGCCAATCCACATGCGGGTGAAACCATTCGGCAGAGAGGCAGGAGGACTTTTTCATTCCTGCTGGTCACGGCAATCGTCCTTTTCATGATTGTCGTCGGCTTGCTGCTATGGATATGGAACGGGAACAGGAATCAGCGGATTGCAGAACAACAAAGACGAGAGAGGGCTGAAAGGGATCAATTAACTTGTGAACAATTATTCGCTAAAGCAAACAATGCAAAGCAATCGCTTGACTCTTTGGACAATGTGGGGCTTAATAGGGACAACGTTCTTCAGAGGACCCTTTTTTACCAAGATGCTATATCAGCTTTAGACGTTATTGATTCACTGTATACGCTGTACCATAACGATTTCGATTACAAATCTCATTTTGAAGAGTTCAGCAGGAACAGCACAGGAAGGCTGAGGCAAGACTTTGAAAGACGGAGAATAAACCTGCAATCGCTTTTGACGGAGAAAGTCGAAGTGAACTATGATTATTATTCAAAAGATAAAAGCCCAGACAACCGTGATGCTTTATTATATTATTTAGACATGGCAAAGATCGCTTGCCCGGAAGACTCAACAATCATCACGAAATATAAAGAACTGCAATGAAACGCCTGCTTACCATTCTAGTTGGAGTAATATTGGCAACTGCTTCTCTTTCAGCCCAAGATGCACGTTTTTCTTCTCATTTGAAGACGGCTACCAAACAATACGAAGGCGGGAAGTATAATGAAGCCCTGTCTACTATCCGCATAGCGCTGGACCGCTTTTTGCCCGATGAAGCCCAAAAGGCAGAGGCTGAGGCACTTAGGAAGAAATGCCAATCACAACTGAGCAGGTTTGAGGTCGGCACAGATGTGGTCTCCCTTCCGTGGCAGTCATGTGTTGATAGCATTGCCGTTTTCACAGGGAATCCTAAAGGTGTTAGCGTCATATCGGACTCCCCCACATGGTGTAATGTCGAGTTTCAAGACAAGTATATCCGTGTTTATGTAACGGAGAATGTGACCCATATTGATAGGCGCGCCATAATCACTGCATCATTGGGGAGGAGCAAAAAAAGTGTGGTTGTCAACCAGGTTGCGAAACCGGAGGTCAATAAATGGGTAATGATTCAGACGTCCCCTTCAGGGGCCAACGTTACCATTGATGATGGATTCGTAAGCAGCGTTCCCGTACTCAATAAAATTCTCGGTGGCCGAAAGCATAGGTTTGTCTGCACGAAGAATTCTTATCAGACAAAGGATACAAGTATTTTCATTCCGGATTCTAATGTTGGGGATACGCTAAAGATCATGATCCCCCTTAAACCGGAGTTCACCAAGTTAAAGATGTCTCTGGTTAATCCCGAGAATGGAGAGATAAATGATCCGCACTTGCAAATCAGGGTTAACGACCGGCTTCTGGCCTGGGAGTCGGAATTGGAAGATCCGAAGAATTACACTTATGATGATACGAAAAAGGTACAGCTATATCATGTATATAGTGACGGAACCGTTCCTGTTGACCCGGGTGTTTCCCAGATTACCATGAAGGCTAAGGGATTCCATGATTTTAAGATATGGACTCCACAGCTGGATGCCGGTGAGGAGTATCCTGTAGATTTGAGACCTAGACCCCGCACGGGAACACTACAGGTCATCAGGCTGGACGATGGCTATTATGCCGGAGCGAAAGGAAGCCACATCATTCTGGATGGTAAATATGATTTGGGAATTCTCAAGGACACGCTCACAAAAGAGATTATTATTGGTCATCATACTTTGGAGGCGAAAAAGAAAGGGTTTTATTCCTTAGATAATGTGGAAATAGAGATAAAGGAAAATGACCCTGCAGAATGGCTGCCGCTTATATTCCCGTTTGTCAACTATTCTTTCTCTTCGTACCCGGATAGTGCTGTTATTTCCGTGAATGGGAAAAGGTTAGACACGCCTACACCATACGTATACCAAAGAGGAGCCACGATGGGTATCGGCAGTTTTGATGTCGTCGTTGAAAAGCCGGGTTATTCTCCGGTCAGACATGCATTTAAGCCGGATTTTACCGTTCCGGATTCAACCTTTTACTATGAGTTCCAGTTACATCCTTCTAAACAGATCCGTATAAAAACAAAATGGGGAAAGAAGGAAGATTACTTCTTGACGGTTAGAGGGAAAAAGGTCAATGGCGTGTATCCCGCGGATTCTGTTTTTTATAAAAGGCAACAACTTCCAACCGTGATTTCATTGACACCAAGATCTGCCCCCTATACTATATCAATCTCCAATAAGAAAGGAAAGGAGGTCTATTCTCATTCTTTCAAGTATGGAGGGCAAGAGAAAGATTCAATTAAAACGGCACACCTTTTCAACAGCACCTATCATGCAACAATCATAAGGGCGAATTATTTTTATATACCTAATCGTCAATACTTTACCATTGGAGAGAGTCCGTCTAATGACTTTTCGCCTGTGGGAAGCATCGCTGTAGGTGATTTTAGTTTCGGTTATAAAACCGGATTATCCACATCTGTTGTACGCTCTACCGTTTTCTTAGAGCGCGAAAAGAATCGCGAACTCGGGATAGATGGCAAAACACTTCAAGAACGTTTCCCGTTGATTCCCGCTATCTCCGTCGTATCCAATTTAGACTTTCGTATCGGCGGAATTGTAGCAAATGCTTTTCGAACTAATGTGTTAGCCTCATTTGCGTACTATCCTAATTTCTCCAATATGCTGTCCATTGACACCATATCCGGGTTTGACATCTTTCTAGGTTTAGAGCTTTCGTCTTTAATCCCCGTCTTCAATGTGAATGTTCGTGCAGGGTATCAGATGTACCGTGGTATGAAAGCCAATATCTTTATGGGGAATCTGACGAATTCAGGGATTGATCAGGTTGTCTCACGGGACTTCTCAATTCCGAATATGTTTGTCATTTCACTTGGGTTCTCTTTGGGAACAGGAACAGGGGAAACGGCATGCACCCTGTTTAAACCCTTCTAAAGTTATTTCGAATAGCTTCATCAATTAGGCATTTTTATAATAGGAGTCTGGAAAAAGGGAGGGTGACCAAGTCAATTGACCTTGGTCACCTTCCTCTTGATTTAGGATGTGGTTGGAATCTTAGTTCATCACAACTCGAGCTGTAATCTGGTAAGATTCCACTTTGTCGACTATGACGCTAATGTACATTTCGATGGAGAGGTTTCCGGCACTCACGGTGGGAATCAGGTTCGCAGTAAAACTGATTAGGTCTTTGCTGTAGGACACCGACTTGTTCTTGAAGTTCCAGTAGCCGCCCATCGTCTTTCCATTGGCATACTTCCCCATGAAGGTGTTGAATTCAGTGACGTAGAAGCTGTTGAGGGAATACCCTTTGAAATCATCCAGGTATTTTGCGAGTTCCGGAGCGCAGCCGCTGGCCACATCGACGCTGATCTTCTCAAGATCAAAGGAACTGTAGGTATTGGAGTACTCCATGTCGTCAACGAGGTTCACTACTTTCACATCGGTTTTTGCGGGGGCCCATTTCCCTTCAGCAGCCGTGAAGGTCTGAAACTTCTCAAGCGGAGTAATACCAGTACGGTCTCGGTAGGAATTGCCCTGGTAGGTGTAGTTTGCGAACATCATGTTGTCGTCAAAGGAGAGCGTTCCGAAGTCAGAGAGAGAGTAGCCACCATCGGTAGGGGTATAAGTCCCGGAAATATAGTCGGCACAGTGGGTGTCAGTGATGCCGGCAAGGATGCTTGCGAATGGCAGTTGCAGGACATCGTGCAGGCCTTCATATTTGGCCACAGGCAAGGAGACTTCCGCTACATAGGAGCCGTCGTTATGCAGTTCGATGCATCTGATGGGTCGCTGGTTGTTGGAGAAACCAAGATTGATCTTGGCGTCCTGGAGCGTGTAGATCACCGGTTCGTAGGTGGGGGTGTCAAGCTTGTTGCAAGAAACAAGAGCGAGGGCCGAAATGGCAGCGATGGAAAGGTAGATGTTGGTTTTCATAACTGTAGTTTTTTATTTGTTTAATTTTTGTTGGTTGTTTTTCAAATTCACCTATAGGAGGGATCTCGAAATGAAATCTAACAGACATCTCAAATTTTTTTCGAAAAAATCCCGTGCCGTCAGCTTTTGCTGGGACACTGACAACATATTGGCATTGCCGTCCTCATCTACAGGAGATAATCCTGCATGCCGGAATGTAATAAGCCCTTTCAAGGCCTCGTCAACAAGGAATGTTTTTCCGACTCGCCTCCTTCCATATACTGCTACCAATTGGGCTTTATTACTTAGAAAGAGGTCGTTTAGCTCCTGTATTTCTTTGTCTCGACCGATGATTGTCTTCATACATTTATGCGTCTTATTGTGCTGTAAATATAGCAAAAACATTAATTCCAGCAAAATAAAACGGTAAAATCCTTTTGTGTATGAAACGCAAAACTCTCAGAATCTGCTATTTGGTATTAGAATGTCTGTAGGCGTCACGAGAAAACCCCTTTGAGAGCATCTCAGAGGGGTTTTTCATA
>ODAI013786388.1_pt1 | contig 12277 bp, 13 predicted proteins | sample 1539321 | NCBI WGS metagenome assembly ODAI01 (sample SAMN02144231, study PRJEB22623) | gut metagenome | biome: sheep rumen | host: Ovis aries | place: New Zealand
AGACGCTGCGCGGTCGGGGAGGCGGTATCATCCTGATGGGCAAAGACTTCGAGAATCCCTGGGGACTGAAGACCCCGAAGGGCGTGACAAAGATGATGTCGCAACTGCTGAACTCGGCCGTATTCCCCGGTCAGCAGGGCGGTCCGCTGGAGCACGACATCGCAGCCAAGGCTGTGGCCTTCGGCGAGGCCCTGCAGCCTGAGTTCAAGGAGTGGGACAAGCAGGCGCAGAAGAATGCCAAGGTGCAGGTTGAGGAGCTGGTAAAGCGCGGCTTCACCATCGTTAGCGGAGGCACGGACAACCACTCCATGCTGGTAGACCTGCGCTCGAAATATCCCGACCTGACCGGTAAGGTGGCTGAGAACGCCCTGGTGGCAGCCGACATCACGGTGAACAAGAACATGGTGCCTTTCGACACCCGCTCGGCCTTCCAGACCAGCGGCATACGTCTTGGTACCCCCGCAATCACCACGCGCGGAGCCAAGGAAGACCTAATGGTACTCATTGCCGAACTCATTGAGGAAGTGCTCAACAATCCTGAGGACGAGCAGGTGATAGCCAGCGTTCGTCAGCGCGTCAATGAGAAGATGAAGGACTATCCGCTCTTCGCATATTAAAAAAGAATAATGATTACTAACTTAAGAACAATTCTATTATCGCTGCTTGCCTTGCTGGTGCTTTCGGGTCGGAACGACGCGAGAGCCCAGCAACTGCAGGCTTCATTATCACACTATTCCACCGACGACGGACTGCCCAGCAATGCCGTTGCCGGACTATACACCGACGACTACGGATACTTGTGGCTGGCCACCTGGAATGGTATATCACGATTCGACGGATACCATTTCTACAACTACAAGACGGGTGTGGCAAGTGGTATTCGCGGACTGCACAACCGTGTGGAACACATCACCATCGACCTGGCCCAGAACGTATGGCTGAAGATGTACGACGGCCGCATCTTCGTCATCAACCGCAAGACCGACCGTATAGAAGACCCGCTGGAGGGCGTTGGCGACCACAGCGACCTGCTGGTCGACTATTTCTTTGCGCCCTATGTCACCCGGATGGGCGACCTGCTGATATCGTACGGCAAGGCTGGACTCTACAAGCTGCACCTGGACCGCAACGGATACAAGCAAGACCTGATTATCACCAGCGGACAGACGGTGAACTGTGTGGTGGAAGGATACCGGTCGGACATCTGGGCAGGAACCGAAAACGGCATACACCGCATCAACATGTCGAACCTGTCGCTGGAGCGTAAGGGATACCTGGAAAACGAACACGTCAAGTGCCTGGCCACCAACGGATATAACATTTTTATCGGCACCAAGTCGGGAGGCATCTACCGCTTCACCTACGGACAGGAGCCTGAGCTGCTGAAGAATGTAGGCAGAGAGATTACAGGACTCTTTGTCGACAGCCGCGGAGTAATCTGGTTTTCCGACCTTGGCGACGGGGCTTACCGTCTGAAGCCAGAGACGGGCGATGTCAAGTTTTTCAGTCAGCGAGTGATGGTACCCGAGTTCACCAGTCGAGGGGCTGAGTTTGCCGAGAAGCTGGGACACGTCTGGGTGCGCATGAACCACGGTGGCTATGGCTACTATAACCGCGAGACCGACGAGGTGGAATACTTCCACAACGACCCCAGCAACCCTTGGAACCTCTCCAACTCAGTGAACGCACGTCTGGAGATGAATGACGGTGTGGTGTGGGAGTCGACCATCCGCCGAGGGCTGGAGAAGCTGGAGGTACTGAAAAGAACCATTGCCCGCACACGGCCCCTGCCCGAGTCGACACTGCCGCTGGACCATGAGATACGAGCTATGTGCTATGACTCGCAGCGGCATCATACGCTGATATGCAACAAGCACGGCAGCATCTTTGTCTACGACGACCAAGGCAACCAGATAGGACACATCACACACGACTCGAAAGGAAACCCCATAGGCCGTCCCTACGGCATATCGGCAGACTCGAAAGGCAACTACTGGGTGTGCGACAAGGACAACGGTGTCTACAAGATTACCCCAGGCGGCAACGGCAGCTATACGGTGCTGAACATCAGGCACGACGACAACGACAAATGGTCGCTAAGCAGCAATGCAGCCTACCAAGCCGTAGAAGACAAGAAGGGCAACATCTGGGTGGCCACCTATGGCGGAGGAGTGAATCTGCTGAAGAAGGGCAAGGACGGCAAATACATAGCCTTCCATTCGCAGAACGTGCTGAAGAGCTATCCCGCGGGGACTCACCAGAAGGTGCGCACCATCACCGTTGCCAAAGATGACAAGGTATGGGCCGGTACCACCGACGGCATACTCATCATATCGATGAAGAACAACAATGTCATGGTGGAAACACTGAAAGAGCCGGAGAAGCTGGAAGACGGTTTGCAGAGTACCGACATCGTATGTCTGGCCTGCGACAAGAGCGGCACTGTGTGGGTAGGCACCAACAGCGGTGGACTAAGCCGCACCACGAAGCAGGAAAGCAGCGGTGCCTGGCGCTTTGAGAGCTACGGGATAGCCGACGGACTCCCCTCTGAGGAGATACGCAGCATCACCTTCGATGAGAAGGGAAACGTATGGTTTGCTACCGACCACATACTATGCTCGTTTGATGTCAGCAAGAAAATCCTCACCACCTTCTCGCAGCTCGACGGTGTCGACGACACGATGTGCTCGGAAGGCTCTGCCATCATGGCAGGAGGCGGCAAGATTCTCTTCGGCACCATGGACGGATTCTACACCATCGACCGAAAGAAGCTCACCACGTCGACCGGATCGCTGCTGAAGCTGCGCATCACCGACTTCTTCCTGGACGACGTGCTGCAGAGTCCCCGACTGACAGACACCTATGACTACTATGTGCCAGAGAGCAAAAGCGTCACCATACCAAAGGAGGCCACCACCTTTGCCTTCAGGTTTGCAGCACTGAACTACTCGCTGCAGCACCGACTGGTGTATCAGTACATGCTGGAAGGCTATGACGAAGACTGGCAGAATGCCGACAAGACACGAACGGCCCTCTACGAGGACATTCCTGCAGGCAGCTATACATTCAAGGTGAAGACATTCCTGCAGGAGTCGCCCGAGGCCTATGACATGCGCACCATAGAAGTGACGGTGAAGAGGAACTTCTTCGCTTCTGCTCTGTTCTGGATATTACTCATCATATTCCTTGCGCTGACGGCAACGGGAATATGGTGGCTACTCAAAAAACGAAAGACCAAGCAGCCGGACAAGACGTCGGAAAAGGCGGAGACAGAAAGCACTGAAACAATAAAAGAACAAAAAACTGAAGAAAAAACTGACGAATACGAAATAATTGAGGAATAATTCTTTGCTATATCCCTATTTTTTCGTACCTTTGCAACAGAAAAAGGGGTCGTGCCGATTCGATCGGGATACTCATCAAATTACACTGAAAACAGAGACCGCTTCTCTAGTCAATGGCGGGCCACAACTCTGCCAGGCAGAAAGCCGAAAGGCCGGTGGATTACAACGACGGAGAGCACTCGAATCTTTTAACAAAGGAGTTTTCATCACATCATCGGGCGACCCCATTTTTTTCATTCACATCTTAAGCGTTTAGAGTTATGTTTTCCGGTATCATTGAAGAGTTTGCTACCGTTGTAGCCATCAAGAAAGACAGAGACAATATCGACTTCACCCTGCGTTGCTCGTTTACGGGCGAGTTGGGCATCGACCAGAGCGTTGCCCATAACGGCGTGTGCCTGACGGTAGTACGAATAGAAGGCGACACCTATACGGTAACAGCGATGAAAGAGACCTTGGAGCGTTCGAACCTCGGGCTGCTCAAGGTGGGTGACAAAGTGAACGTAGAGCGCTCTATGCTGATGAACGGCCGACTGGACGGACATATCGTGCAAGGCCATGTGGACGAGACCGCCCGCTGCATAGCCGTAGAAGATGCCAACGGAAGCACCTACTTCACCTTTGAATACAAACTTGACAAAGAGATGGCCCGCAATGGATATTTCACCGTTGACAAAGGGTCAGTAACGGTCAATGGTGTCAGCCTCACCGTATGCAACCCTACGCAGAACACTTTCCAGGTTGCCATCATCCCGTACACCTTTGAGCATACTAACTTCTGCGACATTCAGGTGGGGTCGGTCGTGAACCTCGAATTCGACATTATCGGTAAATATATTGCTCGCCTGCAGCAACTGTCATGACCCGCAAACAACGTTACGACACCGTACTCAGCTACTTTCGCACACAGATGCCTGAAGTGCAGACCGAACTGGAGTTCGGCAGTGTGTTTCAGTTACTTGTTGCTGTTATCTTGAGTGCTCAATGCACAGACAAGCGCATCAATCAGGTTACGCCGGAACTGTTTCGTCACTATCCCGATGCCCGCACAATGGCACAGGCTGATGTTGACGACGTGCTGGAATACATCAAGAGTGTTTCTTATCCCAATTCCAAGGCTGAGCATCTGGTACGTATGGCCCGTATGCTGGCTGAAAAGCATAATGGCGAGGTCCCCTCGGACATGAACCAGCTGCTCGACCTTCCCGGCGTAGGGCGCAAAACTGCCAATGTGATACAGAGTGTGGCCTTTGGGAAGTCCACGATGGCTGTCGATACCCATGTCTATCGGGTGAGCCACCGCCTGGGACTTGTGCCTCAGTCTGCCGACACACCCTACAAAGTAGAACAGGAACTAATAAAAAACATACCCGCGGAGGATATTCCACGGGCACATCATTGGTTGCTGCTGCACGGACGTTATGTCTGCACGTCGCGCAAGCCTCATTGCGACAGGTGTGAGCTTAGCGACGCTTGTCCTTCTTACGGCCAGACTTAGCCTGCCACCCCTTCATCATCCTACGATAGAAATGGGTCTCTGCCTTGATGACATCATACAGCTTGGAGGCTGATACCACCTGAAGCATTTTCTTGTGATAACACTGCTCCAGCTGTTTCAGTTCCAGATTGCACTTGTCGCGCTCCTTGATGGCTTCTGCACACCCCGCCTCGTCGGCTGGTTTGCTCTTGCCCAGACCGCGCATACGCTGATAGATGGGACGCTGCTTCTTGTGCATCTCGCGAAAGATGGGGAATAGCTTGGCGGCCTCCTGCTGATCCAAGCCTGCTTCCTTGGTGATATAGGCCTCCATCTCAGCGTCGAACTTCTCAGGCGAGAACTTCTGGTGCTCTTGTGCTTGCAGGGTCGCTGCTGCCAGCAGGAAAAGAAATGTAACAACAATATGCTTCATCAGCTCAAATGATTCAGTTAGTCGCTAATTATCTGCCAGACATGCATAAATCTCTGTATTGTCAATCATTGCATAGTCGGCAGCATCGTCAATATACGAATTGTCCGTACCAACCTCGACAGCAGCCACCGCCGGCAATTCCTCACTCTCCTGATGGAAATAGTAGGTAAGCCCCATTACGGCTAACAGCACCACAGAGGCAGCGGCATAGAGCCATCGGCGCAACCGAACCTGGCGCGACTGTCTGTCTGACTGCGGCAACTGAGCCATCACGCGGTCGGTCAGCTGGTAGAAATAACCCTCTGGCACACGGAACGGATTCTGCCGTCCGAACGTCTCTTCAATATGTCTTTCTTCGTTGGTCATTCTGTAATCTTTGATGTTATGACGATATTGGCAGCTGAAGGTTTAATCCCGCTGCCTGAAAAACTCAGATATTTTTTTTACGGCTATATGATAAGAAGCTTTCAGCGACCCCTCAGTAGTGTGCAGCAGCTCGCTCATGTCGCTATACTTCATGTCTTCAAAGTAGCGCAGGTTGAACACCGTCCGCTGTACTTCCGGCAGCCGGGCTATTGCTTCCTGCAGCTGGGCTTGGGTCGCGTCGCCGTCGAAATATTCATCAGCCATAAGCATACTTACCACACTGCCTTCCTCATGGTCTGTGCTGACTACTGAAAAGTTTTTCTTCTTTCTCAAGAAGTCGATGCTTTCGTTGACGGCAATACGATACAGCCAGGTGGACAGTTTCGACTCATGATGGAAATGATCCAGATGCGACCATGCTTTGAGGAACACATTCTGAACCACGTCGTCTGCATCTTCGTGAGTCAGTACGATACGCCGCACATTCCAGTACAGTTGTTCACTGTACTGGCGTACCACCTGCTCAAACGCCCGTCGGCGTGTCGCCGGGTCGGACAACTCACGGATTAGCTGCTGCTCGTCTTTCTGCGTCATAGAGAGTAGTGTTACAAGTAAGGCTTCAGCTGGTTCCACATCACCTCATCGTAGCCATAGACGTCGGGCCAGGTCTGAAGTACCCCATTCTCGTCGGGCCAGAGGGTATAGTATATAATATAAAGAGGTACGCGAGGCTTCACCGGGACATACCCAATCAGTTTGTTTCGGTCTTTCGACTCAGGATGGCTGTCGACATAGTCCAACCCCTGAGGTGTCTCGGGCGACAGCCCCATTGCTATCCGTATCTTGTCCAATAGCCATTCATCTGGATTCTCCAACACAAAACGGGCCAGTTCGAAAGGTTTTGCCACTCTTACGCAGCCGTGAGAGATAGCCCTGCCGTCGCGCGAGAAGGCTCCCGGGTTGGAGGTGTCATGAAGGAACACCGAGAAATTGTTCTTGAAACGAAACACGATGCGTCCCAGCGAGTTGCCTGCCCCACCCTCTTGGGCTACGCGGTATTTGCCGCTGAGCAGCATCTGGCGGGAGACGCTCTCTACGGAGACCTGCTGGTTGGTGGCGCGTTCGTAGATGTTGTACCTGTTCCTCGTAAAGTAAGCCGTATCGCCAGCGTGGCGGACCACATCTGTCTCGACTATGCTCATAGGAATAACCCACTGGGGGTTAATCTCCATCCACTCAATATTGCTGCTCAGCTGGGGAGTCTTGGTCTTCACATTGCCGCACACCACACGCATGTCCAATGTCTCAACATCACTATAGGCATAGAGGTGATAAGCAGGAATGTTGACTACTATCCGCTTTCCCTCCGTAGCTATGGGCTGATGTCTGCGCCAGCGGCTCCGCTCCATGTTGACAATGATGCGCTTACGCTGTTCGGAAGACACGGCTGTAGGCAGCATGGCCTGCAGACGGGAATAGTAGGAATCCCGGGGCTGTATCTCACGCAGGTAGGTGTCCAGACTGTCGTTTCTTACCTTCCGAAGCACTTGTGCCGCATAGTCCTTGTCGGGGTGGTCCATCTCGACATCGAACAACCCGCGATACTTCACTGTTTTCTTCACTGTGTCCGACTTCTCGACATCCAGGTTGTTTAAAAGATGCTGTGGATTGACAAACCCGAAGCGCTGTCCGTAACAGTATCGCAGGCACGACTTCGTCAGCCTGAATTCCAACTGTGCGGCAAGCTGGCTGATGCCCTGTGGGCCAATCTTCAAACTGCGCAGGCGTTGCAGATCCTGCATGATAGTCTCTACTTCGAAGGCCCGCTCCGAGAATCCCATGTCGCCCGCCTGCCGGAGCCAGGAGAGCAGCGTGTCTGCACGATGGTCTATCCCATACCGGCTGACCCATATCAGCCTGTTGTCCGTACTGCGGTAGTAGTTGCACGTCTGGCGGTCGGCCAAGGTGGCTCCGGCATCCTCACGTACAAGCTTGCGCAGGCAGGCATCTATTTCATGCCTGTCTAACACAAAGGCAGGCGTCTTCAGTCCTGAAAACGCCTCCATCGTGATATTCCTGTCCTGATGGTTGTTTCCGCTGTTACATCCACACAGGAGCAACAACAGCAAGAAAGCCGTTAGTGAATGGCAACCTTTCTTACAACCTTTCCTATTTTCAAGATATAGCAACCTTTAGGTACGTTTAGTTCCACCCGTTGTGCCGGACTCTCTATCTTCAGGGTCATCACCTTCCGACCCGTCAGCGAGACCACCTCCAATGTCTTGCCCTGTGCGCCATTGATGGTTACCCACTGCCCGTTCATGGTGAGGGTGATATCATCGTCAATGGCCTGCTCCATCTGCAAGAAATCAGCATCGGCAGCAACACCCCTGATGGGTGCTGCAAACATTCCCATAAATACAATAGATATAATGAGTAGTCTTTTCTTCATAAGCAATTATTCGAATAATTGGTGCAAATATACAAAAAAAGTTCTATTCCACCAAACTTTTTACCGAAAAAAGTAGATTCACACGTCAAACGTAGCCTGTTCAGTGGTCAGGAAGGAATTGGGGAACACCTCCTGAGCCTCTTTCAGCAACACACTTTCATCGTCATACCGCTGCGAATAATGCCCCAGCAGCAGCTTGCCGGCATTGGCATCGCGCGCCACCATCGCCGCCTGACGGGCCGTAGAGTGACAATACTTCTGAGCCAGCAGCAAGTTGTCTTCGCCATAGGTGCTTTCGTGATACAGCATGGTGACCCCTTCGATGCGCTGGTGCAATGTGGGAATATACCGGGTGTCGCTGCAATAGGCATACGAACGAGCGGGATCGGCGGGTGTCACAAGTCTGCTGTTAGCCACCCGCTCGCCCTCTGGCGTCACCCAGTCGGCACCGTTTTTAATATTGTTGATCTGGCTGACGGGGATATGGTAGAAATCAATCATGTCCCGACGGATATGTGCCAAGGTAGGTTTTTCGCGGAACAGGTATCCACAGCAGGGCATGCGATGCTCCAGCGGAATACTCTCCACCGTCAGCGAGCGGTCTTCGTAGACCACCTGCTGGCAAGTTGTGTCCACAGCCACGAAGTCGACCTCGTAGTCGAAGTCATGACAGAACAAAGCCATCTGTTGTTTCAGCATGCTTTCCAATGCCTGAGGAGCATAAACGGTCAGCCTGGCCGTCCGCCCCAGCAGGCCGAAGGTGCTGAGCAGACCTATGAGTCCGAAACAATGGTCGCCGTGCAGATGGGTGATGAACACGGCACTGATCTTAGTGAATCTGATTCTTGAGCGCCGCAGCTGTATCTGTGTTCCCTCACCACAGTCCACCAAAAACTGCTTCCCCCGCAGCTCAACCACCTGTGCGGAGGAATAGTGTCGGGGCGTGGGCAGCGCACTGCCACAGCCCAGGATATGTACTCTGAAAGGCTCCAAGACCGATACTACTTACATGAAAAACTCGTTCTGAGCATCTTCCAGCTCAATCTCCGTGCCGTATTTCTCGCGAGGCTTCTGCCTGCTGTATTCAAACGTCTCTTCAGCATCCTTGTAGATCAGCGAGTCGGGACCCAGCTTCACCAGGTCGTAGATGTAAGTCTCCTCTTCCTCGCTGCCGCCCTCGCGCACCAGTACGATCTCCAGCTTTCCGCGCGACAGACGCCAAGTCTTATAGGTAATATTCGACTGTTCGATACTTTCGGCAATACCGCCCTCCTTGATTCTGATTCCCACCTCGTCGGAACCGTCTAACGGGTTGGGCATCACCCAGTTGCCCAGCAGCGAAGCCTGGTCGATGACCATCGAGGCCGTCTGCTTCTTGGTGCCGGGAAGCACCGCCATACGATCGCCTACCTGCATGCCGCCAAACACCTTTCCATCCTCTTGTGCCGCTGAGATGTCGATGGACATCGTGTCGCCCATATCCGTCACCAGCTGCAAGATATTCATGGCCGTACCCTCGACGCAGATTCCGTATATCGTAGGGTCAGCATTCACTATCTCTGACGAGTCGCCATTGTCAAATGGCACCTGCTTAGTACTGTTGCCGCAGCCGCCCATCATGAGCACTGCACATGCAACGACAGCTATTACTACTAATTTCTTCATCGCTTTCTATTGTTTTAAGTTTGTATTCTCTTCTTGTTTGGCTTCATCCCACAGCCGGTCCATCTCCTCCAACGTCATCTCTGTCAGGGGCTTACCCGAGCGAATGCTGTGCTGCTCGATATAGTTGAACCGGCGAATGAACTTCTGATTGGTCATCTCCAGCGCGTTGTCGGGATTCAGCTTATACAACCTGGCAGCATTGATGACGCTGAACAGAAAGTCGCCCAGCTCCTGCGTGGAACGCTCCTTGTCACCCTTCGACAGCTCGGCTTCCAACTCTGCCAGCTCCTCGTGCACCTTGCCCCACACATCCTGCTTGTCCTCCCAGTCGAAGCCTACGTTGCGGGCTTTGTCCTGCACACGATAGGCTTTGATGAGCGAAGGCAGGGCCGCCGGCACACCCGACAGCACACTCTTGTTGCCGTCTTTCTCCTTCAGCTTTATCTGCTCCCAGCTCTCCAGCACTTGCTCGGCATTCTTGGCCACAGCATCACCATAGACATGGGGATGGCGGAATATCAGCTTGTCGCACAGCTTGTTGCACACGTCGGCAATGTCGAACGACTGCTTCTCCTCCCCTATCCTACCATAGAACACCACATGCAACAGCACGTCGCCCAGCTCCTTGCATATCTCGCGCTGGTCATCGCGTATCAGGGCATCACACAGCTCATAGGTCTCCTCTATAGTATTGGGGCGGAGGCTGTCGTTGGTCTGCTTCCTGTCCCAGGGGCATTCTTCGCGCAGGCGGTCCATCACGTCAAGCAACCGTCCAAAGGCCTCCAGTTTCTCTTCTCTTGTATGCATTCTTTCCATATTGGTGGCAAAGTTACAAAGAACTGAGCAAACTACAAAATTTATTCCAAATAATTTTAACTTCACTCCAATTTGTGGAATTATCTGTAGAAAACATACCCTTTATTCATTCTTTTTTATTAATTTTGCAGCCAAAAACAAACAGCGACATGAAAAAGTGTATTTTATGGATGATGGCAGCCTGCCTGTTAGTGTGCAGCCCTGTCATGACATCATGCAGCAAGGACGACAAGGAGTCGTCAGCCCCTGTGAAAAGGGAGTACTTCACCCTATGGAACAACTGTGAGGCCCTGACCGCACTGAAACAGTATGTCGAAGACGTAACCAACCCACAGTCGCCCAACTATATCCAGGCCGAAGACCGAATTGCCACCTTCGACATGGACGGCACCTTCTTAGCCGAGCTCTACCCTTCCTATTTTGAATATAACATACTGGAATATCGTGTGCTCGACGATGCCAGCTATCGCGACAAGGCACCTGCCGACGTGCGTCAGGCTGCCCAGGACATCAGGGATTTCGTGCGCAACGGAAAAGCTCTTCCTGCCCATTTCGACATGATTCACGCCCGTGCAGCTGCCAAGGCCTACGCAGGCATGACGCTCGCCGAGTTCGATAGCTACGTGAAGGCGTATGCCGCACTGCCTGCCAACGGATTCACAGGCATGACCAACGGCCAGGGATTCTATCAGCCAATGCTCGAAGTGTTCGACTATCTGAAAGACAACGGTTTCACCAGTTATGTCGTCTCAGGCTCCGACCGATTCATCTGCCGAGCACTTGTAGAGTCCATCGGCATCGCCCCCAACAGGGTCATTGGCATGGATGTATGCCTCAAGTCAAGCCGACAGGGCGAGAATGCCGGTGTGAACTACGCCATGGGCAAAGAGGAATACCTGATACGCACCGACTCGCTGATTATCAAGAACCTTAAGACCAACAAAGTGCTGCAGATTACACAGGAGATTGGCAAGGTGCCTGTGCTGTCGTTCGGCAACAGCGGTGGCGACACCTCGATGCACAACTTCTGCCTGGGAAACAGCAAGTACCGCACAGCAGCCTTCATGCTCATTGCCGACGATGATGTTCGCGACCATGCCAACCGCGAAAAGGCACTCAAACTGGGCGAGCAGTGGCGACAGGCAGGCTATCATGTCATCTCCATGCGCGACGACTTCAAGACCATCTATGGCAATGGAGTGCAAATGACCGCATTCACCTATTAATAATGCTCAACAGTTCGGTGCAAGAAGATAGTTCTGAATCCCTTTCCATTCACGCAGTGCATAGTCCACGGCCTGTTCAGGAGTCAAATCAAATTTCTGCTCCGCTATGGTGTCTTGAATAATCTTCAGTGTGGGAGCATCCACAGACTTCGACAACACTTCATACGCTCTCTGGAAGGGATTGATGGTGTCAATCAAATTGATACTCAACTTGTCCAAGGCAATAAACATTCGTAACTTTGCCTTCAGAAATCAAAAGTATTACGTTATGACTACATTAGCATTGAACAATCTGTGGACATATCTTCAGGGGCTTTCACTCTCACAGAATGATCGCGAGTGGTTGGCAAACAAACTGATCCTGCCAGTTGAGAAATCGGAAAGTTCCGATGAGCGCCAGTCAGGGGCGTCCTTGAAACGGGTGAGCAATAAACGCGCCGACCCTTTTGGTGTATTCCGCCCGGTGGTTCTTGTACGAACGGGCGTGGGCGGTTTCAG
>ODAI011918049.1_pt1 | contig 12276 bp, 12 predicted proteins | sample 1539321 | NCBI WGS metagenome assembly ODAI01 (sample SAMN02144231, study PRJEB22623) | gut metagenome | biome: sheep rumen | host: Ovis aries | place: New Zealand
GAGGCTTCTTCGTCAGCCGGCGCTTCGATCGACACATCGAGGACCTCGGACGGCTATGTGGCGGTTTCGGCCACGTCCTCATCCCGCCTGAAATTCCAGGTGGTCAAAGGGGAGGACACCTACAACTACGACATCAGTTCCGACGGAGAGCCCTCCGTATTCCCCCTGCAGTGCGGGGACGGCACATATCAGTTCCGGGTCATGGAGAACATCACCGGAAGCAAGTACGCGGAGCTCTACTCCACCTCGGCTGACGTTCAGCTGTCGGATGAGTTCCAGCCTTTCCTCCGTCCCAGCGACTACGTGGATTATTCCGAAGACTCGGCCTGCGTGAAGAAGGCGGCGGAGATCTCCGCAAAGGCTGGCTCGGCCATGGATGTGGTCTCCGGCGTATACGAGCTCATATGCAGTGACGTCACCTATGATAAAGAGAAGGCGGCAACGGTACAGACCGGATATCTTCCTACGCCGGACGAGACCCTGTCCAGCGGCAAGGGGATCTGCTTCGACTACGCTTCACTGGCCGCGGCCATGCTGCGAAGCCAGGGCATTCCGACAAAGGTCATTTTCGGATATGTGGCGCCGGACAATCTGTATCATGCCTGGAATATGTTCTATACCGAGGAGACCGGATGGGTCACGGTAGATTATAAAGTCAGCGGAGACAGTTGGAACCGCCTGGATCTGACCTTCGCTTCCAACGGAGCGGACAGTGAGTTCATCGGCGACGGCAGTCACTACTCGGATGTATATTTTTATTAGTGGAGAATGGAAATGAGTAAAGTCAAGAAACTGGACAATCTGGGGGTCAGCGCGTTTTGCGAGAGCATGGGCATGATGGTCCGCGCCGGGATCCAGACCGATGAGGCGATCGCCCTGCTGGGCCAGAGCAAGCAGACCGAAGGGGCTCTGGGCATAGCTCTGGAGCAGATGAAGCAGTCGGTCGAACAGGGACAGGGACTGTCTCAGGCCATGGAAGGGACCGGGATCTTTCCGGAGTACGCTCTGGAGATGATCCGGGCAGGCGAGAGCGCCGGCCGTATGGAAGACGTGCTGATGCGCCTGTCGGATTACTACAGGGATCAGAAGACCATCGGCGAGAAGCTCAAGGCGGCCATCACCTATCCGGCGGCCATGCTGGTGATGATCATCATCGTCCTGGCGGTCATGCTGGCCAAGGTCCTGCCGACCTTCACCGACGTGTACGACAAGATGACGGGAAGCCTGGCGGCCTCCAGCTACAGCTACATCCGCTGGGCCTACGGCTTCAGCTGGGTGGCTCTGATCATCATGATCATTCTGGCCCTGGCCCTGCTGATCGGCCGGGCGGCCTGGAACAGCAACAAGCGGGCCGGCCTTGAGAAGCTGCTCCGCAAGGTGCCCATCTGCGAGAACATCCTGGAGAGCATGGCCCTGTTCCGTTTCACCTCCGCTCTGGAGACTTTCCTGGCCAGCGGAGAGATGCAGGACATAGCGGTCCATGAGAGCATCAAGATGACGGATTATCAGCCTTTGGAAGAGAAGCTGAAGACCTGTCTGGGACGGATGCAGGATGGACACAGTTTCGCCCAGGCAGCCTACGATGAGCAGCTGCTGGAGCCGGTCTACGGGCGGATGCTGCTGGCGGGAGAGCGCAGCGGCCATATGGAATCCGTCCTGGGACGGCTGACCAAGCTGCTGGAGGAGAACGCGGGGCATCAGGTGGACCGTCTGGTCGGCACCATCGATCCGGTCCTGTCCGGAGTCCTCATGGTGACGGGCGGGCTGTCGCTGCTCAGCGTGATGCTGCCGCTGATCGGCATCATGAACACCATCGGTTAAGCAGGGAGCAGAGGGTTTGCCATGTATTCGGACAAAGTCAAAAGAACAACACTGCTGATCGTCTGCCTGCTGATCCTGTGCCTTATCGCCGGCGTCCTCGCATGGTGGGCAGTCGGCGCCGGGAGCAGGAACATCAGGGAGGAGGGCGCGGCCGCGCTGAAGCAGACCATTACCAGCGCCGCCCGCCAGTGCTATGTCGTCGAGGGGGTCTATCCGTCGGAGCTGGCCTACCTGGAAGACAACTACGGTCTGCAGATCAATAAAGAGGATTATTACGTGACTTATGACGCCTTCGCGCAGAACCTGCCGCCGGCGGTCAAGGTCACACTCAGATGATACAGGGTACGGCGGACGTACGAGAGGTGCTATGGAACGGGAAAAGAGTTCCCTTCTGGGATTATATACAATCGGAATAGCGGCCCTGTTCCTGCTGGGATTCCTGCTGCTGGTCGTCTTCGGCGCGCAGGTGTACAGCGATTCGGTAACGGGCCAGGACGGCAACAGCCAGACCCGCGCCCTGCGCTCCTATCTGGTCACCTGCACGCAGACAGCTGCGGCGGAGGACGTGACAGCGGAAGAAGGGGCGGAGGGTCAGGTCCTGACCATCCGGGACAGCGGGACGGCCTACGGGCTGAGGATCTTCCTGAAGGACGGCTGTCTGGTCGAATACTACGGCCGCCTGGACGCGGACCTGGATCCGCAGCAGGCTCAGCCCATCGCGGAGACCTCGGTCTTTGACGTGGAAGAGATCGGGGAGGATGTGTTTGCCGTGACGACGGATGCCGGCAGGATCCTCCTGCACGCGGGAGGAGGTGATGACCGGTGAACAGGGAAAGGACCATGACTGCATTCTATCTGGAAACGGTGCTGATGGTGATCATCTTCGTGCTGGTCATCGCGGTCCTGTCACAGGTATTCGGCCTTGCCAGGTCCCAGAGCCGGCAGGCCCAGCAGCTGACCAACGCGGTCTGTCTGGCCCAGAACGCGGCGGAGGCAGCCGCCGCGGCGGAGAGCGGAGAGGAGATGCTCCAGCTTTTGCGTGAGGACGGAAACGCCGGCCTTGAAGAAAAGGCTGGGGAGAGCCTTCTGACCGCCTACTATGACGCGGACATGAAACCGGTCAGCCGGGAGGCGGCAGCGGCGGATAAAGCATCCCTGCGGCTGGAGGCGACCTGGGCGCCGGAGAGGTCGCAGACGGGAAACTTCGTGAACAGCCATATCGCGGTCTATGAGGGACCGTCGGAGACTCCCCTGTATACTCTGGACACCGGGGTCTACATCAGAGAGGAGGCGGGACGATGAAACAGATACCGATCAAACTGGGTCCCGTAGCCCTTCTGCTGACGGTCATCAGCATATGTCTGACGGTCATGGCGATCCTGACCTTCTCGACAGCGGGGGCAGATAAGGCCATGGCGGACATGTTCGCCGGTTCTACCCAGACCCGCTACGCTCTGGAGCAGAAGGGTCAGGAATTCCTGCAGGAGGCGGACCAGATCCTGGCGGGGGGAGGTCAGCTGACCGACCTGCCGGAAGCTGAGGCCGCGGACGGCGGAGTGGAGAAGGTTTTTGAAGAAGAGGGTTATCGTCTGACGGTCCGGCTGCAGCCGGCCGAAGGCGGGGACTATACCATCGAACAGTGGACCCTCGAAAAGGAATGGGAAGAAAAGGACACCATCGACGGATTATGGCAGCCGGACTTCTGATAAAGGCAGAAGCCCTGATTCCGGAAAGGACAGAAGAATGAATATTTTAGATATACTCAGGACGGCAATGGAGAGGGAGTCTTCGGATATATTCCTGGTCGCCGGGCTTCCGGTGACATACAAGGTACGGGGGCATCAGTTCCGGGAAGGAGACCGGCTCCTGCCGGAGGCGATCAACGATATCGTGGGACAGATCTACCAGGTCAGCAGCAGGGACCGGAAACTGATCGACCAGGGCATGGACGATGACTTCTCCTTCGCGGTAAGAGAAATGGGAAGGTTCCGTGTCAACGTGTTCCGCCAGCGTGGCTCGATGGCCGCGGTCATCCGGGTCATCCGGTTCGGGCTGCCGGATCCGGTCCAGATGGGCATACCGGAGACGGTCCTGTCTCTGGCGGAGGAAAAAAAGGGCCTGGTCCTGATCACCGGAGCTGCCGGAACAGGCAAGTCCACGACCCTGGCCTGCATGATCGACCGGATCAACCACACCAGGGACGGACACATCATCACGATGGAGGATCCGATCGAATACATCCATCGTCATGAGAAATCCATCGTTTCACAGAGGGAGATCTCCATCGACACCCCGGGATATCTGGAGTCCCTGCGGTCAGCGCTGCGGGAGAGTCCGGATGTCATCCTGCTGGGCGAGATGAGAGATTACGATACCATCTCTTCCGCGATCACCGCGGCGGAGACAGGCGTGCTGCTGCTTTCGACGCTTCATACCAGCAGCGCGGCCAATACGATCAACCGGATCATCGATGTTTTTCCTGCCAACCAGCAGCAGCAGGTCAAGATCCAGCTGGCCCAGATCCTCAAGGGGGTCGTATGCCAGCAGCTGGTCCCGTCCACCGACGGCGGACAGGTACCGGTATTTGAGATCATGAAGTCCAGCCCGGCCATCCAGAATATGATCCGGGAAGGCAAGCTGCACCAGCTGGATTCCGCTATGCAGGCCGGGGCTGCCGAGGGAATGTGTACTATGGACGGCAGCCTGATGCAGCTCTTCCGGGCGGGAAAGATCACCAAGGAAACGGCCCTGATCTCCTGTGTTTATTACGAAAACATGAAGAAGCGGCTTGAAATGTAGGTTTTGCCGGCCTACGGAAACCATGAAAGAAAGAAGAAGAAACAACCCCGGCAGCCCGGCGGATCGCGTCGGCGGGATCCATCTTCAGGTTTTGAATGGAATCCTGGTGGCGGTGATTGTTCTGGTAGCGGTCCTGATGCTGATCGGGATCAACCGGCTCTCGGACAATTACCATGACCTGAAAGACACAATGGCCAGCTTCATTCTCTGTGAAGAGAATGCGGATGACATGATGGACGCCTCGGACTACCTGACCAATCAGGTGCGTTCTTTCGCGATCACCGCGGATCCGAAGGCAATGGAGAATTATTTCATCGAGAGCGATCAGACCAGGACCAGGGACAAAGCCCTGGAAAGCCTTGAGAAGAACATGCCCCAGTCCGAAGCGCTGAAGTATCTTCAGGCGGCCCTCCAGGAGTCGAATGAGCTGATGGAGCCGGAGATCTACGCCATGCGGCTGGTCGTGGAGGCGCAGGGCTATGACCTGAGGACTGCTCCGGACAGGGTCCGGGAGGTCAGGCTGTCGGCGGCGGACCGGGCTCTCTCCGCGGATGAGAAGATGGAGCGGGCCAGGACCATGGTTTTCGATGAAGAGTATCAGACGAAGAAGGACGCGATCTCGGCCAATGTGGAGGACTGCCTTCAGCAGCTGATCCAGGGCATCGAGGAAAAGCAGAATGCCAACTTTGAGCACATGGCCAGCATGCTGCGGACCACCAATGTCATGATCGTAATCATGATCCTGATCTTCTTCGTGATGGTCCTTCTGATCATCTTCCTGGTGCTCCAGCCTTTGCGAAACAATATCGGCTTTATCAACCAGAAAATGCACCTTCCCATGAAGGGGGCCTTCGAGCTGCAGTACCTGGCTTCGGTCTACAACCGGATGTACGATGAGGTCCAGGCCCACAGCGATCTGCTGGCCTATGAGGCGATCCATGACCGGCTGACAGGAGCCTATAACCGGGCGGGATTCGAAGAACAGTTCCACAAGCTGGACAGGAACACCATCGGCCTGATCCTGATCGATGTGGATGAGTTCAAGGAGATCAACGACACCTACGGACACAGCGTGGGAGACATCATCCTGAAGAGGGTGGTCCGCCTGATCCAGTCCCAGTTCCGGGCTGAGGACTATGTCTGCCGGATCGGCGGCGACGAGTTCGCCATCATCATGCTCTTCGCTGATTCCAGCATGCGGCCCCAGGTCGAGGAGAAGATCAACGCGATCAACCGGCAGCTCGCCAATCCGGAGGGGAGTCTGCCCAGGGCGTCTCTCAGTGTGGGCGTCGCCTTCGGCGACCGCAGGAATCCGACAGAGGATATGTTCAAGGACGCGGACGCGGCCCTCTACGAAGTGAAGCGGGCAGGCCGCAACGGCTGCAGGTTCTATGGAGAGGAGAACGAATAAGGAAGTGAATAAGGAAGTACATGTAGGGTAGTACAAACGTACTACCCGGTAGTATGATCGTACTACCATAGGTGACATAGATATACCAGGGGCCCGGCACCTTCGCCCGGCCCTTTTTAATTTTCCTTCATGCCGCCCTTCTGAAAGTCGGACTCGGGGTCCAGAAGTTCCTTCATCCCGTAGCGATAGATGGACAGGATCACAGAACCGATGACGACGACCTCGTTGATGATCGAGGAATAGGCCCCGACCAGGATATCATAGATGATCCAGGTCGGAGAGCAGACGCACATGTTGACCAGGCGGATGATCCCGGCATTGTTGGTCCACAGGGCGATCGTTCCGGCGGACATGGGGATAAGGGGCAGGAGATTGACCGGCCCGTCCCAGGTCCACCAGGTCAGAAAGACAGCGCCTGCCAGAAAGATGGGCACCCAGCCTTTCCACCGGACCCAGGCCCAGCGGTTGTACATGGACAGCATCATGTTGCGGACAATGATGAAGAGCTGGCTGACGCAGCCTCCAAGAGCCCCCAGGATCAGAAACTGGGCGGCGAAGGCCAGACAGCCCGCTGCCTGCAGCAGATAGAGTCTTCTATTGGTTTTGACCTGAAAGGAAAAAAGGAAGCAAAGGGTCGCGACGATCCCGAGCCCCTGCGCGATAACGAATTTCATATATTTTCACCGATCATCTTCTTGTGTATCTCTCGGCAGGAAATGGCTGCTGCGCTTGCCGTTTATGCCGTCCTGAAGGAGCTGGTCCTCCGCGATCTCAGCTTCGTAGGCGGCGGCCCGTTCCCTGGCCCTGCGGGCGATGTCCCCCTCCGGAGAATGATTGAACCGATCCGGATCATAGGCCCTGCGCCCCTGTCCCCGCATCCGCAAAAGCTGGTTCAGCCGGTCCTGCATCAGGGCTGTGTTGACGATGGCTGTGACCCCGATCAGATAATTGAACAGCTGCAGGATCAGGTAGAGGGCGGGACAGTCGTTTGCTTCATTGCTGCCCCGGGCCCGGGCTTCGTCGCGGAATTTCACTCCCTGGCGGTAGGCCCAGTAACACTGGTAGAGGCCGAGGGTGATGATGGACATGACGACGACAAAAGCCGGGCTGGGCTCATTGCGAAGCCCCATCAGCCGGTTGGTATCCTTCTGGAGCTGGTAGACCCAGTAGATGTTGTAGATCATAAAAGTGAGAAAGGAAAAAACGATCCCTCTGAGAACGTTTCTCTCACGGACCTGATATGACGCGTCGTACATAGTCTGCCTACCTTTCGATCTTGCCGCCCAGAGCAGTGTAGTCTTCAAAGAATCCCGGGAATGTCTTGTTGATGATGCCCGCGTTGCGGATGGTCACCGGCATTCTGCAGATGCAGGAGGCCGCCGTAGCGGTCAGGACAATCAAAGGATCGGATGAGGCGTCGATCTCGCCTCCGGTCAGGATGGCCCGGCCGGTAAAGGAAAATCCGGAGCCTCCGTCGGAAATGTCCGCGTCAAAGGCATCCAGGACCCGGAAGACCGAGGCGAACTGGTCGCTGTCGATGCCGGTCAGCATGGAAGTGCCGGAGGCGTGGGCCATGATCACAGAAAGGATCGGCACCAGGTCCGGGATCCGGGAGGCGTTGATATTGCATCCCTGCAGGACTCCGGAGACAACGTTGGCGCTGTCGGTGGAAAGGCCTGTCGCCGCGCCCAGGGAATGGAGCTTGTCCAGGATCTGCCGGCATACCTGATGGGAATCTCCTGACAGACCGCGGACCGTGACGTTTCCGCCAAGAGCGCCGCAGCCCAGCCAGAAGGCGGCCCGGGTCCAGTCTCCCTCCAGACTGACCGTTTCCGGGATGCGGAAGGTCTGGTTTCCGGGGATCTCAAAGAAGGGATAGCCATAGTCGTCAACGGAACGGAGGATGGCGACCCCATACTGACGCAGGACGGTGACCGCCATATCCGGAAGCTCCGTGGAATCCGGCATGGTCGTCATGCGGACCGAGCTGTTTCCTTCAAGAAGGGGCAGGGCCAGAAGCAGGCCCGCGATGAAATAGGGGTCTTCCCGTCCGGTCAGAGAGAAGGAACCGTAGGAGACCTTCTTCGACAGGGTGCAGATCTCGTGGATCCGTTCCCGGTCGCGGCGTTTGATCTTAAGAGAACCTTTGCTGAAGGACACTCCCCTGAGTTTCAGTACATCGGCCAGGGGAAGGACCACGCTGTTGGGGAACTCCCCGGATCCGGTAAAGGAGACCTTCTGCTTGGTCGCCGCGGCGATGGGCAGCATCATGGAAAAGGCCTTCACATTGTCGGAACAGAACAGGGCGGGCGCGTCGCCGCCGAGGGACTCAAAACAGTTCAGCACCACTTCCAGATCCCGGGACCAGCAGCCGGGAAGGCGGGTAAAATCCTTGGCTCTGGCAGCGCCTGCCGGGCCGGCTCCCGAGGCTCCCGTCCGGACCTGATGCAGGGCGAGAGCCTGACAGGTGGCGTGCAGAAGGCTGTAGAGCACGGATGGCCGCGTATTGATCGTACCATTGAGCTTTGTTGGGATCAGAGTGATGTCCATGATTCGGTTCCTTTCTTAAAGTCCCTGCTGGATGATCTGCTCCAGCTCCAGCGCGGGGACGTCTTTTAACGTGCTGTGTCCCGGATATTCGGGTATGACGAGGGTGATCTGGTTACCCTGGATCTTCTTGTCGTTATAGGCTACGTCTGCCAGCGCAAAGGCTGGATAGGGGCAGTGAAGATCATAGCCGAAATACTGAAGGATGGCGCAGATATCGTCGCCGTATCCCTCCTTGACCCATCCCTGGGCCTGCCCAGCCTTTGCGATGATGGACGTACCCATGGCGACCGCCGCGCCGTGGGAGATGGAATAGTCACTGCACTTTTCGATGGCGTGGCCTACCGTGTGGCCCAGGTTGAGGAGCTTGCGGCTGCCCGATTCCCGCTCGTCCTCCTCGACGATCACCCGCTTGATATCGATGGCCTTGGCGATCAGCCGCATCATCTCCTCCGGATGATCGAAGATGGGCGGCCGGGGACCGGCCTGGCCCATGCGGAGGAAATTGTACAGGGATGAGGATGTGCCATTCTCGTTTCCGGTCGGATCGCCGGTCTCGTCCGTGTCCTGGGGGACCATCAGAGCGGCGTAGATGGCTGTGCTGTCCGCGATGAAGCCGGCTTTGAGGATCTCCGCCATGCCGTCCAGGAGCAGGTCCTGAGACAGGGTGGTCATGACCGCCGGATCAAAGAGGACCAGGTTGGGCTGCCAGAAGGCGCCGGCCAGGTTCTTGCCGGCCGGAAGATTGACCCCGGTCTTGCCGCCGACTGAGGAGTCGACCGCGGCCAGAAGGGTCGTCGGGATCTGTACGAAATCGATCCCGCGAAGGTATATCGCTGCTGCGAAACCGGTCACGTCTCCGACGATGCCGCCTCCCAGGGCGACCAGAAGATCGGACCTTGAGAACCGGTTCCGGGTCAGATGATCCAGGAGGTCCTCGATGGTCTGCATGTTTTTATGATCCTCACCGCCGGGAAAAACGAACCGGCTGACGTCAAATCCCGCCTCGCGAAGGGAGGAGATCAGTGTCTGCTGCTGGCCGCCGTAAAGGTCTCCCACCGTTTCGTCCGTTACGACGCAGACCCTGCGGCTTCGCAGGATCCCGGCCGTTCCGCGGCGGCGGGAAAGATCCTCCCGGATCAGGGCCCCGGCTTCCGACAGGACTCCTGCCTTCAGGATGACATCGTATTCTTTTGACGCGTTGACATGTATAGAAATCATATGAGGGATCCTCTCTCTTCCGTTAATATATTATCATATTAACATAGAAAAAAACCCGGCGAAATACATTGTACTGCATTTCGCCGGAAAAGCTTTCAGGCTGTTCCTTCCGGCCTAGAAGAACATGTTGAACCAATCCAGCCAGGAGCCTCCCTGATCCTGATCATAAGGAGTCTGCTGTCCGCCCTGGTCCTGACTGAAGGGGTTCTCCTGCCCGTTCTGGTCCTGACCATTCTGGTCCTGGTTATTCTGGCTGTTCTGGCCGTTCTGGTCGTTTCCGGAATCCTTCTGGTTCACCGGCGTTTTCTCTTCCAGCTCAAGCTTGATGTTCTTTTCCTGTCCGCTCCGGATGATCGTGAATTTCAACGTGTCACCCACCTTATGGGAGGAAATGATGGTCGAAAGATCGTCGAATTTGGTGATGGTCGTGCCATCGACGGCATAGACCTGATCGCCGGGCTGGAATCCTGCCTTCTTGGCGTTCTCCCCGTCGACGCTGTAGATAAAGACTCCGGTGCTGCCTCCGAAGAGGGAGTCGATACCTCCGAAGGGGTCATTGGCCGCGGACGCAGAGCCTTCCTGATAGGTCATTCCGGTCGACGGCTGTCCGCTGACATAACCCTTGTCGATCAGCTGCTGAGCGCAGTCGGCAGCTGTGTTGATCGGGATGGCGAAGCCCAGTCCCTCGACATCGGAGCCGGAGGATTTGGCTACGACCAGGCCGACCAGCTGGCCGCTTCCGTTGAAGAGACCGCCGCCGGAGTTGCCCGGGTTGATGGAGCTGTCGGTCTGCAGCAGATGCATGGTCTTGCCGTCAATGGCAAGCTCTCTGTCCGTCGCGCTGATGATGCCCGCGGTGACTGTGCCGCCCAGCTCTCCCAGCGGATTTCCGATGGCGACGGCCATGTCGCCGACTTCCAGTTCGCTGCTGTTCCCGTAGGTGGCCGGGGTGAGACCGTCCGCGTCGATCTTCAGGACCGCCACATCATTGGTATCATCGGCCCCGATCAGCTGGGCCTCGTATTCTTTCTCATCGGCTGTCGTGACCTTGATCTTGCTGGCGTTCTCGATGACGTGGTTGTTGGTCATGATATAGCCATCTTCGCTGATGATGACGCCGCTTCCCGCGCCTTCCGTGACGTAGGACTGCATCCAGGAGTCAGAGGAGACGCTCTCGGTCCGGATCTCGACGACACTGTTCTTGGCCGCGGAGGTGATCTCCTTGATGGTCATATTGCTTCCGGTAGCGCTCTCCAGAGTGTAGCCCGCCGTATGGGTCCCTGTGTCCGAGGAGGTCTCGGAGGAGGCTGTCTGCGTGGTGCTTGCCGGAGTCTTCTGGGCGAGGGTGATGCCCATGGCCGCACCGCCCAGTCCGAACAGGCAGGACAGGCACAGGCAACCGGCGATCAGAAGGGCCAGGGCCTTGCGGGTCAGCATGATCGGCTTGGCCGGAGCCTTCTCTTTTTTCCTCTTGAGGATGCTCTCCTTCACCTGTTTGCGGCTGCGGTGGACTTCCCCGTTGCTCCAGGAGGCGGATTCACCGGCCCGGAACTGGGATCTGGGATCGGTGTAGCTTCCTGTGAATCCGGGATCAAAGCTGGGATTCTCAAAGGCTGGTCTTCCCTGGGCCTGATCAAAGTCTGACGGATCTCCGTAGGCTGAGGTCTCTCTGCGGTATGGCTGCCCGGCCTGATCCGCCTTGGCTGCCGCTGCCCGGAGAGCATCAGCCTTTGCGCGGGCCGCTCTGAGGGCATCCGCCGGGCCTTCAGAAGACCTGGGGGCCTCGGTCCTGGCCGGCTGGGGATCCGTAGTCTCGGCTCTGACCGGCTGAGGATCTTCGCTGCCGGCTGCAGCTGTGTGCGGCTGCGTGTTCTCGGCTGCGGCCTGCTGTGGCTCCGTACTCTCGGCCGGGTCCGGCTGCAGGATGAAATTCGGTTCGTATTCCGTTGTTTCGGTTTCCGTAAGGTTCTTATTGTTCTCGTCCATGATAACACCTCTCATGTCGTTGTTTTTCCTACACCCTTACTATAATAGGGAATTATGACGTTTTCGTGAATGTAATATGTATTTCTCGGGTAAGATTTCACTACAGCAAACGATCAGATTGTGATACAATATACGGGTATTGTTTTTGGAAGACAGGAGAGAGCATGAGCAAAGCACTGATCGCGATAGATAGAAGCGGATCCTTCCGGGTCTGCGCGGCTATAACTACAGACCTGGTCCGGGAAGCGGCTCAGATCCACGGAACGACGCCGACGGCATCGGCAGGGCTGGGACGGGTCCTGACGGCAGCCGGGATGATGGGGATCCTGATGAAGGAACCGGACAATAAGCTGACGGTCAACTTCAAGGGCGACGGTCCGGCAAAACAGTATCTGGCCACCGCTTACGGGGACGGCCGGGTCAAGGGATACGTGGCCAATCCGTATGTGGATCTGCCCCTGACAGCGGAAGGCAAGCTGGATGTGGGCGGC
>ODAI011350874.1_pt1 | contig 12275 bp, 9 predicted proteins | sample 1539321 | NCBI WGS metagenome assembly ODAI01 (sample SAMN02144231, study PRJEB22623) | gut metagenome | biome: sheep rumen | host: Ovis aries | place: New Zealand
AAAAGCAAAAGAAAAACTCCAGAAGATCGGTAAGTATGCCGACTCCTACCGCTACGTCATGATGCCTGAGCTCTACTCGACGCTCACTCAAGACAAGGTCATCAAGGCTTGGGCCACCGAGGGTCACTCTGTCGCCCTCCCCGGTTTGGGAACCATGCGCTTCGGCCTGCGTGCCAAGAGCTGTGAGAATGTCAACGAGGTAAAGACCTCCGTGCGTGTCATAATGCCCAGATCCTTGGTCATTGTGACCCTCCCTGTGTCAAGAAAGACTGTCCTTGTTTCGATGCCCGTGCTGAATATTTAAATCTCAAGACCCTTAAACTGGAGCAGTGAATTGCAACTTAATCGTTAACTCGGCTTTGCCGCTTTGCTCTGCAAAGAACTTGTAACTAACTTGTTATGGAATATATTCGTAATCCACCACACTTGTAATCGTAGGTGGAAATGACGTATAAAATCATTCTAACTGAGAACATACCGTTTCTCTAGGAGAAACACTTCAGCCCAAAGGACAACTGTAGATTTCATACTCCCTCTAATGCCTTAAAGAAATTCTTGGCGTAGGTCTCTTTGTCGAACAATTTTGAACGCTCTAATGAGGCAGCTGACATTTGTTTACGTTTTTCAGGATGCTGGTAGAATTCGAGAATGGCATTAGCGAGGTTGTTAACGAAGTGCTCATCTGTTTGCAATAGAATGGCATTTTCTTCTGTTACAACTTCTGGAATACCACCATGATGTGTCGTAATGATAGGTAATCCCGTAGCCTGTGCTTCAGCTACGGTCAGTCCGAATGGTTCGTCCCATGTAGAAGGTAGAACTGCAATGTCGGCAAGTTTGAGATATTTGGGCATATCAGAGTAGGGGATGAATCCTGTAAAGATGATGCTTTCTTTCAGTGATTCGGCCTTGAATCTTAATTCACGTGTAAAATCATCTTCTTCTGTTACATTGCCATAGAATGAGCTACCTAACACCATGAGTTTGATTTGTGGATAGTCTGTCAGCTGATTCATAGCCTCTATGAGTTCCATGATACCTTTTTCACGATTTACTCTTCCGCTAAATACAAGAACGAAGTTTTCCTTACTAAAACCTAGTGTACTTCGTTCTGTCGTGGTGCTATTTCTAAATGCAGCAAGATTGATTCCATTATAAACTGTTTGTGTTTTCTGGTCCAAAGGGTTAATGGTTTGCACACATTTTTTGATATAATTCGAAACGGTTAGAATACTATCGGCAGCATCGTATATTTCTTGGTATTTGGGTACCCTTTTGTCGAGTTTCTCATTATGTAGATGGTACACCAACTTGGCGTTCGATATCTTTTTGATTTTCAAGGCGTAAGCAGGACGATTCTCAATTAGTATGATATCGAATTTTTTTTCTTGAATGTCCTTCATGGCTTCGTGTAAATAGTATTCAATGGTGTAGTGATAGTATTCTTTACCATGAGTCAGCTGATACCATTTCTTCCTTAATTTTGCCCACCATCCACTTACCTTAATATATATGTAGTGGTTTACATCCGATTGCAATGCAGGATGAGATTCGACATTTGGATGCCATACACTATAAATGGTAATATCGTGTAGGCGATGCTGATTATTATATTCCAGATAGAAATCTGCAAGATTCTCTACTGCTCCTCCCTGTACAGCAGGGATTGGCAATATGCCTGATGTCAGTATTGCTATTTTCATGATGTTTACCAATCTAAGATTTCTTTGCCATTCTCAAAATGGAAATAGTCGACAATCTTTGAGAAACTGTCTTCCGTAAATAGTTGTTCTTTAGATTCCAGGAAACAAAGGGGCACTTCTCCAATGAATGATGCCCAGCGAGAATAACTGCTAAAAGGTCCGATGATACAATCGCATAAGGAAAGCGTGTAAAGGTCAAGAATGGCGCCAGAAGGTTCCTGACCAAAACGTTGACACTTGCATCCTTCGAAAACATCCATAGAAAAGTCCTCATTACTACTAATAAAGAATGACACATTCTCATCCTTGTACAAATCCTTAACTCGTAGCATGAACTGACGATACTCCTCCAAAGAATAGAAGAAGCGTCCGTCGTTCCATGTAGCATAGTCACCACGACGAATATGAACGCCAACTACCATGTCTGATGTCTTGCGTATCTTCGCAATCATGGCTTCTGCCTTATTCATAATCTCGTCTTTAGGGCGGAAGATGCGTTTTAGTTCAGGCAGTGTCTGTTGAAGATAACGGGTATCGGTTCTAGTTCTCCATCCTTTTGTGAAGCGCAAAAGACTGAAAATCTTATCCCATGTCTTATGATGAGTAACCTTCCAGGTAAGTCCCTTGTAATTGTTCCAGCCATTACCTCGCTCCAAATACCATTTATGCCATAGTGGATAGTAGATAAACGGAGCATGCAATAGGTTTGGAAAATCTTCGATGGTCCAGTCGAAGAAGATAATTATCATCCGTTTACGCTCAGCTATGCACTGAGCGACACTCGCAACATAGGTCCATAACCTGTTGCACGTTTGTCCTGGGGCATCACAGATGATTCTCATATATGTTGCAAAGATAATGTTTTTTTTATAATTATTTACCGTTTATCCATGAAAAATATTTGGTAGAGTTGAAAAGGACAGAGAAACCCCATGGGATGAAAAACGAAAGGATGAAGATAATAAAGGGGCCAGAATACAGATGAGTCATAAAGAATGGAGTTGCTTGATATAAAAGGAAGAACACTACAATCTGATTGAAGATGTAAATACCCATACTGTTTTTGTCTAGGTTATTTAAGACTTTCTTCCATTTAGAAGGACTATTTGTGTTTGGAAAAAGGAAGAGAGAATTTACAGCTAAAAGAATTGTTGGGATCCTATAAATAGTGCTGCTTGTTGGGTATTTAAAGTAAGAAGCAATGAAAAGACATGCTATAAGAAAGATTGATGTGACAATTGCTGTTTTTTTTATATTCCTAGTATTATCCAAAGGAAGGTGTTTTGCAGTGTAGTATCCAACGATAAAGGATGGGAGATAATAGAACGTATCCTCTAAACAAAGGAAATAATGGTGTGCAGAATGGCTTTCCCACAAATAAAAAAAAGAAAATGAAATTAGCGTTACTACTATATCAACGATGAGTGGACTCTTGCTAATTCTAATGGTTTTCTCAAGTAGTACGATGATTAGAAAATGCCAAAATATCATGAATAAAAACCAAAGATGTGCAATCCCTGTCAAAAGGTTAGTCCACGAAAACTTTAGTTGGGGGAAGGCAAAAATCATAAAGCATCCCCATATAAAATATGGTATTAGCAAGTGTCGCCCCTTGTTAATTAATAAAGAGTGGGAGTTCCTGTATTTCTCTTTTTTTATATACAAGTATCCATATAAGAAACCAGAGATGAAGACAAATATGATGAGTCCAGTCTTAACGACAGGGGGAGCAAGAAACTTCCATAGAGGAACAATTTCTGAACCAAGGAACCACCAAGTACCAGCATAAAAACAAAGGCTATGAAAGAAGATAATTAATAGCATAGATGTTATACGCATATAAGATATACATGATATTTTGTTGGAAGAAGGCAGTTGTCGGTTCATTTTATAGTAATCTTTTGACATATATTAAAAAGAGCGGGCTTGCGTGCCACAAAGTATTTCATGCCCTTTGTTGCCATGAAAAGTGTGGCGAAATATAAAACTATAATAGGAAAGAATATGATTCCTCCATAACAGATTAATTCTGGCATGGAATGAGTCATATCAGGAATGATCATCTTAGAACACAGGACTATTATTGTGAATAATGTAAAAATGGTATAATATGGAAACATCCCTTTCCAATAAGTGGAAACTTTCAAATGGAGGCCATGAGAAAATAGGAAGTAAGGCTTCCAAAATGTTGCTATAAAAAACACGCTTAGAATTTTCCCCATTAAAATACCTACAATGCCATAGAATGGAGCAAGGCAAAGGGTTATGGTGAGGTTTAATCCCAGTTCTGTCCATGACGCCCATACATCGGAAAAAAGTCCGTGAGCTGAGATGTACATTTCTACCACTCCGCGGGATAGAAAAATGAAGACGTAGAAGATGAGAAGATAGACAATTAAGTCGCTTAACCTGTATTGAGGGCCGAACCAACAGACAATAAAGGGTTGCATAAATATAAGTAATCCATAGATGACAATGCCAACGATGAAGAAACGTATAGCGGTCAACTCCCAAAAGACTTTCATTGTGTTCTGATGATTGCCCTCTGCTATGAGATTACCAATACCTGCATTCATGCCATCGCTAAGGATGTTTACCAGAAAATTGAATTTACTAGTTATGATAGTGTAGTTGCCATAAAAGGCAACTTGTACGACAGAGACAAATGCACCGACAAGAATCTCGTCACTTCTATAAAGAATGAAGTCTTTAATCTTTTGAACAAATATTTGGCGAGTCTTCTTGAGGACTTCTGGATAATTATTGAGATTCTGGCGACCTTCTTTCAAACTGATATGAAGCCAGGGATATAGTTGCCGTATGCGATAATTAAAGACGATAATACCAATGATAGTAAACACCAATCCTACGACAACCCAGAGATAGAGGTTACGATAATAATAGGCTAAAATGATTTGTACAACGCTTTGTACAATTCCGATGGTTTGGAAATAGGCATTAACCATGTATTGTTTCTGGTTGGCGCTGACCAATAATTGCTTGTAGTTGAAGATATAGCCTGCCATCGAAGTGGCTAAGAAGGAATAGAAAGCAAAATAGACAAGGGGGAGACCTGTAGTGAGGTGGCTGAACCACCAAGGGAAAAAGCAACTGACAACTATCCCTATAGCACCAATGACAAAGCCTATGCAGCGATAGAGATAGGCCAGCATAGACATAATCTCATTGATTTTTTCATGGTTATCTTCCTGTAGAGGCTTGTATAGGAAATAAATAATGCTGGTGCCAATACCTAATTCTGCCACACTGAGGAAACTCATGATGTTCATGAGCATGCCCGTCAAACCAATGAATTCGGCACCTAAGCAGTCAAGGAAAATCTTACGAGAGAAGAAGGCAAGAAACAAGGATAGGACATAAAACAACATGCCCACCTTGATATTCATAATACTTCTATGTACTCGTTCGCCCATTGCTTATGTTTTATCGTGTGTAGTATGAATGAAGTCGGTATTCTTGCGATCGATTTTGAGGATATTCAGAATCATCTTCCATACCAGCAAGGGTAAGGAGAATAGTTTGCCAAACACAGAATGTTTGCGTAACTGGCGTGGTGTTGACACATAGAGTGAGATGCAGATAAATAGAAATAACAGCCACCACTTTAAGCACCATTCTCGAGAGAGTAGGGTGATGAAGCAGGCTAACATAAAGGTCAAGACAATGAGCATGGAGCGTGGAATCAAAGCCTGCTGTACGGTCTTGTCAATAAAGTCGATATTTCCCGTGATGATGGCATGAGGGATATAAGGGAGCATTCTGAACAAGCTCTGAATCTGGGCAGTCATCCAGCGCAGACGCTGTTTTTGAAAATTTTCCTTATTACTTACTTTCTCGTCAAAAACGGGAATACTTTCTTCATAGTGGATATAAATCTCCTGCATGAGCAGCAGGGCTTCCAACTCTCGGTCTTCACCTGCTGTACTAAGGTTATAGACGTTCTTCTTGAACCACTTGAAGTCAAAGCACATACCTGAACCAATCAATGCAGAAGACAAACCGATTCGGTTGTGCGCCTTGCGGAAGATGGTGTTATTGATTTCCTCGCTGACACCGTCCAGCACGGCAATGTCGTTATTGCTGTTTTTGGCACAGCGGTGGCACTGGATGGCTTTATAGCCCTTGGCACAGACTTGGTTGAGCTTTTCCAAAAAATCGGATTCCACAACATTATCCGCATCAAGAATAACAACGAAATCGTAGTCTTCCTTGATTTGATCCATGGCATATTGCATAGCCTTAGCTTTGCTACTTTTTTCAAAAACAGGAGTCAATAGGGTGATGGGAAGTTCGCGAAGCTGGTTGTTGGTTTCCTCTGTCATGTGGTCGGAGATGACTGCCACGTGGAATTTGTTGTATGGATAGTATTGTCCCAGGGTTTTGCGTACAGATGGAACAATGACCCGGTCTTCGTTATATGCTGGATACAAAATAAGGAATTTATATTCCAGATTCTCACGTGATGCTGCAAGTTTTCCAGAGAAATAGGTAACCAGACGAGATATGGGTTTCTTCCACATCACGGAAACGAGTGCAAAAAACAAAATGTACGCTCCTGAAGCAGCTAAGAGTAGCCAAAGGAAAATCTCTACGATATGAATGATTAGCCAGATCATGATTGATAGTTATAGTTTTTGATTTGCGTATACTTTGAGACGCCTGCCAATAAAAGTTTTGGAAAGTATTGAACTGAGGAAGATAACGGGTAGCATATAGAATGTCTTGTCCCATTTGTCATCGACCAGATAATTGGGCGTTGCTATTGCAAAAATTAATAATACAAAGGCAAACAGCGCCCACCATTTCAGTGCTAAAGTGAAATAGATGAAGGGCATTACAACGCCCATCAGTATGATAATAGCCATCATAATCATACGAGGAAGTATCATCCACTGGATAATCTTATCAGTTAGATTATAGTGCTTGGTGAAGATGGCAACCGGTAGATAGTGGATGTTACGGATGATGTTTGTGAATTGGGAGGCTATCCAACGGCCACGCTGACGATTAAAATCTTCCGCATTACGATATTTCTCTTCAAACACCAGGATATCGTCGAAATAATCAATGAAGATATGTTGGCGAAGGAGCCGGATTTCTAATTCTTTATCGTCAAAGATCGTGTTGATGGTCATGATGTTCTCCTTGAACCATTCAAAATCGAAAGCCATCGCAGAACCTGCCGATGCAGCGGAAAGACCTAAGGCGATGTGTCCACGGCGGAAAATGGTGTTGTTGATTTCCTCAAAAGTAGAACTTAGACGGGCAGCTGCTGTATCGCGGTTTTGTGACAAACGATGGGCCTGAATAGCTTTTGTTCCAGCGGATTCGTAGGCATCATTCATCTTCTCTAGGAAATCAGGCTCTACAATGTTGCCTGCATTGAGAATGACCACAATATCATAAATCTTAAATTGGGGCAGGTTGTTGATTGCTAATTGGAGTGACTTAGCTCTAGAGCTTTTTTCAAAGTTCGGTGTTAAGAGCGTAATGGGCTGTTGCGCCATGCGGAAATTGCTGAGTTCGTCGATGTGATCGGAGATAACGGTAACATCAAAGAGACGTTGAGGGTAGGTTTGCCCTAAAGCTGCACGTAGCGTATGTTCTGCGCCAATACCATTTTTATAGACGGGAATGAGGATGATGAAACGGTTCTGAGTCTTGGCTCTTGGTACATCAGTATGTTTGCTAAACAACGATGCCAAAGCAAATACCGCCAAGTAAAGAACGGTGGCTGACACAAATATGAACAGTGTAATATCGATAATATATATTAATCTCCAAAAATCCATAATTCTATAGTTTTATAAAACTGACAACACCACGAATTGGGGCTCGAACTAAATCCCAACGTCGTTGGACAGCAAATTTAAGTATGTCCCTTATAGCAACAATACTTATTAAATATAAATAGGTAAAGTATTTCGTCATACCTGATTGGTTGCGCTGGGCAAACAGGAGTCTGTTGCGAGTGATATAGTAAGTCCTCAGCGGACTATTTTGTCCTGTTGTCCGACTTTCTTTATGGAATACTGTACAAGCAGGTTCATACCAGATGTCATAACCTGCACGACGAATCATCATAGACCAGTCGAGCTCTTCGTAGTAGAGAAAGTAGCATTCAGGCATCAGTCCTGCTTTCTCTATTACCTCTCTTTTTACCATCATAGCTGCCCCATGGGCATAAGGGGTGGTATGTGCTCTGTCGTATTGTCCATAATCAGTATCTCCACACCCTATGGCCTGATTGCGCATGGTGATGGGGGTGAGTGGGGTGTAACCAGCAAATTGAATTAACTGATTGCCCCATGAGAATTTGATTTTAGGACAGACTATACCTATCTTGGAAGAAGACTCTAAACTGGAAATAAGAGGTCTGAGGCCTGAGATCTGAGGTTTGAGTAACGTGTCGTTGTTTAAAAAGAAAAGATACTTTCCTTGAGCTGCTTTGATGCCCAAATTGTTGCCACCTGCAAAGCCTAAGTTTTCTTTGGAACGGATGACCTTTACTTGAGGATATCGCTCTTCAATAGTTGTGACTTCATCTTGAATAGAACCATTATCTACCACGATTACCTCTATGGAATTGTCTTCTAAAGGTAATGTGTCTATCAATTCACAGGTATCTTTCAGTCCGTTGTAATTGATGGTAATGATAGATAATTGTACTATATCCAATTAAAGTATGTTTTAACGCGTGATTGTTTCTTTTTCTCTAATCTTATGCTTTTCTTCTCTTCTTGCTCGGCAAGATATTTATTCTCGTATTCAATCCATTCCTCTTCTAAATAGGGCAGTATATAAACGATAGAAAGTCCACCATAAAAGATAAGGCAATTAGGAAACTGCATCAATACTTGGTTTCCATATCCCCCCAATTGTTGGGATACAAATGCACAACATAATCCTGCTCCTATTCCTCTTAATGAAGAGCTTTTAAGGGTAAAGAAGACTATCCAACATGCACCAATTAACATGATTGCAGTACAAATAAGAAATACAGTAATTCCTATAATACCAGTATGAATCCAAATAAAGACATATTCAGAGTCTGGTGGGACAGTTGCCATAAATGTATATTTATTGTTAGCAGGAACATTTTGGTATCCAATATTCATGCCGATACCCCAAGGTGCTTCTTTCATATATTTTTTCATGGCTTCTTGATTAGCATGACGAGCTCCTGCAGAAGCATCGTTTTTGTCAAAAACTGATCGCATTCGGCGGATTTGTTGATTTCCATTTCCAATATTGGTAAATGCAAGCAAAAAAACAAATAGAGCAAATGCGATACTGAATGGAACTGCTATTTTAATTGACTTGGATAAAAAGATATAAGCCATAAAGCCTGCTATCAAACAAGCTATGGCAGTACGGGTTCCCGAAGGAAACATTCCCCATGCACAGGCTGCCCCAACAAGTAAAAAGAAATATTTGTAATGTTTGATTTTGGCTGTTATACCAAAGATGATAAAGGCAACAGCTGTAGATGCCATTCCAATGCCAAAGTTTGCAGCATCACTATAGATAGAGAAATACCTGATAAGTGTGCCTGCATGTAAAATATGAGTGCTCCTACCACGGGTTTGTATCCATAAATTTTCAGCATCAGTAAATCCAAAATTTTTTTGCTTCCAAACCCAAATAACTGCAAATAAAGAAAAACATCCCCAGACAAATAAATATTGAACAAGGATGTTTCGTTTAGAAACATATAATGAAAAAACTAGAAAGGCATACATGATTTGAAAAGCCATCATACGGGCAGCGGTGTACCACCCTCCAACATCTAGTCCGATGCCACATGTGTCATTGAAAACCTCTAACGTACAAAAGCCACACCATATCATTAAGACATACAGCATCAGGTTTGCAGTTCGATGATAATAATTATTCTTGACATCAAGAATGGACAAAGCTAACAGTAGAATTTCAAAGATTTCATTTGGTAGTGATGTCGGAATTCCGAATCCCGGAAATGACTTCCATTGTATCATGTAATTAAAAAAGAATAAGGCCCAGAAACATAACATACGATATCGGAAAAATGCCATAATCCCCAATATTAGAACGGGAGTTGCGCAAACTATGGCAAAAGCAGAGAAACCTGCAGTAATAAATTGATAAATGGCAAGCAAAAATAGGAGAAAGAGCAACAGAACTCTTCCTCCATTATCTTCTGTATATATTTTAAATGCCGATTTTGCCATTTACAATGAATGTTCGTTTTCTGTAGCAGTCAGACCTAATTGAGACATTCGATATACAAAGTTGTTGAATCTAGTGTAGGGCGGTAATTGACCCACAAACTCTTCCACAGCATAGCGACTTGCTTCAGTCAGATACATGAAGAGGCTATTTTTATGTTCATCGTCCAGCATGGACTGTAATTCTTTAAGAGCTTTTTGGTCTACGTCTTTCCAAGTACGATTAGCACGAGTGACTAATAAGTTAATAGTACCAATGTTTAATAAAGCTGGAGGTATGGAATTGTCATCCAAATTAGGGTATTCTATAATGGCAATCTCATTGGGGAGAATGTCTGGACATAAATCTTTGATGTCCTTCGCTAAGATAAACTTGCTATCCTCAGCCAGGAAATCCTCATCATAAGTCAAGCGACGAACTTCCAGTCCAATGGATATCCAATAGTTCTCTAATTCCTGTGACAAATAACTTTTTCCGTTACCAGAATCCGTAGAAATCAAGTTGAGTACATTCTGTTGTCCTTCCTTGAAATGGGGGAGGAGCGATTTGCTTAATTGCTTGATCGCCATATCAGCAATGGTCTTGTTGAAGCGACGATAGCGCAAATTGCTTTCTTTGGGGAAACAGCCCATAACAGGTATCTTCGTGATACGCTCAGAACGCATGCGGTCACGAAGTGTACGATCGAGCAATTCTATGATGAGGAACCACAATGCGGTGAACATAAAGGTTAACAAGAAGGCTCCTAACAGCACCATTAATCGATTGGTGGGTTGAGCATTTAATGGGAACATGGGCGGGTTTAGTACACGAAGGGTTGCTGTTGACATCTGTAAGTTGCGTTGGCGCATACGAGCAGAGTTCAAGGCCTTCAGCATTTCCATGTAGTTGCCTTCAATAAACCCAATATGGCGTTCTTTTCGATCTAGGGTTGCGCCAATGGGGGCATAGAATAAATATTGTCGATCCAAATTGTCTTTCATGATGTCCGTTGCGGTCATTTCTGCTTTGGTTTTCTCTAATAATAACAACTGCTCCAACCATCGACTCAACATGTCGTTAGCCTTAATACCATTTTCAGTACTATATGTAGAAGCTTCAATATCCTTGGTTAATTGGGTAACGCGATTGGTTACTTTTTGCAAGTCTCTTTGTGCTTTAGCCAATTCCTCCTGAGATTCATTGTTTTGACCGCCTCCTTCACTACTCATCAGTCGAAGGTTTGAGATTCGAGACTGGATACGAGAAATATCACGAACTTGTTTGGTAAACTCTGTATTGGAACGTATGACTTGCGCTCGATTACCCAACTGGCGCTCCAAATAGTCAAGAAGCGCCTTTGAAGTCGTGTAATTCATCAACTGGTCATTTCGGAAATTCTGCTGTTGTGCTTCCAAACCTGTTAATGCTTTTGTTTGTTCGCCATAGTTGATAATCTTTTTGGATATGTTATAGCGTATAAGGTCATCTTCAGCATTGCTCAAGATTTTATAGAGACGAGCCACTTCTTTTTCAAAGAATCGGATAACATTATTCGTTTCGCCAAAACGAAGTTGTTGATACTGTCTGGCAAATACTTTGTTAAGAATATCCAATGTGTTATAAGCGATGCCTGCATCATTGGATGAATAACCAATATCAATGATATCACTATAATTTAATTGAAGAACTTTTAATCGAGAGGTGATGCTGTTTATACCAAAATAAGGATGATAGTTTAAAAGGCCAAAAAGATAGTTGTTTTGAGTAGGCTTTTCATAAGCCTTCAGATTGGCGTAGGTTTGATCCTCGTTATTTCGGTTTATCAAAGCTTTAACCTCTGGAGGAACGGTTGCATCTAACTGACGGAAATGCTCTGCAGATATATAGTTGTTATCCTTGTTGGGGTTGCCATACATCATGCACCTACCAAAAAGACGTAAGGCTACTTCGTGGATGGTGTTGTCTGTCGTGATAATCAACATCAAGTTGGTAATGTTAGTTTGGGAATTTCCACCGATAGATCCTGTTCCTTCTAGATTGTAACCTGTAATCATACCCGTATATATAGTGGTGTTTGTGTCATAGATACGATCCATGTCACGAGTCATAAACCATGCAACAATCAAGGCAATCATTGGCATGATAATCAAATACCAACGAATTTTATATAAGAAACGGACAAAATATCTAAATAAATCCATAATTGCTCCTATTAGGTTATTTGTTGTTTAAAGCTTTAGCAGCTTTTTTCTGGGCTTTCAGCTCTGCTTCTTCCATTTGGCGATATCTTTTTTCTTCAGCAGCCGCATTCTTCTTGATTTTCTTCTCAATAGCCCGATTCTCTTTTTTGATTTGTTTTTC
>ODAI014519015.1_pt1 | contig 12275 bp, 7 predicted proteins | sample 1539321 | NCBI WGS metagenome assembly ODAI01 (sample SAMN02144231, study PRJEB22623) | gut metagenome | biome: sheep rumen | host: Ovis aries | place: New Zealand
CGGTGTGGCCCCCCCAGCCTGCAGCACCCCGGCGGCGACGATGCTTCAATAGCAAGGCGGCCGGCCTGTATCGGCTCGCCGGCTTCAAAAGCTTCCTGCGCCCGCCGCAGAAGTTCCCTGTACTTGTTCTGCGTCTCCACGCGGTCCCGCAGCCCTCTCGCCAGGCTCAGCTTGTAATCTGCCGGCACGCTCGGCCTCAATATGACCGGCGCCGGCGAACGGAGCATCCAGGCGACGTTCCGGGGATCCATGATCCTGCCCAGCTCCCTCCTGTCGACAAGCTCACCCGTCCCGAGATCCCATAGGAGGGCGGTCTGCTCTCCCCTGTAAGTCCGGATCCCCAGCAGCATCGTCTCATCGTCGAGAAGCGCGGCAAGATCCAGTTTCCCGTAGATGCCTTCCCCGAATTCGAAGTTCCCGTCTGCGGTCCCTTTGAGAGGATCCAGTATTTTGACAGCGGTGTCGCCGCAAAATACAGCCCGCCCGTCCTTCATCGGGAGCCAGCACCTCTCCGAAAGGGCGCGCGAAGCCACCCCTTCGAACCGGACAGGGGCGTCCGGAACAGGTCCGTCCGGTGTGCCGCCGACCGCCAGGAACTCGTCCCGCCCGACGTAATCGATCATTGAGGTATACAGCTTCCCCGAGAGCAGCATCCGGCCGTCCGGAGTGAATCCGGCCAGTCCTCCCATGCCTGTCAGCACCCGCAGGACTTCGCCGCTCTTAAGACTCAGGACCACGACTTCCACCTTGTCGTATTCGCCCTGCTCCTTAACGATCCGGTTGCCCACTGCGAACCTGTCGTCCGGGCTCAGCATGAACATCTCGCCGAGGTTCTGCCGCCGCCAGATCTCTCTGCCGGTGTCCACCTCATAGAACGCGTCTTCTCCGTACGCGCCATGCCCGCGGTAGCGGTTCCCGTACCGGTTCACAAGAACAGATCTCCCGTCACTTGTCAGGAGCGTTCTTTCATTGCGGTAGTCCATGGCCTCAGCAGGATCTGTAAAAAGAGTCCTCCCGGACCTTATATCCGCGACAATGTGGGTCGCGTTCACAGCCCCGGAGCTGCCGCGGACCGCCAGAAGGCCTGCTCCCCTGCTGCGGTCCCCGCTGAAGCTCGTAAAATTCTTTCCCTTAAATCCGCTGAAGTCGCCGAGGTCGAGATCCAGTATCCGCCGCTCCTGTTTGAGCGCGTCGAGATCACTGTCCCGCAGCCTGTAGTCTTCGATCGAGGCCAGCAGGTCCTCCGCCTCGCTGTAGCTGACGCGCCCGCTCCTTCTGAGGAAAAGCGCGCGGTTGAATACAGCGTCTGCCTGCGCGGCGTCTTTCTTCAGGGCCTTTTCCCACAGATCGCCGGCTTCTTCGCTTTTGCCGAGGTCCAGGTAGCTGAGCGCCCGGTTGTTCAGGCTGTCCGCCGTGTCCGGCGCCGCATCCGGTTCCGGCCGCGGATAGTCCGCCCCTGCTGTCTCCCGGTAAATCCCGGTCAGATTTGCGATGATCCCGCCAAAATCCTGCGGCCTCTCATCCGGATCCTCTGCCAGACACTGGCTAAGAAGCGCTTTCATGCCTTCCGGCATCTTCACGCGGAAGCTCTCCTCCTCGCAATACTCTTCGAACCTGCGCCCGGCTTCGGTCCCGCTCTTCCACGGACGGCTGCCCATATACATTTCCATGACCGAGAGCGCCCAGCTGTAAATATCTGTGCGGCGGGAAACAGGCTTCCCCGCGGCCTGCTCGAAGGAGCAGTAGGCGGGCGTATAGCCGCTGGGGCGCACAACGGGCGCGAAGGCGGCTCCGCTTGCCGGGCTCTCCGCTCCTGCGGCTGCGTCTGCCGGGCTCTGTGCGCCTGCGGCTCCGTCAACCGGGGCCTGCGCGCCTGCGGCCGCATCCTCCAGCCGCGAACGCGCGCGTGCCAGTCCGAAATCCGCCACCTTGGCATCCCAGTCCAGGGTCAGGAGCAGGTTGTCAGGTTTGACATCCTGATGGATCAGGCCCTTCTCCGACTCATGGGCGTAGTGCAGCCCCCTGGCGAACTGGATCGCAATGTCGAGCAGTCTCTCCCGGACAGCCGTTTCCGTGCCGCTGTACAGTGTTTTGTCCTGTATCCTGCTCTCCAGGCTCCCGTTCTCCATCCACTCGGAGAAAATAGTCGGCACTCCGCCGACATCGCGGACGTAATAGCAGGAAACGATATTGGGATGCAGCCCCAGATCGATCCAGTCCTCGCATTCGCGGACGAAGTTCTCCTTGCGACGTTCACCGGCCTCCGCGAAGAACTTCGGGAGCGGGCGCTTCATCGCGAGATCCATATTCCATCCGCTGTGGTGCACCTTCCATACGCTTCCCATTCCGCCCCTGATCGGATCCGAGATCACCGTATAGTTCTCCGATAAAGAAATGCCTTTTGTGATCTCTTCGTTGGAGATACTGTCCTCCTGAGGGGGGATCACGTGTCCGTCCGGAAGATGATCGAATATGTCTTCATCGAGAGACTTCTTGCTCAGTCCTACAGAGAGGCTGCCGGTGATAGAATCGCCCATAGTTTTTCCTCTTCTCTTCTTTTTTGAAATTTCCTTCTGTCCGTTCACGAGCCCCCGGCTCTTTGTCCCATCCGATGAGCCCCGTCGTGACGATCACAGTTATGACACTGTTGATGACATTGTACCAGTCTGTGAAGCTTATGGCGAGAGGTACTGAATTCGCGCATCGGGATGCGACCGGCAAGCCCGGGCTGTGATCTCGGGATGCGACCGGCAGGCCCGGGCTGTGATCTCGATTTCAGGGACTGTCCCCGCACTCCGGCCTATGATAAGATGATCATGAACACATATTTGTCGGAAAGGGAGATCAAATGGCAGTAAAAATGGTATTTTTCGATCTGGACGGAACTCTGCTGCCCATGGACATGGACGAGTTCACAATGGGATATTTTAAGATGCTGGCAGCGAAGGCGGCCCCGCGCGGCTATGAGCTGCAGCTGCTGGTCAGGGCGATCTGGCACGGCGTGTCGGCCATGGTCCGAAATGACGGGCACTGCACGAATGAAGACGCGTTCTGGGAGGATTTTGCCGGAATATACGGCGAAGAAGCGCTGAAAGACAAGCCTTTGTTCAATGAATTCTATGCGAACGAATTTCGCAGCGCTCGCAGGTTCTGCGGATACAACCCGGAGGCGGCCGCAACTGTTCGATGGATCAAGGCACAGGGCTTCCGCGTCGCACTCGCGACGAACCCGCTGTTCCCGGCTGTTGCGACTGAGTCGCGCATCAGCTGGACCGGCCTTGCCCCCGATGAATTCGAATTCTACACCACCTACGAGAACATCGGCTGGTGCAAGCCCAATCCCGACTATTACCGTGAAGTGCTGCGCAGGGCCGGACTGAGCGCCGAAGAGTGTATGATGGTAGGCAACGACGTTGGCGAGGATATGGTCGCCGCGGACCTCGGCATGAAAGTATTCCTGTTAAAAGACTGCCTCATCAACAAGTCCGGCGAGGATATCGGCAGGTATCCGAACGGGAGTTTCGCGGAGCTCAGAGAATATGTGGCGGGCCTGTGACTGCCCTCCTGCGGATGAATTGGCAGACATCACAACATAAGGCATTGCAAAGGAGAAGAACAATATGAGTTTTCCCGCAAACTTTCTCTGGGGCGGCGCCACTGCCGCCAATCAGTGCGAAGGCGCCTTCGACCTCGACGGCCGCGGCCTCGCCAATGTCGACGTGATCCCGAACGGTCCTTACCGCCGCTTCGTTACCAGCGGCGAACGACAGATGCTCGACTTCGAGGACGGTTACTTCTACCCTGCCCGGGAAGGGATCGACATGTACCATCACTTTAAGGAGGACATAAAGCTCTTTGCCGAGATGGGTTTTTCGGTCTACCGCCTGTCCGTCGCCTGGACCAGGATCTACCCGAACGGCGACGAGACCGAACCCAACCGCAAAGGCATCGAGTTCTACCGCGAGCTCTTTACAGAGTGCCGCAAATACAACATTGAGCCCCTGGTCACCATCACGCACTTTGACTGCCCCATCCATCTCATCAAGAAGTACGGCGGCTGGCGCAGCCGAAAGATGATCGATTTTTACAAGCGACTTGTGACGACCCTTTTCACTGAATTCAAGGGGCTCGTCCGCTACTGGCTGACCTTCAACGAGATCAACGTGCTCTACCATCTGCCCTTCATGGGCGCCGGTATCTGTTTCAGCGAGGGCGAGGACCGCTATCAGGTCACCAACACCGCAGCCCACCACCTGCTCGTCGCCAGCGCCTGGGCCGTGAAGATCGGCCATGAGATCGACCCCGGCAACCGGATCGGCTGCATGATGGCTGCCGGCACAGTCTACCCCGCCACCTGCCGACCCGAAGACATGTTCAAGGCGCAGCAGGAGAACCGGGTCAACTACAGACTGATCGACGTTCAGGTTTTTGGCGAATATCCGTCCTACCTGCTCAGAGAATACGAGCGCGGCGGTTTCACCATCCCCTGGGCTGAAGAAGACCGCGGGATCCTGCGCGAGGGCACCGTTGACTTCGTATCCTTCAGCTACTACTCCAACCGCACTGTTTCCGCGTCAGATCAGCCGGACCCCAACAAGGACAGCTTCTTCAGCGGTACGCGCAACCCCTACCTCAAGGCCTCCGACTGGGGCTGGGTCGTCGACCCGCTGGGCCTGCGCCTTACCCTGAACGACCTCTACGACCGCTACCGCGTCCCGCTCTTCGTCGTGGAGAACGGACTCGGCGCCCATGACAGACCAGCGCCCTCCGGCGAGATCATCGACGACTACCGCATCGAGTACCTGCGCGACCACATTAAAGCGATGCGCGACGCGGTCACTCTGGACGGCGTTGAACTCTGGGGCTACACCACCTGGGGACCCATCGACCTGGTCGCGGCCTCCACCGGAGAAATGAGCAAGCGCTACGGCTTCATCTACGTCGACCTCGACGACAGCGGGCACGGTACTATGGAACGGCGCAGGAAGAAGTCCTTCTACTGGTATAAGAAAGTGATCGCCAGCAACGGAGAAGACTTAGAGCTCTGACAGGTGCGATCACAGGCCCGGGCTGTGATCGCACCTGCGACCGGCAGGCCCGGGCTGTGATCGCGTATCTGTTCAATTCCAAGCCGTCCCGGACGTATCGAACTCTATGGGGATCAGGGGATTCTTGGCGCGCGCCTCCTTAAGGAACTTCAGATCCTTTATGTACTGCTCTTTTTCCTCTTTACTGAGCCTTACTCCGCATTTCTCCGGAGGCAGTTCTTTATTGAGAGCCCGGTTCACCAGGTCCCATTCCCTGTTCGTCCATCCTTCATACATTTTTCTTGCCATGATTGCTCCTTTCAATTGTCCTGTTCATTGTGATCGTCATCTCGGGACGGCCCGGCTGCCGAAACCGTCTGCGGGTACATCGCAAAACATTCGAATACATTGTACCACCTTGTGGAGCATATGGCGCATCCGGTACTCAGAACTCATAATTCCATTCGAGATCGTACAGCGCCACCCCGTTCCGCTTCGTGCTGACGGCCAGCATATCGCCCAAAGGGGAGACGGCTATCCTGGTCTCATCGATCTCATTCGGAATATCATCATCCCGGAAGCGGAACAGCTCTCCCTTCCCGGGTTCTTCGAGTGTAATGATCCCATCCGTGCAGGCACAGAAATACATATCACTTAAGGGAACGAAAGCGCCATCACAAGCCTGCAGGCCGTATGCTGCGGTGTATCTTTCGCCCTCCCGATGCAGGTCTATGACTTCAGTTCCCATATCCCCATGCATCAGCAGATATTGTCCGTCCATTGAAATATCCATCCGTATCTCCCGGCGGTATTTACCGACCCGGAACCTGGCCGGTATTTCCCTGATCGATGCGGTATTTTGGCTCCACGCCAGCTCCAGCACTCTGTCCGCGCAGCCGGCATACAGCTTATCTCCTTCCGGCGAGAACAGGAGAGCTCCCGGTCTCATTTCGGGCTCCCAGCTGCATACTTTCCTGTCTTCCTTCAGATCCCACAGGTATATGATGCTGCGCCTTTCATATTTTCCCGTCTCCACACATGTCAGTACTGCGGCATACCGGCTGTTTCTGCTCACGGCGCATGCACAGGGATGACCGGTCCCTTCCGGCGCCGCGAGGCATTTGTCAAGCTGCCTGACAACATCCCCGTTTCCCGGCCGGATCACGCACGCTCCCTTGTCAGTCTGGCAGAAAAGCTGGCCCGTATACGGGATAATGGCCGTATTCCGGATCAATTCGTCCCGCGGACGTGTGTGAAATGCCTGTATCAGGGCATCTTTCACAACATCAAGACGGCAGACAGCGGCGCCGAGATCATAGAACAGGCATCGACCGCCCTTGCCAAAATACAGAGCTCCTTCCGTGTAGTCGGTATCCGGCTTATACTCTGACCTGCGGTGGACCAGACGGAGCGTAGTCCGGGTGCCGTACAACCCGATATCAAGACAAAGATTCCTTGCCTCCTGCGCATTCTCGTAGCCCGGCAGTTGCCGCGCCTGAAGGCAGAGAGAGAACGCTTCCCCGAACCGCCGGAGAATCCGTGCCTCCTTGGCTTTCTCCATCAGCAGGCGGAACTGTTCCGCGGAATCCAGTACCTCACGCGTGCTCTGTATCCGTGTCAAAGACCATGGCGCGACAGGATCGTTCACAGGAAATTGCCACGCGCGAAGCATATGGTCAGTTTCAGAGCACCAATAGTTCCCTGATGGAGCAAGTCCGGCCGGGACCGCATCCCATAAGTTATTTCCATTCGGGCCGGAGCGGACGCACCGTCCGCTCTCATTAAAGAAACGGAATCTGTCATTCCTGTCACCGCTTACCAGCCTGCCGTTCTCACAGACCATAAGCTCCCTGCTCTCAAACCCGGGATCGTGTACCTGCTTATGCAGTATGATCCTCCCCTCCGGTATGGAATAAACACACATGAGGCCATCCCTGCTGAGGGTATAAAGTTTATCAGCACCCGTAGAAAAGAAAGCTTTGTCAACGGGCCGGCTTTCCGGGTTCCCCTCCAGTTCCTTCAGCTTTTTCCCGGTCAGGGCATCGTAAAGCATAAGCGATCTTCGGACCCCGCTGTCGTTTTCCCGGATCTCATATGCATCTGCCAGCCAGCGCCCGCCGGCTGCAAAACACTTTCTTTCATAGGTCCACAGAAGTGAATACAGCTTCTCACCGCTCGTGAGATCATAGACACGGACATCCTCCTCCGTAGTCTTCTCATAGATATCTTCGTCATGGTCTTCGTTATATCCTGCAAGGTATTCCATAGCGCCATGAACTGCCAAAAGCCGTCCGCCATCCAAAAAGAACAGCTTGCTGTTCCTGTCGCCCAGACCTTTATCCACAGAGCACTTTTTTGTCCCGCTCAGAGCGTCATAGACACTGCAGCAGTATGCAGTCGCGGCATTACAGCTTTCACGTATGGTGCCGCAATTCTCAAATACAGCGACAAGACGGTCATCTTCCGATACCCCGTCTATTCTTCTCAGCTGCGGAAGATGTCGGAGGATTTTTCCATCCATATCTTTTAAAAGAACACCGTTCCGCTTATCGGCGACCCAGACCGCATCCTGTTTCCGGCTCATGATCCCATTCTGTCGCATCTTCACTGCGAGCGGCTGACGGATCCGGGATTCCCTGTTCTTCTTTATTTCTTCGATCTCACGGGCCAGTTCCCGTACATTTTGGGTCTGTTCCGCCTGTTTCAGGACCGCCTCCGCGCTTTCGGGATCTTCCCGTTCCATCTCCATACGCGCCAGATGCATCGCTGTCTCTTCCGTGGGATCCAGCTCCCACAACTTTCGCATCTCCGCAACTGCCGCATCGTCGGTGATGAGCCCGCGGCGCCAGCGGAACAGGTTGTAATTATATACTGTATCAGAATGCAGGGGATCGTGTCTCAAGGCATCAAGAAAATGTCTTTCTGCCGTTTCGGGCGCGCCCAGATCGATATAGCTCAAAGCTTTATTATTGAGAAGCCCTGCGTTCGACTCCGCCGAGTGGTGATCTTTCCGCGGGTATGAGTTTCCGGTCATCTCCCGGTATAATTCCAAAAGGATTTTCTCTATCATCAGAAGGTCTTTCGTCCATCGCCCCGAAGAGACACACTCCTCCCGCAGCAAGTCCGCCAGTTTTTCAGGGGGCGTCACGCGGAAGACCGGCTCCGGCCTGTCCAGAACTTCGATGATCCGGGGGAACGCATCCGCTCCGCTTTCCCACAGGCGCTTTCCGGCGTACATTTCCACCAGAGTAAGCATTAAGGCGTAAACGTCCATCCAGGAAGCCGGTTCCTCCCCGTTTGCCTGTTCCTCAGGGCAGTATTCGGGCGTGTATCCGGCGAAAGACCCGGACGTTTTTCCTTTGTCCGGATCGGAATATGCTTTTGCCAGGCCAAAATCCGCCACCTTGGCCTCCCAGTCTTTTGACAGAAGCAGATTTCCGGGCTTGATATCCTGATGGATGAGGCCGCGCTCGTGGGAATACCTGAGGCCCCGCGCGGCCTGAATGGCAATGTCAAGGATGCGCTCCTGCACCTCGGTCTCAGTGCCGTCGTACAGCCTGCCGGTCCGGATCGCATCCTTGAGACTGCCCCCGTCCATCCATTCCGAGAAGACCGTCGGAACGCCGCCGATCTCACGGACATAATAACAGGATACGATGCCCGGGTGCAGGCCCAGATCGATCCAGTGCTCGCACTCAGCAATGAAGGCCGCTTTCCTTCTTTCACTCCCTTCGGCAAAAAATCGGGGCTGCGGGCGCTTCATCGCCAGATCCGTGTTCCAGCTCTTATGGTGCACGCGCCAGACGCTGCCCATACCGCCGTGGATTGCGTCGTCTTCAACACGATACGTCTCAAGGATCTCATCGTCCTTACGGATCCGTTCGTTGGAGATCGCCTCTGTCTGCTCGCGCTCTGCCAGCCGGCTGATCGCGTCAGCGCGATATGCTTCATAAATAGAAAAATTCTCCATTGCACTGGCTTTGCTGATGGTATTGCTGATGCTCATGCTATCCATGTCTTTGACTCCTGTAATCTATCGCGACCGGCAGGCCCGGGCTGTGATCGCGCCCGTCATCATCCATTGAATGTCCTTGCGAACACCTCGTAATTCCTCGTATCCCCCGGCGGGCAATACACCGCGAACTCGATCTTCCTGAATACTTTCGGGAACTCTGCTATCGCTGTCCTGTAAGCGCGCGCGACGACTTCCGGGTCGTTCCTGAAGGCTCCGCAGCCGAAAGCGCCCAGTACAAGAATGTCTGCTCCCTCGGCGGCTGCGCAGGTCAGTACGTGGATCGCTCTTTTGACATGGTACCCGAACAGTTCCGCGCTGTTCATATAGGTGCCGCCGCCCACGACCGGTACATGGATGTTGGACTTGTCACGGAGATCCGGCGCGGCGACCGTGATCACGTCGACTTTCGTCCACTGCTCGCGGGGCATCCTCTGAGGAAGGTCTACGTCCGTCTTGCAGATCACGACGTCCCGGGTGTAGACCAGGGCATCTGTGGCTTTTGGCGTGTTCAGCGTGCGGTGGTGTTTGTAGAATGTATTGCTCAGGTAGTGCCTGTACAGCAGCGGATAGAGTGTCGACGTCCTGCAGAGGCATTCTTCCTGGGCGCCGGCGCCGCTCGTCACGCCGCCTCCGGCCTGGAACGCGTTCGCGAAGTTCATGACCGCGATCCTGCGGCCCTCGTTCTCCGTGGCAAGACGCATCGCTGCCTGGTAGGAGCGGTCCCGGGTCACCGTGATCTCTGTGCTGCATGTCTTTGCAGCATCGAACGCCGGGTAGTCGTTCTCCCAATAGATCTTCGTATGCTTCTTGGAAAAATCTACGGCGGCTTTGAGTTCCGCATCGGTGCTGATCCATTTCTGCGTATCCTGAAATACTTCTATTCTGTCATATCTTGTAGACATGTTGTTCCTCCTTCCCTCCCGACCGGCAGGCCCGGGCTGTGATCGCGCTTTGCGACCGGCAGGCCCGGGCTGTGATCGCGCCTCAGAAATCCACCAGATAGATCCCGATCGCTATCTTGGTAAAGCTCCCCTTTTTCTCGATCCCCTTGATCTTCGCCGCCAGCATCTTACCGGCGTCCATCAGCCGGGCAAAAATAATGTTGTCCTTCTCCGGGATATACCCCAGCTTTTTCTTATCCGCCGTCAGGATGAGGACCGCGTTGCTGTCGAATTTGTTGTCCTCCCGCAGGAGAGACAAACGGTCTCCGATCCGGATCTCTTCAAGGACGGACGAATCCTGAAGGTGAGTCGTTCCCGCAACAAAAGTGTCGAAGAGATGGATCTCCGTGATCAGCGGTTTGAGAATGCCGCCGATGTCATGCTGGTCGATCACGTACACAAGGTCCCCTGTGCTGCTCTTTATCAGTTCATCCGCCATACGATCTCTATACCTCCCTCCCGCAGGATCTTCTCCGCTATTTCAGTGAGCTCTTTGTGATTGTTCCGATACTCTTCCAGTTCTTTCTGCAGTTCCTGCTTTTTCTTCTCCGCTGCCTCCTCATCTTCGAGGAGCGCGCGGTATGTATAGGGTTCCTTCGTCTTGATTTCCTCGATCTCGTCCCGCACCCGGCTGATCCTCTCCTCCAGATCAGGGATCTCCACATTGGTCACGCCGTCGATCTCGAGATCCTTCAAAGCCTTTCTTGCCAGGACTTCCAGCTCCGCGAGGGCTTTCACGTCATTGCGCCCGTAGGCCTCCGTGATCCTGATCCACAGGTTCATAAGGACGCTCTCCCGATCTGTCTCGGGACGGATATCCGGATGCAGGAGCTTCGCGAGTCTTCTGTAGAGCGTCTTGGAGCGCTCGACTTCATAAAACGTGGACGTGCCCGCCTCCGCGCATCTCCTGTGCTCCTCGATCATCCTGCGGAGCTCAGCCTGATGCGATGCCATCTCCTCCTCCAGCTTCTTCTCCAGCGCGTCCGCGTCGATCGTCTCACCGCGGTTGACCGCCGCCTGGTAATACGCGATCCGCTTCTTCTGCCGGATACAGGCGATTTTCTCCTCAAAGATCTCCGTCATCAGCTGCCCGAACGTCTTGACGTACATCGTCCAGATCTGACCTGCTTCCTTGCGGGCCTGGTCGCGCTCCAGCAGCAGCTCTTCATATTCGTCATACTGTGTGTTCTCTGCTTTAACCGGTCTCACTTTTTTATCACCTCAAACCCATAGAGCTCTTCATAGAGCGTTGTCAGCAGTTCCTCTCCTATCTGTGCTTTGGCAAAATAGTCATCCGCCGTACGATACCACTCATCGTCAAAGCGGATCACGACCGCGTCGGCTTCCTCAGCTGCTTCCGTCTCGTGCATCTCTCCCTCAAAGAAGAAGCGCACAAGGCAGGGGGCCTTCAGCAGCTCATAGAGGTCGTAAAGGCCGATCTCATCCGGCTCGGCTGCCTGATCCGGACCTTTTCTCCGGAGCTCATGGATCTTCCCGACCAGTTCCTTCATGATCGTGCGGTCTCCGAAGAAAGCGCTGTCGCGGACCCTCCGGGCAATGACTGCCTTCGCGGTCTCGAAAAGCTCCAGGGCTTCACTATTTTGCCCGTCTTCTGCCAGGATCTCCCCCATCCGCAGGTATATCTCCGGCAGTTTGCTGTAGGGATGCCGGATGTACCATTCACTGTTCGTCCTGAATTCCCGGTACAGCTCTTCGATGAGCTCCCTGTACTTCGCGGGATCCTGTTCCACGTACAGTCCCCTTCGGTACATGTCCGCCACTTTATAGGCAGCGTTCACGTCGCCCCGCTGCCGCGCTTTGTCATAATAATGGAACGCCTTTTCGTAGTCGCGGGTCCCGGTCCTTCCGTAGTACCAGATATATCCGAGGCACAGCATCGCCCGCGTGTCGTCATATTCGGCGGCGAGCTCGTAGTACTTGCGTGCCAGGTCGAACTGCTTCTGCTCATAATACAGCGAGCCGAGCTCCAGCATATATCCCGGGTCCTTCGTCTCCGTGATCAGATAGTCAAGCGCTTCGGCCAGAAGGAAGCGGTCTTCATCATCAGGATTCGTGAGCCTGTAGAAGTCTTCACATATTCTTTTTGCTTCAAGTATTGTCATATCTTCACCTCCTGATGCCGCGACCGGCAGGCCCGGGCTGTGATCGCGCCTCGCGACCGGCAGGCCCCGGCTGTGATCCCGGCCCCCGGCCCTGCGCGCCCGGGCCCGGGGGCTGGCGTGTATCCCTCTTTTTGTTTTTGTATAACAAAACCGCTTCCCCGTCTGGGCC
>ODAI013179417.1_pt1 | contig 12274 bp, 11 predicted proteins | sample 1539321 | NCBI WGS metagenome assembly ODAI01 (sample SAMN02144231, study PRJEB22623) | gut metagenome | biome: sheep rumen | host: Ovis aries | place: New Zealand
GATATATCAAGCGCATTATTATACTGGATTGATGTCCAAGTTCCGAATTTCAATCCGCTGCCTTCCTCTGTCGGATTTGTAAAATTTACTCTCTCTATTGATACAGTACCTGTTTCAAGAGCATATTTTAACCAATCCTGACTGTTCATCAGACCGTCTTCTAAGATATCCCAACGGTTGCGGGTAACTTTTTCTGTATTAGTGGTAGTTTTAGTTCCGTTTGATGTTACTTCAGTATATGAGGTTGTTTCAGACACTGTTTCAACTCCGTCTTTTTCAGCTGACGGACCGTTCATTCTGTGCCATAAATTTACGTACCATTGTGCTTTATCTTTATCCGAATATTCATACACAGGCTCATCAATTGTTGCCGGAACACTGATTGGCTCAGGTTCTTCCTCAAGCCATTTTTCATATTCAGGATTTTTTTCTATATTCCATTCATCAGGATGGTGGATAGTCTGAGTTCCTGCCAAACGCATATCTTCTTCGAAGGACAAAATTAAATCCTTCATGTCAGGGTCATAGGGGATATTCATTTCACCATAGTGTTCAATTAAATAATACATGTCAATACATTTTTGCTCTAATGTTTTGAGTACAATATTTCCTGAACTGTCTATCGTATAGTTACTTAATAACCTGCGTTTTTTATACTCAGGATCACTCATATCACCCGTTTTATCAGCTTCTGTTAAGTCAAATCTTGAAACATACTTTGAATCAGCTGTTGCCATTAAAGTCTTACCTTTATAATTATCACAAATAGATTCAGATACGTATTTCATACTTGGAGTAAGCCCTGAGGCATAAATTGCCGACCAATCGTGATCTTCTGCCAAAATTTTTGTTGAATCACCGGTTGTTGTAGTTATTGGTATAGGATACTTTGAATAATCAAATTTACCGGCTGAATCAAGTTGCAAATACAGACAGTGTCCTAATACGTGTTTATAACAATCTGCAGTCCCGTGCATAGCATTATTATGACAAGGGAAGGACGCCTTTCTGAATATTTGATACAACTCATTATCATCATCTGCAACTTCTTCATCCCACGCAGGTTTTACAAGTTCTTTGATGTATTGATCAGGCTCCCGCTCTCTCCATTCAGTATAAGCTTTTTCCCATTCTTCATAGGCCTCGGCATAAGCGGGGTTTTCAATAGTATGAGTTTTTCCTGTCGGTATAGGATCAATGCCGTAATGGGCAAGAAATTCATTGATATCGCCACTGTCCTCATAGTTTGCAGCGTCTAATTCAGACACTAATATTTGCCCTTTGGTATTAATAATTCCGTACTGATTTTTTATCGGAGAATATGTTGTCAACTGTGCACCGGTTAAAGCTGTGTACACTTTATTTCCGGCATCATCATAGGTTCTGTATATAAATTTATTTGCATCTAAAGCATCAATATATTTGCGGCTTGCTGCTGACGATTGAGAAGCCAATGCCATTTTGGCAGCAGTCAAAGACTGTGTCCTCATCTCATTATCAGAGAGTCGACAAGTTAAACTTAATAATTTTGCTTGTGATGCTGCTAGACCCATAAGTAGTCCTTTCCTACATGGTTAACGGCATTTTAGGCAAAATTCTTTAGGGTTTGTTACAAAATATTAAGAACAAAAAAGAGACCCCGCCTTTTTGGAGTCTCTTTCACACTTATACCTATAATTTAAGCAATTTCTTCGTATGCTTCAGGGTTATTAAATAAATCATAATTAATTTCATTTTCGTTATCGGCAATAGCAGCCACAACAACAGCATCTGATGTAACATTGACTAATGTTCTCATCATATCTGTTACTCTCTCTATTGTGAACAGGAATGCAAACCCAGCAACCAACTGTTCAGGACTCAAGCCCATACCGTTTAAAATTAGAGCAATAGTAATCAAACCTGCGCCCGAAATACCGGCGCTTGTACTTGATGCAATAATTGCCAGCAATGCTATCTGAATAAGTAAAAATGCATCAAGAGGAACTCCGTAAGCCTGCGCTAAAAATATTACAGCAACTACTTGGAGTAAAGCGGTACCGTCCATGTTAAGAGTTGCACCTAATGGCAAAACGAAACTTGAAATTTTATGAGAGATACCTCTCTTCTCACAACATGCAATTGTCAACGGTAATGTTGCCGAAGAGCTTGCCGTACCAAACGCTACCATCAAAGCCTCTGCAACTGCAGAATATAACATCCATATTGAAACTTTTGAAAAACATTTCAAAAATATCGGATATACTACGAACATTTGAACAAAAAATCCGATAGCTAAAACCATTAAATATTTGCCTATACTTGCAAAAATTGAAGTACCAAAACTTGATACAGCAGAAGCAGTTAAAGCAAAAATACCCGGGGCAGCAAAAAACATAATCCAATCAGTTATCTTCATAGTTGCGGCAAATACAGATTCAAAAAATGAAACGATAGGTCTGCTTACATCTCCGACTTTTGACAATGCGATTGCAAATATCAAAACAAAAACAATAATCGCAACCATATTACCGCTTGCGAGTGCTTGCAAAGGATTACTCGGAATAAAATCCAAAAACATGTTTAACAAATGACCTTGTTGTTGACTCATTGCTGCCGCAACTGAAGCCTGAACTTCACTTGCCGTATTTGCAGCAATATAATGAGCTGCACCCAAACCCGGTTTAAAAATTAAAGCCAATACCGTACCTATTGAAACAGCTGCCGTCGTAATTATACCGTAGTATAAAATCATTTTTGTACCGAATTTGCCGAGCTGTTTATTATCACCTATACTTGTAATACCAATAATTATTGCAGAAACAACCAATGGAATAACTATCATTTGAATTAGCCTGATAAATATCTGTCCTATAAATGTTAAAAGATTCGCAATCGTAGCTGACGGGTGTGAATGCAAAAATATACCTACAAAAATACCGGCTATAATACCAAAAAATATAGGCCAATTTCTTTTGAGTCCCAAACCCAAAGCTATTAGTATCTGCATCTGAATTTTTGAGTCTTTCATATTCTATATCCTCTTAAATTATAAAATCTCCTGATAACCCGATTATTATACAACATCACCCAGAATTTTTCAAACACAAAATGATTGAATGACACAAATATCAACCAAAAATACTAGGAATAAAAAAAAGAAAATTACATTATCAAAATATTAGTAACCGATAGACCAATCAACAGTATTTGTACTGCCTTTTTTGCTCTGTACTGCAGCAACAGATGCAACATGAGGAACTTCTATAACCTGTGCTGCTTTTTGGAGCAAATTATGCTTTTCCATAATACTGTCAACATTATTAAATGATTTCAATCTGTCTAATTGATTTTGCAATTCGGAATTTTCGTCATTAAATGCAGTAACCTGACGAGAAAGTGTATTTAGGGTAATTTCATTTGACATAGCAAAATAGTAGCTCACAAATGCTGCCAAAACAGCCACGCCCAACAATATACATAATGTCATATTTATTTTTCTGATAGCCATTTCCTTTAGAATATTCTCCTTGTAGAAATAACCTTCTATTATTTGCGTCTCTGCTATCGAACTTTGCGCATAGCTCTGTTCTTGATATTCGTAATAGTCTTCTCTTACCTTGGCTCTTGCAGTATTATTCAATTTTACTTCCCCAATTATCTGCTCTTTGCCAAATCCATTAATTTAGTTAATACATTTGGCGACTCTCAACTTTGCACTGCGTGATGGCGGATTTTCCCTTATTTCCCCTTCCGATGCCATCACCGGTTTTTTATTTATTAACTCCAACTTTGGCGGCGGGCAATTGCAAATCATTTGATTTTTATCGCAATGGCACTTTGCCGAGTGGTATTTGAATAAGTGTTTCACTATCCTATCCTCTAATGAGTGAAAACTTATTACACTTATTATAGCACCAACATCCAACAAATCCAACACATCATTCAATGTATTTTTTACATTTGTTAACTCTTGATTTACTTCAATGCGAATTGCCTGAAACACCCTAGTCGCCGGATGTATAGGTGATTTTACCTTTGGAACTGCAGACAAAATTATTTCAGAAAGTTCTAAAGTTGTAGAAATTTTTTTTAACTTTCTAACCTCGACTATTTTTTTTGCAATTCGCTTTGAAAAATGCTCTTCTCCGTACTCTGAAAAGATTCTGACTAAATCTTCTTCCGAATATTTATTTACAACATCATATGCAGAAAATTCTGCATCTTGATTAAATCGCATGTCTAACGGCGCATCTTTTAAAAACGAAAACCCCCGCTCTCCCTTAGTTAGCTGATGATATGACGCTCCCAAATCGAACAATACACCGCCAGTAATTTTTTCTATTCCTAAATCATGTAAAACTTTCTTAATATTTGTATAAGAATCTTTCACAATTGTTAAGTTTTTGTAATCTTTTAATCTTTCTTTTGATGCACGAATTGCATCTTCATCCACATCAAACGAAATTAATCTGCCGCTTGGCTGAATTCTTTGAAGTATCAGTTCACTATGTCCGCCGCCGCCAAGGGTACAATCAACATAAATTAGGCCGTCTCTGCAATTTAATGCATCGACGGCTTCATTTTTCATAACTGTATAATGGTTAAACTCTTCCATAGAAGAATTGTAACACAGATAGATTTATTTAGAAAACATTACTTCTCAATTACGGATGAACCAATCCTTCTAAACCTTGTTCATCTAAAATCTCAAAGAATTTTGCGTATGTATATGTAACAGATTCTTCTGATAAATCACTGATTTCTATAAGTTCTCGCGGAATATTCATTGAAGCGATATCTTCCTCCAACGAAATTTCTGATGAACCATGAGCTTGCTCTGTTGCATCGTTTAAATAGTAAAGATCGATAAAATCAAATTCTCTGCTCATTAATGTACTCCTTTTTCTTGACTGTTAATATGTAATACGGACAGTATCACAAAAAACTTTAAGAAAAATCGCACATTTGTTAAGATATTTTACAATTTCTACACCAAATCAGCATATAAATTTATATCTTCAGCGGATATCATCTCGGTAACAGCCGTCAAAATATGTCTGTCATCTAATTTAATACCGCCTGATATATCAACTCTTCTCAACCTTTTTAATACATCATCAGCATCATTCACTTCATACACAAATTCATTAAAGAAATTATTATTAAGTATCTTATACCCTTTCTTAGCCAATTTATCGGCCAATACATGAGCATTTTTGGATGACAGATAACCTGCTTGACGAAAACCTTTTTCGCCCATAACTGATAAATAAACAGTAACCCATAAGCCCATCAGAGCCTGATTAGAGCAAATATTACTTGTTGCTTTTTCACGCTTTATGTGCTGTTCTCTTGTCTGAATGGTAAGAGTAAAAGCTTGATTACCGTCTTTATCAACTGTTCTGCCTGCTAACCTGCCAGGCATCTGACGCATATATTTTTCTTTACAAGCAATTACGCCCGCATGAGGTCCGCCAAAACTCATAGGGATTCCTAAAGACTGTATATCCGCAACAACAATATCTGCACCATATTCTGCCGGAGGCTTCAATATAGATAACGTTGACAAATCAGTACATACGACAAGCATTGGCCCTTCTATTGACTGAACATCCAGGATTTCACCGTAATAATTCGGAGTTTGAACAAGAACACAGGCATATTCACTCACGTCATCGGGAAGAGTTTCAAATAATTCCACCTCAATGTTTCCGGCCCAAGCATATGTTTTTATAACATCCAAATATTCGGGATTAATAGTTTTATTAACCAAAACTTTTGTTTTTTTAGAAATTCTTACAGCCATTAAAACCGCTTCAGCACAGGCTGTTGCACCGTCGTACATGGTAGCATTCGCTATATCCATTCCGGTCAAGCGTGACATCATAGTTTGAAACTCATACATAATCTGTAAAGTTCCTTGAGCTATTTCAGCTTGATATGGAGTGTATGCAGTTAAAAACTCCCAACGCTGTGCAATTTGTCCTATACATGCCGGAACAAATTTATTATAAACTCCGCCGCCTTTGAACTCTATTACATCAGCCTTATTCTGTTTCGCATAAGACTTGATAATTCTTTGAACTTCCAGCTCGCTTTTTGCTCCGCTCAACTCAAGAGCTTCCATTCTGGCTGCTTGCGGGATTTGTTCAAACAAATCTTCTGCACTATTCAATCCTATTGCAGAAAGCATCTCTGCCTTCGTGTCATCATTATGTACTAAAAAATTTTTCATTAATGCACTTCTTCTTTATAATCATTATATTCCAACAAATCATTTTGTTCCGAAACATCACCGGTTGCTTCAATTTTTACTAACCAACCATTTTCATAGACATCCTCATTTAATGCTTCAGGAGTTTCTACAAGAGATGTATTAACATCAATTACTTTCCCGCTGATTGGCATGTATATTTCAGAAGCTGCTTTAACTGATTCTACTGCCGCAAACGAATCACCTTTTGAATATTCGGTACCCGACTCAGGTAACTCTAAAAAGACGATATCACCTAATTGTTCTACTGCATAATCCGTTAATCCGACCGTATACGTACCGTCATCATTCTTCAAAATATACTCATGGGTTTTGGTACATAAAATTTTTTCAGTAATACTCATTAATATCTCCTTATATAACTACTTCCTAATCTTATTTCTTTTTTCTATGAACGGTTTTTTTATAACTTCTGCATCATGCAGTTTTTCTCTTATCATAACCTGAACAACGGTACATGTTGAAATTTCGCTGATATTTTTTACATATGCGAGCGCAATATTACAACCCAAAACCGGCGATATACAACCGCTTGTAACAACACCGACTTTCTCACCGTTAAAATATACATCATAGCCATGACGTGCAATATTCTTATCCAGCATTTTTATACCGATAAGTTTCTTTCTGCCGCCGTTTTGTAATTGCTCCATTATAACACTTTTACCGTTATAATCCGCTTTTTTATCTTTTGGTAAAGACCAATTTAACCCTGCCTCAACCGGAGTGGTGTCTTCATCCAAATCATTACCGTATAAATGTAAAGCAGCCTCTAATCTCAAAGTATCTCTTGCTCCGAGCCCGATAGGTTTAATTCCGAAAGGTTTTCCGCACTCTAAAAGTTTATCCCACAATTCTTCCGCAAACTTGTTTTCGACAAGAAGTTCATACCCGTCTTCGCCCGTATATCCCGTTCTTGAAACGAGCATTTTTTTGCCTGAAATTGTTGCAGGTTTAATAGTAAATGAATCTTGTTCAGTATCTAACCCCATGGTTCTTAAAAGTTCATCCGCTTTTGGACCTTGAACCGCAAGCAATGAATAGTTTTGCGACTGATTATCTATTTTTACATCAAAACCTCGGCTGTTCAAACTCATCCAGTTTACATCTTCATCAATTCTTGATGCATTACAAATTATCATATAATAATTTATACCAAGCTTATATATTATTAAATCATCAATCAGACCTCCGTTTTTATTCGGAAGCTGGCAATATACAGCTTTTTCATAAGGAAGCTTTGATATATCCTGAGGGACAATCTTCTGTAAAAATTCTAATGAATCATTTCCAGAAATAAAAACTTCACCCATATGAGAAACATCAAACAACCCGACAGCATTTCTTACCGTATTATGTTCTTCAACAATGGCGGAATACTGAACAGGCATATGCCAACCGGCGAAATCCACCATTTTCGCACCTAATGCAACATGCTTGTCGTGTAGAAAAGTTTCTTTTACCATGATTTCCCCCTAATCTAATTATATTTTCTTAGTTTTTTAGAGGTTTGTCAATAGACTGCATTACATTTGTTTATACAACTCAATCTGCTTATCAGTCAATTTGTCAGGAAGAACTATCTTTATTCTTGCGTTAAGGTTTCCATACCCGCCGGATTTTTTGGGTAATCCCAGATTTTTTAGTCTTAACATTTTCCCCGTCGATGTCATAGGAGGAATTTTAATACCGATAGAACCGTGCAAAGTTCTAATTTCTTTTTTGCACCCTAAAACTGCCTCAGGAGGAGTTATCTCTACATCCTTGGTTAAATCAGAACCTTCTACTGTATACTCCTTATCCGCATACTTTATAACCAGATACAAATCACCTTTTTGTCCGTATGAATCAGTATTGCCCTCCCCTTTAATTCGGATTTTTTGTCCTTCTTTTACTTCCGGCGGAATTTTTACTTTCAAATTTTTGGAAGTATGTTTGATGCCCGTTCCGCCGCAGGCTGAGCAATAACCGCCCCCGGGCGGACACTGTGTACACTTTTCCATATCGGAAAAGCTTACACTGACAGGCTTTTGATTAAAAACATCTTGAGCCGTAATATTCAATGTTTTTGTGATATCCAAGTCCTGTGCGGGCTTCTGCGGTTGAGATTTTCTTCTGCCTCTTGATGAAGCTCGCTGCTGCTGAGCCCCCATTGACCCAAAATCAAATCCGCCAAAATTCATTCCGCCCATATTGGATTGAGCGCCGCCGCCCATCATATCACCAAATAATGAGCTGAAAAAGTCTGAAAACCCGCCCATATTTTGGCCGCCGAAATTAAACTCATATGTTCCGCCCTGACCGCCGAATCCGAAGTTTTCAAATCCCGGAGGCGGAGTATAACTTTGGCCGCCTTGCCAATTTGCACCTAAACTATCGTATCTTTGCCGTTTATTTTTATCGCCAAGAACCTCATATGCTTCGTTTATATCCTTAAATTTAGTTTCAGCATCCTTTGTTTTATTTACATCAGGATGATATTTTCTTGCCAGTTTACGGTAAGCCGATTTTATTTCAGCATCGCTTGCATCACGTTTTACGCCTAATATATCATAATAATCTTTGTATTCCATAATTATTCTTTTACATTGCTCCTTTTGATTATATATTAATATATATTTTAGCAAAATATGTAAAAATTAATATTTTTATAATGTTTTGAACATAACAAAACATTAGACTTTTGGAACAATATTTTTTATGACATTTGACCGATATTTGCAAATTATGTTATACTTTTACACCATCCCTGCTCAATAATTGACAGTCCACCTTATTCCACTATATACTTGTGTTTACTGTCGAATCTTCTGAAATAAACTTTTTCCCAATTGCTATTATAAGTAGTTGTGTAAATGCCGTTTGCATCTTCACCAATCATATTATATATTTGTACTCTTTCGTTAGGTGAAGAATACATTTTTTCAAGGACGGAGACTAAATAACAATCGCCAATCGAACCCTGATGAGTGCTAAATCTTGATACAGGCGGGAACAGCTTTTTGGTATATTTTATCAGCAAGTTTATGTGCGTCTTTCTCATCAACCTCAACAAAAGGGAGGATAGTGACCGACAATTCCTTTAAATTCATTGATCTCACAGAGAACAGAATATTTCTACATTCTTCGCCAGTCAATTTATTAGCCTTTAACAAATCATCAAGCAATTTGATTTTTAATTGAATGTATTCCTCTGCAGACATGCCGTTGTTATCATTTGCAAGCATCAACAAGTCTAAAGAAACCTGCTCCTTATACAGCTCTTTGACAACATTTTTTCCTGCCAATTCAGTATTGAATAAATCTTTTATACTATTGTAAGACTTTGAAACTATGCCGGCATCTTCCAATGATTTTTTATATATTTCAAAAGCATTATTTACATCTGTCGAAAAATTTCTTATTGATTTTTCCCTAATTTCCGGTTCAGAAAATTCTGATGCTTTTGATGCCTGAAATTCCGATTTTGAGCTTTCTAATGATAAGCCCGTAATTCCGGAATATAAGGAAATCTCTTCCGCCTCACTTAACTTTCCCGAATTCAAGTCTTGCCGAATTGCAGCTAACTCGTCCAAATCAAAAACACTATTGTTATTTTTATCATACTTTTTAAGTAAAGTATTATTTGCTTTAATTCCTTTATGTACATCTTTTAAATCAATAGTTTTACCATTTGAAAATAAAAATTTATTACCGGCATCTTCCGTATTTTGCTCTGAAACTCCGGAAGAGCAAGTGATTCGTTCAGGATTATTCATGCGTGACTTATTATCATATACATTGAAATCCATATCAGACATCCTCAAAAATACTTCTTATATATAATAAATATTTTTTTGTATATAATTGATAAGAACAGAACACATTTATAAAAATTACCCACATTTTCAAGAACAACGGGGGTTTTGAGATTTACACAACTTAATATTTTACTGTCGGATGTCCGTATATTTAGCACAACATAATAAACCTATAATTATGCATATAGGATTTAGTATCTGAAAATTTTGTTTAAATAAAATTAAACTACGCACCGTGGCATTTTTTAAATTTTTTCCCGCTTCCGCAAGGACATAAATCATTTCTGCCGATTTTTGATAAGTCGATACCTTCCGGTAAAGGAAGTTTTTCCTCTTCTTCCTCGATTAGACCTAAAGTACTTGCAAAAGCTTTCGATTTATATAAAACCGTTGTTGAAGAATATATCTTTTGTTCTAAATAACGAGATTTATATTTTTCCAAAAGTTCTTTTAAAGTATAATCCGTTTTTCTTAATCCGTTAACAACAGGCAAAAAGTTTTTATGTTTCTTTGCTGCTCTCTTTATAAGATTAGCAGAGAACTTATCGTTAGTTAAGAAGTACTGGATACATTGATCATAATTTTCTACTTCTGAAGGATTTGCAGCCTCAAATATTTTATTAAATGTACCCCAAAAAGGCACAGCATACATACCTAAATCCTTATCATAAATAATTCCTACGTCATAAGTTTCTTTATGGGAAGAAAAACCGCCCAAAGAATTTTCCAAGAAATTATCATACGAATTATTAAATTCAGAAACATTAAAGAACTTAAATGTTTCCGGAGTAACTAACTTATCCTTATAGTCGGTCTTTTTACCGTCTTCTGCATAGTCATTAAAGATTCCGATTAATTCATCGGCATATTTATTTGTAGTTAATAACTCATCTGTACCGAAAAATTCTATGAATTTATCATAAACATTTTTAATATCTTCCTCAATTTCTTCCTGCTTTTCAGGATTATCCAGATATACGATTTCCGGATTTTGTATAATCTTTGCAACAGAAAATCTATAAGCATCTTCTCTTCTTGTTGTCGGAAGAACCCCTGAAATTTCAAGCAAATAAGTTTCCTTTTCAAAGTTCATAATTCTTGCAACAATATATTGTCCAGAACCTAAACCTCTGAAATTGGACATTTTAATTAATGAAGTAACATTATACAATTTTTCATTAATTATATTATATAATTCAAAACCGTTTTTAAGTATCTTTTTAATTTCATAAACTGATGACATTGCTTTATCGATACTTTTTACAATTTTCTTTTCGGAAGCTTTAATACCGTCCTTTTCCATATACAAAGAAGGAATTGATTTATATGTTTCACCAAGACGTCTTTCAAAAATATACGTAAAACATGCGCTCTGGAAATTAACAGCTCCGCGTCTGTTTGCACCTATTGTTTTCAGGTATTCCTGAAAGTCCGGACTAACACTTGAATCTGTCTGAATAAATTGCGCAATTGATTTAATGGTATCATTAATGTCTTGAATTTTATCTATAACCGGCATACATATCTCCCTCTTATTTACATAACTAAATTTTATCTTAAATTTTGATTTTTTTCAAGTATAACAGATATACTTAATCTTATTACAAATACATATCAATAATATCTTTTACTTCTTGAGCAATTTTTTCTATTGAACAGGTGGAATCAATCACTTTTACCCTGTCAGGTTCCTGTTTTGCTATTTCAAGATAGCCTTTTCTAACTTTTTCAAAAAATTCTACACCTGCGGATTCCATTCTGTCTTTTTCTTTTCCGACACGTGACATTGAAGTTTCTATATCAATATCAAATACGAAGGTTAAATCAGGTTTACTTTTACCTGTTGCAAGGTTATTGAGCATTACTAATTCATCAATATCAACACCTCTGCCGTAACCCTGATACGCAATAGTACTATCAGTATGACGATCACACAAAACGATTTTACCAGCTTTTACTGCAGGCATTATAATTTTATCTATATGCTGCGCCCTGTCAGCTAAAAACAAAAAGCTTTCCGCTCTTGATGAGACTTCCCCTTCATAATGAAGAAGGATTTCTCTGATTTTTTCACCCAGACCTTTCGCCCCAGGTTCTCGTGTAATAATTACTTCATACCCTCTATCTTGTAAATATTTGGCAAGCAATTCCATCTGCGTAGTTTTACCGCAGCCGTCAACTCCCTCAAATGTTATAAATAAACCTTTTTTTGCCATAA
>ODAI013952776.1_pt1 | contig 12274 bp, 6 predicted proteins | sample 1539321 | NCBI WGS metagenome assembly ODAI01 (sample SAMN02144231, study PRJEB22623) | gut metagenome | biome: sheep rumen | host: Ovis aries | place: New Zealand
GAAACCAAATCTAAAACAACATTTGGCGATTGGTCTGCAAATATCTATATTTTTAATAACTCTGATTATTCATCAATTTTTGAAGGAAATAAATCAATTGAAAGACGCGATAAATTTTTAAGAATCTTTGGTAAGCCAAATGAGAAAAAAGGAGGGCGTTACTCATGGTCAGGATCTCCTTGCCCAAAAATCGACTCTTATAATGACTTTGGACAAATCTTAACAATAGAAGCCAGTAAGGATATTGTTGCTATTTACTCATATTCACAAGATAAAAGGAAAGATAAAGGAAATATCGTTCCTAAAGAATTGCAAATAGATAATCTAGAAATAGCTAGATGGTATGGAGAAAATTCACCTACATCCAAAAGAGGAGACAAATGTCTCAAAGCAAAACTTGAAGACAAGTTCAATGATAAAGGATGGTTTACATGTAAAACCGATGAGAACGGTAAATATGATAAAATATGCTTTGGCAGCCCAGTAAATTACGATGAATGGCTAAATTTGGTTAAACAAGGCATTGTTTTCTTTGATAGTGGCATGCATGAAGGTAACAAAAGACCATATTCCGAATGGAGAGCAAACAATAAATTCTGGGACAGTTTAATTACTGAAACATATGAATAAACAATAGTAAGACATGTGAAAGAATAAATGATTTAAATATGAGGGTAATAAATGTTTCAATTAAAGCAAAAAACAGAAATAATAATTAACGGAATCCCCGTACAATGGATTCCAAAAATTGAATTATACTATCCTGATTTACCGCAATTTCCAATAATGTACATACATACACTGATAAATAACAATCGTCTTGTTGCCTGTCCTGTGTCAGTCAGCTATGATATTATACAAGATAAGTGCAATGCTAAATTTCTTGTATTAACTAATCTTGAACCTACTTCAGAAGTAGTGGATCAAATAAAAAATGAAATTGAAAACCGAATTGGATTCAGCAATCCAATCAACAAACAAACTGTAATAGATTGTTGTAAAGGTCAATCTGAATTTATAGACTTATTTTCAGATTTGTGGCAATACATAGAAAAATCTTATGGAACTTCCATACCTTATGGTCAGTTTTATGATGAAATGTTTTCGATTCCAAGGTTTATTGCAGCATGGGCGCCCAAAACTGGTAGGCAAAGTGAAATGAGAATGCTGTATAATTTTATGAGTAACTTTGGTAAAAAAGTATCTCTTCCCCATGATTGGAGCCATCTAGAATATTACATCATCCCATTATATACAGAAGTAATAAATAAGGATTACTCAGATTTCCCTAAATTTGAGAAACTATATTTGGCGATGAAAAAACTTTTTGAATTAGAATTTTCAAATTCAATCACTATTGATGATGTCACTTTTAAAGTTTTACCTAAAGCTTGGGACAAGAACAAAGAGGGCTTTATAGAAAATGTATCTAGTAAATACTATTCAAATGATCAACTTACTGCAGATGATAAATATTATTTAGAAAAGTTAGTTGATGCATTTAATCGTCATCCTTGGCGAGCAGCATATTTCATTAGTGCATTTATGAATATAGAAAATATTGATTATAAGACATGGAGCAAAAACTTTTTTACCAACTTTTATATAAAAGGGGAAAAACTTATAGGATATTCACAAAAATCAATTGCTTGCTTCTTACAGCAGGGTTTTGCAAAGGAAGAATTTATTCCTATAGATACATGGATAAAATCATTTTATAATTTTCCACTTGGAATAAGAATTAAATCAAAATTTTTTAACAGTTTTGATATGTTAGGAAAATTAGAACGAGTCATATGGCTTGCAAGTCAATCTAATAAAACAAACATGAAAAATTTTTTTGACATCCTTTGGTGTCAAAGATATGGAACTATCGGAAATGGGAAACTACGTGGAGTTAATCCACTTGCTTGTAGTCTTTGTAGTCTGAGTGACACATGCGTTGGACTATCAAAAAACAAAAACAAAGGTGTTTTAATAAGCAATACACTTATCCCTGAAAACTTCAACACTATTCCTACTTGTAAACAGGATGACATTTCTTTCATTTGCTTACTAGAAGATGACGTTCCTAAGAAAATATATACAAAATCTGGTCAAAATTGGTATCTCAATGATGAATTTAGTGGCTATTTAAAAACTAAGGATGATAGATTTCCAAAACATTTAGTAGACAAGGAAATTATAACGGTTGAAGAATTTATCAACAATAACTAAGATATTTGATTATTTTGTGAGCAAAAGAAAATGAATATTGATTTATTTAGAAGAAATTTTAAACGAAAAAAAAGTCCAAATGATGATTGAAAGAACAAACACCAAGACAGAAGGAAAAGGCATTGGCTAAAAGAACAATTTGGAATAACTACAAATGAATATAATAAACTGATTGATTGGGATATGATTTAAAAAACTAAACATCATTAGTATCTATATTCCCCCTATTTTTTAATTAACATAATCTGATAGATCATTGCTTACAAAATGTCATATTCTCCAAGGTAATCAAGCATTGCTATAGCTACAGCCTCAATAACTGGAATACACACAGAATTACCAAATTGTTTATATGACTGGGCATTTGAAACGGGAATGATGAAATCATCTGAGAAACCTTGTAATCTTGCACATTCTCTTGGAGTTAACTTTCTCGGATTTTTTCCAGATTGTTCTATAAGCGCTTCGCTTCCGTCCTTATAATACCTAGCACTGATAGTGCTAGTATATTTGCTATCTTCATTGAACAATCGAAATCCAAATCCATTTCCTTTCTTTTCATGTTTCTTTTTTCGTGCTTGATGTCCTTCCCAAAGCCTGTCAGAAATTGTAAATCTATCTCCAACTTCTTCTTCCAATATATCACCTACACAAATCTTATCATCTATATGCCCAACAGGATATTCAAATTCCTTAAAATTCTCTGGCAGAAAATCCTTGTTAAAACCTACAATTATTATTCTTTCCCTGTTTTGGGGAACGCCAAAATGATAAGCATTCAAAATTTGTGGATTAGGAACATAATAATTTAACTCATCCAATACAGATAAAATAACTTTTAATGTATTTCCCTTATCATGACCTCTTAACTGTTTTACATTCTCTAACATGAATGCCTTAGGTCTTTTAGTTTTAAGTATTCTAGCAACATCAAAAAAGAGGGTTCCTCTAGTATCTTCAAAACCCTTATGAAGTCCCGCCTGTGAAAATGGCTGACATGGAAATCCTGCAAGCAGTATGTCATGATCAGGAATATCATTTTCATCAACGGCAGTTATGTCTCCATCAGGAATTTCACCATAGTTAATACGATAAGTTGTTTGACAAAACTTATCCCATTCAGAAGAATACACATTATAACCGCCATGCATTTGAAATGCCTGTCGGATACCCCCTATTCCAGCAAATAAATCAATTTGTTTAAATCTACACTCTTCAATCGAACTATTTTTAAATAGAGGTTCAGTAGGAAAATTAATTATTTTATCATAAATTTCATCAGGAACGTCTAATTTTCCAGTTTCCCATTCTTTTAACAATTTTTCCTGCTCTTTAGTGAAACATAAAGCATCTGAAAATTCCTTTCTACGTATTCCTAACTTTTCTCTAACAGCAACAATGTCTTTTGCTCTGCTCATTATCTAAAACCACCTGTCTAAAACCACCTGTTTACTGGGGTTTTCAATAAACCATTGCCTGAATATGGCTTCAAGAACTGGAACAACAATGCTATTTCCAGATTGTTTATATAAACTTGTTTGGGATATTAACTTGCTTGCTTTTTCTATATCTTCTTCATTTACACCCATCAATCTCCATGTTTCTCTTGGTGTAAGTCTTCTAGGAACATATTGTCCAGATTCATTAATCTTATCAGTTACAAGCTGTCTCCTATGCTTTTCGATAAAACTCTTAAGTGTAACGCCTTTCCAATAATTTGAATCTAAACAATAACTGCACTCTTGATTAATGGGCTCATCTAAAACTTGCCCATTTTTCAGATAATATCTCTCATCCACGTCTTCATCAAGAATATCATAAAGTTTTGTTTCCAATTCAATTGGCTCAGGGAATTCGTAAATTTGTTTGCTATCTAGTTCGCTAATACAAAAAACCCGTTCCCTATTCTGAGGAACTCCATAATCCTTAGCATTTAAAATAGACCAACTATTTTTATAACCTAAACTTTCAAGATAATCTAAAAATTTTAAAAAATTTTCTTTATGATTTTTTCCAACAAGATTTTTAACGTTTTCCATCATCAAATATTTAGGTTTTTTAGTTTCAATAATCTTGCAGCACTCCCATAGTAATGAAGACCTAGTGCCAGAATTCTCATTTAACCCACATTGATAACCTGCTACAGATATATCTTGGCATGGAAATGAGTATGTGAACAAATCAAAATCAGGCAATGTAGCAGGATCGATTCCTTGGATATCCCCATAATTATTTATCAATTTATTTGCCAAGTACATGTCCTTTAATTTTGGTAATTTGAGCTTTCTAGCCCTATTTTCAAAAGTTTTGTAATCTAAAGGAACATTAATGTCTTCTAAAAAAGAAATCATCTCTTCTTTATCTTCAGGCACATAGTCATCAATATTCTCTCTTTTCTCTAAAAAATCACTATGTATAGCAGCGTATGATAGAATAACATCACCTTCTATCTCAGAAATACCAACTACATCAAATTCTATGCCTATGTTGCGCAATGCCATTCTCTGACTACCATAACCAGCAAATGCTTCAAACACTCTTAACATATTTTATTCTCCAATTAATATTTATATGGTATTTCTTGCTACTTTTAATCAACAGTTTTTTGAGTTTAAACAAATAGCGTTCTAAAATATAATTGAAACCAACTATTTTTGAGCAAATTTTACATATACAAATTTTGTAAGCTCAATCATTACTAAATTTATATATTATAATTTAGTATTAATTCAATATAAACTTAAAGAGAGCATTTGGAAAATAATGAAAAATATATAAAAGTTACTTAATTATTAAATTAATAAAGAATGAATAACTTTATTAAATTATTAAAACATATTATATTTTAATTAAAGGGGATGATTGTTAATTTACTATTTTTTCCCTGATTCAATGAGCACTATTTTTAAAAATTTATTATTGGGAGGAATAATCATTAGAGATAAAATAATAAATGAATTAATTAAAGAAATTCAAGGGCCTAGAGGCACTAATTTTGGAGAAGAATCTGATAAGGGCTTATTAAAAGATATTGTAAATGAAACAATGCACGCTGATCCATTATCAGAATACATGACAGGAGTCTTAATACCAAAATCTGTTAAAGCCACTATTAGTGAAGATGATAATTTAGACCCTGATTCCGAAACAACTAGTGAAAATAAGGGTTTCGGTGCAGAAGATGATGATACTGATGAAGAGGAATTTGAAATTAGTGTTCCTTCTGAATTAGATCCTCGTTTAAGGTCTAAATCTTTTGGTATTTCATTTTTTATTCAATCTAAACACCCCACATTTAAAACTTGCATTACTTGGGGCCGTTATTTTGAAAATATTGTTGAAACAGAAGAAGAAAATGAAAATGAAAAGAATAAACCTTCTTGGACTAGAGTGCCTTATCATGATGAAATTAGAACTTTTGATGTGATTAATGATGATTTTTCTAAACCAATAACTATTTTTAAGGATGAAAAAATTGGTGGGAAAATAGAACTTTATGTAAAAACCACAAAACAAAAAGAAGATGATACTTATTTAGTTCATTTGTCTTTAATTAATGACCTATATCATAATAAAGAAAATAAAATTGTCAAAGCACCATCCTGTATTTTTCAACCTTCCATCAGAATTAATTTGGGGGAAAATAGTGAAATTCCTAATATGGAGCAAAAAAATGAAGAGGAAGATGTTCTTCATTTTATCTATCGGAAACGACATATAAAAGCATTTGGCCATATGTGTTCTGTGGTATGGAGAGAAATTGATTACATGAACAAATTAGCTTTAGAAACATTATGGCCTGATGGTTTGTATTTCTCAAAAACAGAAAACTCCTATGAAAAATTTATTAGGCCAGATATCCGGACTGAATTTGTACCTTTATATCCTATGCCAATATCTTCATTTGATATAAAAAATTCTAATAATGAAATTTTGGAATTTCCTGCACAAAAGCTATCTGAAGCATGGGATAATGAACAAATGGATAACATTCTAAAGCCACTTATTGACAGTTACAGTTCCTGGATTCAGGAACAAATTAAAGAAAAAGATGACCCAAGTAATAATTATCCTGAGTTAACTGATGAAATTATTTCAAAGCAAATTTATGCTATAAATCGCATGAATAAAGGCTTAAATCTTATTAAAGAAGATGAAAAAACAAAATTAGCATTTTGTTTTGCAAATAAAGCTATTGATAAACAATCAAAATGGGCTAGAGGAGAAGAGCACATATTCAACTGGCGACCTTTCCAAATTGCATTCTTCTTAATGAATATAGAATCAATTGTTAAGGAAGATTCCGTTGATAGAAACACATTAGATTTATTATGGATTTCTACGGGTGGTGGTAAAACTGAGGCTTATCTAGGCATTATGGCATTCACTGCAGCTTATAGAAGATTAAATGGATTGGAAGTTGGGGAAACTGGAGCTGGAGTAAGCATTCTTTCCAGATATACATTAAGATTACTGACAGTCCAACAGTTCAGAAGGACTTTAAACCTAGTAACTGCTGCTGAATATTTAAGAGTATTCAAAAATGAGGATAATACACATGGATGGAGACCTAAAGATTACAATAATTCAAATGATTATCTCTATGGTTCAACTAGATTCTCTGTTGGAATGTGGGTTGGAAAAGCAGTATCTCCTTTGCATATGAGAGGTGGAGAAGGAGCAATTGCTAATTTAGAAAACATTGGCACAAAAGAAGAAATTCAAGGAGCAGGAGATCCGGCACAAGTTGTAAAATGTCCTGTGTGTGGCAATTGGTTAGCCATACCAGATAAAGGTTTGCCAAAGGATGAAAAAGAAGTTACTTTGCATTTTATAATTAAAATTAAAGAATATTTAATTAAAGGTCTGATTGAAGAAATCAATAAAAAAGACTTTGTTGAAAAAGTTACTTATACTCCAGATAATTTAAAAAATGAAACCTATACTTTAAGCATTAAATTTGAACATAATGAAATTCCGAAAGCTCAACTTAAAGAAATATATGCTCTTATTTTAAATAATCAAGGAGACATTTGTTCTTTAAACTTCTATAGACCCGGATACTTTGGAACAACTTTAACACCAAATGGTAAAGTAAATGATTATGAAATTTACTGTACAAATCCTGAATGTCACTTAAATGAAATTGAATGGAGCGAAGGAGTTCCTATTGATGATTTAAGCAATAAAAAATTACCTGACGGCAATTTTGAAAGAATTATTCCAAATATTCCGTTCACTGATAAAAGAATGCCTATCCCTGCTTATACTGTTGATGAACAAGTATACTTCAAATGTCCAACTATAGTAATTAGTACCGCAGATAAAATAGCCAGATTAGCCTTTGAACCTAGAGCTGCAGGACTATTTGGTAATGTGGAAAGATACAATTCATATTATGGTTATTATCGCAAATATACTGAAGATTTAAAACCTAATGACTCCTCCAAAAGAAGATTTGAGAATGAAAATATAGACATAAAACTTCAAAAGCCTTTAAAAGCTCCTGATTTGATTATTCAAGACGAATTGCACTTAATAGATGGTCCGTTAGGAAGTTTATTCGGATTATATGAGTCAGTGATTAGTGCGATTCTGGCTGAAAAAGATGCTAATCCAAAATACATTGCATCAACAGCTACCATAAATAATTCTGAAGACCAATCTAATCTGATCTTTTCAAAGAAATTGTTCCAATTCCCACCTCATGGACTAAGCATTGATGATAATTTCTTTGTTCAAGAACACATAGAATCATCAGAAATAGAATTTAAAGATTCCATTTGGAATGAAAACAACTCGGGCAGAATTTATATGGGCGTTTATTGTCCAGGAAAAGGCCCTATAACTCCTCAAATTAGATTATGGTCCAGCATCTTTGATACTTGTCAGAAGAATATTGATGATGAGAACATCCTATATTATTGGACTTTAGTAGGATACTATAATTCCATGAGAGAGCTTGGTGGTGGAGGAGCTTTATATCGCGAGGACATAGGCGAAAGATTAAATCATTTACACTCCAAACGCGTCTTAAATAAAAATCTTGTTGAATTATCAAGCAGAATGCCTTCTACTGAAATTCCATTGAAATTAAGTGAAATAGAAATGGATGGAGATAGAGAAACAAATGAAACACCTGATAATGATGCTATTTTAACCACTTCCATGTTTGGAACTGGTGTGGATGTTCCCCATCTTTCTTTAATGGTAGTGAGCGGTCAACCAAAAACAACAGGTTCTTACATACAAGCTACAGGTCGTATTGGAAGAAAACATGGAGGTTTAGTTGTTACATTCCTAAAAGCGGGACGGCCACGTGATTTGAAACATTATGAAACTTTCCCTTCCTATCATTATAGATTACATCTTGGAATTGAACCAGTTTCCGTGTCTCCCTTTTCATTTGGCTCTTTAGATAAAGCTTCAGGTGCAAGTTTAGTATCATTTTTAAGGAATTCACTAGACACTGAAGTAAACTGGACAGAAAAAGAAGACGGAATCAATATTAATTTAAAAAATGCTGAAAATGATATTGATAAATTTATTATGCATTTTAAAGATCGATTAAATTATATTTATCGTGAAGACACAGACACAATTGAAAGAATTATCAATCAACTGAAAAATAAAATTTATTTGTGGATGGCAGAATCTAAACATTTAAATGAATTATCATTCCAAGAATATTCCTTTAAGATGTATGGAAGAAATTTAAGTAAAAATGTTGTTCTTGGAGACCCTGCACACGAACATAATGATGAATTAAAAGTTATTTTTAAAAATTCTCCGCAATCTTTAAGAGAAATTGAAGAAACTACAGGTTTTTGGGTGTGATTTAATGAGCAAGTATGATAAAGTACAAGGATTAAGAAGGTCACAATTTATTTTAACTTATGGCCCGGGTGCTAATTTAGAAAGTGTGGAAGGGCCTAGATTAATTCCCACATTACGCACTGGCTTAGGAACGGATTTTAGATATTTTGTATCAAAATATGAAGTTCCTAATGTGAGAATGGGTTACGTTTTAAAAAATAGGGATGAAAAAAAGAAGGATGAAAATAATATTAGATTTTTTAGATTGCCTTCTAATTCTTCCGAAAGTAAAACAGACAGTACAGGTTTATATAAAACATTAATATTCCCTATTTGGAAAATATGCTATGGCGACCATGAGAATGGTGATGCGGTTTTATATGACTCTTCAAAGCATCCTCATTGTCCTGTTTGCAAAGATAATCCCAAAACATATGTAAGATTTATTTGCGCATGTCCTGACGGACATATGGATGAAGTTCCATGGTATGAATCCGTTCATGGATTAAAACATGACCATAACTGCAAGAAGTTTGATAATTATTTCTATTGGAATGCTGGTGGAAGCAGCTTATCCGATATCAAAATTACTTGTCCCTCTTGTAAAAAAAGTACACATATGGGCCAAATATATAGCAAATGGCACCAATGTACTGGTCGTTTCCCAGAAAGAGAATACTTACGGGATGAATATGCCAATGTTTCTGTAGGCGATTCTGGAAATGAATATTCCTGTGGAAACCGTATGGCAGTCATTCAAAGGCAATCCACCTCATTAAGAGTAGCAAACACATTAACTTTAATTAAAATTCCTAAATATGAAACTCCTATTTTAAAAGCTATCCAATGGAAAGAAGTTCAAATGTTTTTAAAACTAGCTATGAAAGGAATTATGGATGAAAAAATATTTTTAGAATCAATAAAAAATAGCGTTGGACATGGCATTAAAAGAAAGTCTTATGAAGAAATTGAAAAATTTATAGATAATGAAGGTTTTGAAGCATTAAAAGAAGAATCTAAAAAATTAGATAATAAAGAATATGAACTTAAGGATATGTTATACGATGAATTTGAAAGTTTAAAAGATGAATCATCCAACACAACTGAAGACTTTGAAAAAGCCCCTCCTAAATATGTTACAGTACCCTCAATTGATGATAATACGTTCACATTTAAAGTATTTAAAATTGATACAATTAAAACTGTTACAGCTCAATTTGGTTATCAGAGAAAACCATATCTTAAAAAAACAGATGATGGATTTGAAGAAAATAAAATTATTGATATAGGCCAAATAGACCGCGACGAAGAATGCAAATGGTATCCGGTTTATGAAGGCAATGGAGAAGGCATTTTTATTACATCTGATTTAAATCCTTTAGAAGAACTGGGTTTACAAAGTATTGCTAATGAGTGGATTGAAAATAAACCAACACATACTTCAAAAAATCGTCCAGAAGTTAAAAATCCATTATTTGTATGGTGGCACAGCTTATCCCATGCTCTAATCAGAACTTTAGCTTTTAAATCAGGATATTCCGCAGCGTCCATTAGAGAAAGAGTATACATAGATGAAGAAAGTAACACTGGAGGAATTCTACTTTACACAACCACTGCTGGTGAAGACTGCAGTATGGGAGGTTTGATTGAATCTGTAAATCATTTCGATGAAGTTTTGAAGGAAACTTTTGAATCTATGAAATTATGTTCCTATGATCCTCTTTGCAGCATAGAAAGAATTTCTAAGGATAAGGTAAATGGATCTGCTTGTATTTATTGTCTTTTGCTTCCAGAAACATCATGTGAACACAACAATATGTGGTTGGATAGGCATTTATTGATAGGGGAATAAAATGAAAAATAATTACGAATTAGTTGCCAGTGGCGAAAAATGGATCAAATCCGATGTAAAATCCACATTCAGAGCTATAAGTGAAATTATAGACAAAACTCAGTCTTCTTTAATCTTAACTATATATATAATCACCAATAAGGACATTTTAGAAAAAGTTAAAGAAGCTTTAGATAGAAATGTGGATGTCGAAGTTTTCATTTATAAAGATAAAGAGGGTTATAAGGGTGTAGCACACAAAATTCTCAAATTAAGTGATGAATATTATAATTTAGTGATTTATGAAGTCTCTGAAAAAACGTTACATGCAAAAGTTTTAATTTCCGATAAAAAGCAAACTTTAATTGGTTCAGCTAATTTTACCGGAAAAGCAATGCATGAAAATTATGAATTGGGAATTTTAGTGGATGATGCTGAACTTGCTTATAACGCTGAGAAAATTATTAAAGGATTGATTAAATGAGGGAATATTGCCATACTTATCCAACATGCCCTAATTGTCATGAACCACATATCACAGGTTCAGATTTGGAAAAAGTGGAATTTGATGAATTATGTGATGATTGTAAAGAAGAAGACTCTGAATTAATTGAAATGGAGGACAATAAGAGAAAATCAAAAGATTTCAACTATAAAAGAGATGCAAACTTTTTGTATTACTGTCCAAATTGCGGCTCTTATTTCTTTAATAAAATTGATTTGAACAATTTTGAAAATACTAAAGAAATGTTAAAAGAAAAAGGTTTTTCAAATTTCAACATGCCTTTAATTTGGAAATCAAAGCCAAATAATATAGAAAAATCATATATGGAATGGTTAAACCCAAATATCAATGGAAAATATCTCATCACATGGCCTTGGAAAGATGTAAAATTCATGCCTTTATTAATTGCAGAATACGCTTTAAATTATCCAAATCAAAAGATTGTTGTTTTAGAAGACACCTATGAAGAAGATTTAGATGAAATTAATGGAAAAACTTTCTCAAAACCAAGTTTAAGTCAAATTTTTGATAATCTCTATTATTTTGACGATTTTCATGAGGATAATGCTCTTGAAAATGATGCTAGAAAATTTAGAAATAAAACTAAAAATTATGTTTTTTATCAGGGAATGAAAGTCCACATCTATAAAAAATATATCAAAAAAGGTTTTTCAAAGGATAATGAAGGACCCCATGATTCCGTGGATTTAAGAGAATTTGATTCTATACCAAAACCAGCAGACATCAAGGATAGAATCAATGAAGAATATGAATCCAAAGTAGTTAATCATGTTTCAATAAAAGAATACAATTCTTCTAAAATCACAAAACGTAGTTATAAAGCGGACCATCCGACTTTTGATGTTAATGTTAAAATTCAAAGAGAATGGGGAAAGCTAAAACCC
>ODAI011263948.1_pt1 | contig 12273 bp, 8 predicted proteins | sample 1539321 | NCBI WGS metagenome assembly ODAI01 (sample SAMN02144231, study PRJEB22623) | gut metagenome | biome: sheep rumen | host: Ovis aries | place: New Zealand
CTCTCCTCCCGCCGAAATAGCCCTTCCCCGGCCTTGTCGCTTGGCCCCCACGGGGGTTACTCGGGGGCGTGCCTCCATCGAAGAGCCAGTGGACGACAAGTTCGTCCTCGGACGTGGGTGCTCGCGGCATTGCCTGCGCATGAAACAGGGATACCTGACCGATGGCAACGTGCGTTACCTGAAACACGGCCGCACGTTCTTCTACGACAACGAGGCCTGCGCCATTGCCGGCACGAGCGCGTGGCGTATCATATACTCGGCAACCGCCGAAACGATGGCATAGGCAAACCCCGCGAACGAGGAAAGGCGAAGCGCATGGGTTTTTAAACCCTCGAACGGTATGAATAAGCCAATGGATAGACACATTGCCGCCTTAAACCACTATCGCCGACCGACTCTTCCCCGTTGATTTGCGCCGCCGACGAAGGCGGCGGAATGGAGCAAAGCATGACCGCGCTGGTGCCGCTGAACAACCCCACCGCCCTGCCCCGCCTGCACGAAGCGGGCGTGGGAGAAGTGTACGTGGGATTCCACGACGACGAATGGGAGCGTCGTTTCGGCGACGCCGAGTTGAACCGCATGTCGGGCTTCGGGCTGGAGGCGAATCCGTTCGATTTCGGGGAAATGTGCACGCAGATCGAACGCGCCCGCAGCTTGGGCATGCATGCGTTCGTGTGCTTCAACGCCACCTCGTATTCGCGCGACCAGCTGGCCTTCATGGCCGAAGCCTATTTCCCGCGCCTGAAAAGCGCCGGGGCCCATGGCGTTATCCTGTCTAGCCTAGGAGGCATCGATGCAGCACGGCAGGCAGGGCTGAACGTAACCATGTCCACGATTGCCGGCGTGTACAACGCGCACCTGGCGGCGTTCTACCGCGACCGCGGGGCCACGCGCATCATATTGCCGCGCGACTTGGCCTCAGACGAAGTGGCCGGCATCGTGCGCACGGTTCCTGACGTGGAATACGAAGTGTTCATGATGCGCAACGGCTGCTTGTTCTCGGATTCGCATTGCCTGGGCTGCCATCGTGCGGGCAACCCGTCGCTCTGCATGTCGTTGCGTACGGGCGAGCATCGCATCTGGCTTGCCAACGATGCGCGCAACCTGCGTGGCACCGAGGGCGCAAACGAAGAATTCCTGCAACGCGCCTGGGAAAACGACCAGCTGCTGAACGAACAGTACCATCGCCGCACCTGCGGACTGTGCGCGCTGTGGCGCTTCGAGCAGCTGGGCATCGACGCCTACAAGGTAGTCGGCCGCGGCGACGACGTGGACGACCTGTGCTCCGATGCCGCCCTGGTCATGCGCAACCTGGCCAGAGCGCGCTCGTGCGCGACCGAGCAAGACTACTTGCAGAGCATGGAACTGCCGCGCGACCCCGAAACGCTGTGCGGCATGCGCGGCCTGTCGTGCTACTACCCCGAACTCCGACGAGGCAAACGCGCATCGGCGTCGTAGCGCAGGATGCAATCCGAAGCTGGCGACACCTATCGGCGCTCGCCCCACGGGTCGACCAGCGCGAAGGACAGGATGCGATCGGTGGCGTAGCCGTCGCAGGCGGACATGAAGCGGCGGCGGAACGCGGCAACTTCGGACGGGTCGAAGGAATCGCGCACGCGGGCCAGGTAGTCGGCCAAGCCTGCCGAATCGGCGAAAACGGGGCCGGGGGTCATGTCGTCGAAATCGTAGTAGAAACTGCGCGATTGCGAGAACTCCCGCAAGTCCGGCGCGAAAAACGCCATGGGGCGCCCGAACAGCGAGAACTCGAAGACCACCGATGAGTAATCGGTTATGAGCACGTCGGCCACAGTAAGCGCGTCATCGATGGAGACGAGTCCCGTTACATCGAAGGCGAAATCGCGGCACGACTCCGGAATGGGCGGCCGGTCGTTTGCACGCACGTGCGGATGGTGCTTCACCAGGACCACGGTATCGTCGCCGATGGCTCGGCGCAGAAGGTCCAGGTCGGGCAGCGCCGGAGCCGACGGCCTGCCCGGCGTTCCGCGAAACGTCGGGGCGTACAGCACGACGCGCTTGTCGATGGCCTGGGGCACCGCACGCCACACCTGCTCCACCGCGTTGCGGATGAAGGAATCGTCGAAGAACACGTCGGTGCGGCTCGTGCCGAGCGGCTGAATTACCTGCTCGCGACCGACCAGGTTCATGGCGTCGGCATAGGCCCACACCACTTCGGGGCTGCTGACGGAAACGAGCGAGAGGTTCTCGTAGAACGGATGGCGCTCTATTTCGGCGCGCGTAAGCCCATAGGACAGCTCGGCCGTGCTCATGCCGAATTTCTTGAAGGCGCCGCACGCATGCCATAGCTGCACGACGCGCGTCTCGGGACGCAGCGGCAGGCAGCTGACCACATCGGATGCATCGCAGAGAAAGATCGCGCGCGCCGTGGCGGCCTCGCGGGCGAAAGCCTGGCAATTGGCCAGGTAGCGCGGCATGGGCAGACGGTGCTTGCCCAGCGAGACGAAACGGGCGTCGTAAGCGGGATCTTGCGCCACGCGCGCCCATATCACCTTGAAGGCCTCGGGCAGCTCCTGGCGCGTGGGCTCGACGAAGAGAACCTTGCGCGGGTCGATGGGCACGATGTCCCCCGCACCCGCAGCGCCACCCACGACAGCGCCCGCGCCGGCGTCCAACTCGCCGCCCGGAGCGAAACGCCCTGGCGTCGCGAGCGCCTGGCGATAGGCACGCGGAATCCTCCATCCCAAGCCATAGTCCTTGGCAATGCGCATGACGCCCCGGCGCGCAACGGCCTTGGCGCGCGCCGGCAAAGACGGCAGCGCATCCGTTGCATTCAAGCCAGCCGGCCGCCGCTCCTCCGACTCGACGGTGCCACCCAACGTGTCGTCTGCGCCCTCGGAGACCGGTACCGGCCAAATTTCGCAGAAGATGCGCTCGGTCGCATGACCGTCGCAGGCGCTCATGAAGCGGTTCCTGAACGCCCGGACATCCGACAGGTCCACCGTGCCAGCCTGCACGCTGCGCGCGAACGCGGCCACTTCCCCGGTCGTGGAGACAATCGGGCCCGGGCACATCTGCTCGTAGGGATAGTAGAAGCCGCGCCAGTCGCCGTAGTCCCGCAGGTCGTCCGCGAAGAAGCACAGGGGGCGGCCCATCAGCGAGTATTCGAAGATGACTGACGAATAATCCGTGACCAGCGCATCGGCGCACGCCAGCAGCTCGTCTATGTTCATGGAACGCGAAAGGTCGAAGGCGAAATCCGCGCAATCGACCGGAATGGGCGGAAGCGCCTTCACCAAGGGATGATGCTTCACGACCAACACCCAGTCGTCGCCCAGCTCGGCGCGCAGCGCCCGCACGTCCAGCTGCGCCGGTGCCTTCGCCGAACCCAGCTCTCCCCGAAACGTCGGTGCATACAGCAGCACGCGCTTGCCGTGCGCCTCGGGCACGGCATCGTGCAGGTTCTGCGCAGCCTTCAACAGGAAACCCTGGTCGAAGAACTTGTCGGTGCGGCTGACTCCCAGGGCGCGCACCGCATCCGGACGGTCCTGCAAGCCCATGGCCTCGCGATAGGCCCATTCCACCTCGGGGCTGCTCACGGGCACGAGGCAGACGTTGCCATAGCTGGGATGCCGGTCCAGCAGCGCGCGCGTAGCGCCGAAGCCCTTCTCCGCGCAGCTATAACCCCATTTCTTGAAGGCGCCGCACGCGTGCCACAGCTGCACCACGCGCGTTTCGGGGCGCAAGGGAAAACAGCCTACCACCGGCGATGCCGATTCCAGGAAGACGACCGAAGCCGTGGCTATCTGGCGCGCAAGGTCCCGGCAAGCGCGGTTGTAGCCCGCCGCGTTACGCCCCTGACGTGCAAGCGCGATGAACCGCACATCGAAGCCGGCGGCGCGCACGCGGTTCATGAGCAAGGTGAAATCGTCGGGCACGTCGCCCAAGCGCTGCGAAACGAACAGCACCTTGCGTTCGTCCACCGGCGCCGCGGCGGCAGCACGTTTATAGATGTGCGGCAGCTCGCAATCCAGCACCGCATGCCTGAACGGCAACCGGGCCATGCGCTTCGCCGTTCCCAGCAGACGCTTCGGATTCATCGCGGCATCTCCTTGCCTTCCGCGGCGGCTTTGTCGGCGGCATGCGGCGGTTCGGCATGTTGCTCTGCGCCGCCCGATTCCCCAGCTCCGCGCTCGTCCGCACGGCGCCGATGCAAGTGCAGGCCCACGGCGCAGGCGATGCAGGCGACAAGGCCCGCCAGCGAAAGCGCGACACCCGGCACGAGCCCCGGCGTCTGATACGTCAGCTCCACGCGGTGCTCTCCCGCGCCGCGCAGGGGCACGCCCACGAACCCGACGCCCGCCCGTACGATATCGACGGGGCTGCCGTCCACCTTGGCCGTCCAGCCACGCGAATATCCCACGGTGAACAGGGCGTATTCAACATCTTTCACCGTCGTGGCAGTGCCAGCTATGCCGTGGCCGTCCGTTTCGATGTCCGCCAGCCCCCGCTCGCGCAGCTTTTCCAGATCCTGCACCAGGGGGCCGACTGGCTGGCAGTACACGCGCAGGCCGTCGCAGCGGTACTCGCCCGCTTCGGGGAAGGTGAGCACTATCTGGCCGATGCCGTCGGCGCTATAGCCCAGGTTGCAAATCCAATTGTCCTTGCCGCTGTAACCCTGTGCGGTGTAGGGCGTGCGCGGGCTGTACGTGCGCTCGCCGTTCGCGCATTCCACCTTCAAATCGAACGTGCTGCGCTTGTCGGGGTTGCCCTCGCCCAGGTTCAGGTTCTCGAACACCAGATAGGTCTCGGCGTCGGGCAGCGCTTCGAAGTCGAAGGTAATCGAAGCGCCCGCCTTGTCCACGCGTATCGTGTTGCCTTCCCATTTCAGGCCCTTGCCCTGGGAAACCCGGTAATCTCGCTGCACGGCCGAAACCGCCACGCTGTCGGCCACCTGCGCATCGGCGTCTATCTTGGCCGCGTCGACCACGCAGGCCTGCAACAGCGCATCCTGGCGGGCAGCCTGGTCCAGTTTGGAGTATTCCTGATAGGACAGCACGGTGTCGTAGCAGAACGCAAGCGGCAGCGCATAGTCCGAGGCGTACAGCGTCCGCCCGTTGTCCGCAAGCCCCGTTTTCTCGTAGGTGCGCGGCACGAGCCAGGAATCCTTCTCGGGCGAAACGTAGTAGCGCGCACCCGAGAAAGCCTCCAGCGCCAAGCGCCCGTCCGCACCGTAGAAATACGCGCGGAAGAAGTTGTCGGGAAGGCCCACGCTGTTGCGGAAATCGTCCACGCTCTGCACGTAGTGGCTGTGGAAGCTTTCCAGGCCCATGCGGTCGCTCGCAAGCGAGTTGTTGAAATAGCGCAGGCCGGGGCTGCGCGACATGCTGTAGCGATGCTGTTCGCGCTGATTCTGCGGCAGCTGGTCGACCACCGCGAACGGGCTGGCATCGGTGAACATCGAATACGCCATGCCCCCCTCGGGCAGAAACTCCTTCGCATAGCCCTTGCCCACGTCCTCGTTCGTCAGGAAAAACGACGTGGAGACGGCCGAGGCCACGGCAATTGCCGCCATGGCCGCCAAATAGCCCCGGCGCGCGACTGCTCCGCGGCCATGCAGCACGGCAACCGCGCAAGCTGCTGCAAGAAGGACCGCGGCCACGACCGGCAGCGCCGTCAGCACGTCGTCGAACGGGGCGGGCGCCACCGCCAGCACGAGCACGACGGCCAGCACGATGCCCAGCCGGCGCCATTCCCGAGCGTCCAGGCCCTTCAGCGCGGGCAGCACCAGGCACACGATGTTGGCCACGCAGAAGCCCATGATGAACATCCAGCGGTCCGTTACGTAGTTGAAGCCGTTCATGACCGATCCGAGCCGCGGCACCAGCAACACCAGCGCCACCAGCACCATAGCCGCCAGCCACGACCGGCGCCGGCGCCGGTCGAAGCGCCCGGGGCAGACGATGAGCGCGGCCGTGCACATCACGCCCACCACGCCCACGAACTTGGCCGTGGCCTCGGTGACCACCGTGCCCAACATGCGTCCGACGAAGCTGCCGTAATAGGCCGCGCTGTTCACCACGGGCACGTACACCGACGACCTGCCCGAAACGCGGTCCATGGAGGTAAGCGATATCACCTCGGGGAACACCGCGATACCCGCCACCGCCACGCCCAGCGCGCCGAACAGCACGAACAGGCCACCCGTACGCAGGAATCGGCGCAGCGTGCGATCCTGCTCGAAGGCGAAGAAGCGCACGAGCGCATACGCCACCACCGTGATGGCGGTCATGTAGGCGAAATACGTGCTGAGGAACAGCGCCAGCGCCACGGTCACCGAAAAGGCCACGGGCCCCTTGCCGCGGAACAGCCGCTCGGCGCCCCACAGCACGAGCGGCAGCATGATGGTGGCGTTTATGAACGACGGATGGCGCAACGCGCCCCAGAACAGCACGAAGCCCGAAAAGCAATAGCACAGCGCCGCGACCATGGTCGACCCCTTCGCGCGGCCGATGCCGAAGCAGTACACCGAAAACGCCACGGCCGCCAGATACAACCGCACGTAGATAATCGCGTAGAACAGGTATTCCACGCAATCGGGCGGCACCAGCGCCGAAAGCCATTTCAGGGGATCGAACAGCGCCATGGTTGCGCGCACGCTGTCGCCATAGCCCGTGTTGAACACGAACGACGGCAAATCGAAGCCCTGCCCCGCCGCAAGCGATGCGAAGGCGCCGCGCAGCGCCTCGCCTTCGTAGGTCATGGTGGCAACCTGCTGCACCAACGCGTCGGGCAGCCATACCGGCCCGCGGCCCGTTGCCAGGATGGGGGCCATGACCAGCCCCAAGCCCACCAGGCATGCCAGGGCCAGCAACCCGTAGTAAGCCGGCTTGCCCATGCCCACATGCGCGCCTTTCTTCACCATCAGCAGCAATCTCCCCTATGTCCCGGGCACCCGCAGATGCCCCTGCGTCTCGCAAAACACCAGACTCCCATGGTACCACGCACGCGAAGGGCCGCCACAGGCGCCCGAGGCGCTTCACCGTAAACGAATGCGGATACTATCAGCATTTTCCAACGCCGACGCCTCTGTTTGGATACAATACGAAACCATTGCAGCAACAATGCACGGCTTTTCAAGGAGCAGCTGGCGGCGCCATGCGCTGCAGCCGCTTCGGTTCGATTCGACGGGAGCGATACTCATGGCACAGGAGGAAGAGGAGCTAAGGCTTATCGGGCAGCGCATGCAGGGCCTGCGCGAAGCCTGCGATGTTACGGTCGAGGAAATGGCGGCCGACCTGGAAGTGGACGTGGAACGCTACAAGCGCTGGGAAGCCACGGGCGCGGGAGTGCCGATTTCGGCCGTGTACCACATGGCGCGAAAGTTCGGCGTGGAGTTCACCGAAATCCTGACGGGCACCGCAGCGAAGCTGGACACCTACCAGGTGGTGCGCTCGGGCGAAGGCCAGGAAGTGGACCGCTATCCCGGATACCACTACGACGATTTGGCCTGGCGCATCCGCGACAAGATAATGCAGCCGCTCGAAGTCGTGCTCGACCCCTCCGACGACCCCGCCAAGCTGGTAACCCACGGCGGACAGGAATTCAACCTGGTGCTCGAGGGCACGGTCATCGTCACCATCGAAGACGAGGAATTCGCGCTGAACGCCGGCGACAGCATCTACTTCAACCCGCGCCTGCGCCACGGCCAGCGCTGCGGCGGCGATGTCCCGGCCCGCTTCGTCACCGTCATCGCAGAATAAAACGCTGCACTGCCCTGCGGGCTTTGCAGCATCGATTAATGGGAGATGCCGATATGGACTACCTGCTGAAGAAGTATTGTCCGCGTGTTGAATTCGAGTCCTACGAGGACTTTTTCCAGAACTTTGCGATAAACGTGCCCGATAGGTTCAATTTCGGCTACGACGTGGTGGACGAATGGGCGCGCGTAGAGCCCGACAAGCGCGCTCTCGTGTGGTGCAACGATGCGGGCGAAGAGCGCACGTTCACCTTCACCGACATCAGCCGGCTGTCGAACAAGGCCGCGAACGCCTTTCGCAAGCTGGGCATAGGCAAGGGCGACATCGTGATGTGCATCATGCGCCGCCGCTGGGAATACTGGGTGGTGGCAAGCGCGCTGTGCAAGCTGGGCGCCACGATTATCCCGGCCACGCTGCAGCTGACGACCCACGACATCGTGTACCGCGCCAACAAGTGCGGCGTGAAGATGATGGTCTGCATCGCCGACGACTACGTGTGCTCGCAGGTGGAAGGCGCGCTGCCCGATGCGCCCTCCATCCAGCAGCGCATATGCGTGGCGGGCGGGCGCGAAGGCTGGCTGGAATTCGACGCACTCATAGCCGACGAGCCCGAAACCTGGGAACGCCCCGCTGCCGGGTCGCCCGAAGCCGTGACGAGCGAAGACATTATGCTCATCTACTTCACCAGCGGCACGACCGGGCACCCCAAGCCCGTCATGCACAACTACGCGCACCCGCTCGGGCACATCCTTACCGCGAAGTACTGGCAGCAGGTGCGCGAGAACTGCCTGCACATGTCGGTGACCGACAGCGGCTGGGCGAAGTTCGGCTGGGGCAAGATTTACGGGCAATGGATTGCCGGGGCCACCATATTCGCCTACGACATGGACAAATTCGTGCCCACCAAGCTGCTGCAGCACATGCAGGACTACCGGCTGACCACCTTCTGCGCGCCTCCCACGATGTACCGCTTCATGCTGCAGGAAGACGTGGCGGCCTACGACCTTTCCAGCATCCAGAACTTCGCCACGGCCGGCGAACCGCTGAACGCCGAGGTGTCGATTAAATGGGAGAAGCTGACGGGCAAGAAGATTCGCGAGGGCTTCGGCCAGACGGAAGGCCCGGTGCTTATCGCAACGTTTCCCTGGGTGGAGCCACATCCCGGGTCGCTCGGCAAACCGTCGCCGCTGCTGAACATAAAGCTGCTCGACGACCATGGCAACGAGGTGCCCGATGGCGAAGAGGGCGCCGTCTGCGTTACCGGCCTGAAGGAGGCATATCCACCCGGCCTGTTCGTGGGCTATTACGGCATGCCCGAAGAAACGGCCGAGACGGTCGGCGGCGAATACTACAACCTGCACGACATGGCCTGGCGCGACGGTGCGGGCTATATATCGTTCGTCGGCCGCAACGACGATGTCATCAAGTGCTCCGGATACCGCATCAGCCCCTTCGAGGTTGAAAGCGCGCTCGTGAAGCACGACGCCGTAATCGAATGCGCCGTTACGGCCGCGCCCGACCCCATCCGCGGGCTCGTCGTGAAGGCGACCATCGTGCTGGCCGAGGGCTTCAGCCCCTCCGACGAGCTTACCCGCGAACTGCAGGCCTGGACCAAGAAGGAAACGGCTCCCTACAAGTACCCCCGCATCGTGGAATACGTGGACGAGCTGCCCAAGACCGTGGGCGGCAAGATTAAACGCAAGCTCATCCGCAGCTTGGACGGCGTCGAAGACTAGCCGATGTCATAGTTGGGGACGTACCGCATATGCGGGGTACCCAACTATGCAAGCGTGCGAATGGCAGCAGGAACGCGGGCGATTACGTCTTCGGGAGTAACGCCGAGTTCCGTGTAGTCTTGCGCGGCGGCAATGCCGGCGCGGGCGTGCAGCGTCGCGCCCAGCCCGGCGGCCGCCCCCGGCTGCGTGCCCAAGGCCAGCAGGGCCGACATCATGCCAGCCAGCACATCGCCCGAACCCGCCTTCGCCAGCGCGGGCGTTCCTTCGCACATGGGAAACACCTTGTTTTCCGCCGCGATGAAGGTGTCGGGGCCTTTCAGGACCACGATCGCACCCGTAGCCATCGCTATGGCCGATGCGACTTGGGCAGGCGTGCCCGAGCGGATTATCAGGCTGTCGCGCAGCCGGGCAGCCTCGCCCATATGGGGCGTGATAACCGTTGCCAGCCCCTGTTCGCGCCGCGTGGCCAAGGCCCGAAGCGCCCCCTTCGACGACAGCGCGGACAAGGCGCCCCCATCGACGAGCACCGGGCCCTTCGCCTCGTTCAAGACGGCCTGGACCATGCGCGTGACGGTTTCGCTATCTGCGGGAAAGCCTGGGCCGATGCACACGGCATGGCGTTCGCGCTGGGCGTGCTTGGCCAGGTGCTTCGGCTGCCAGCGCTTCATGTCGTGCACGACGATGGAAGGATGCCTGGCAAGGATAATCCCCGCCGTCCTCCTGCCGGCGACGACCTCGGTATACCCCGCGCCCATGCGCTGGGCAGCATGCGCGGCAAGGCAGGCAGCGCCTGGATAGCGCTTGCTTCCGGCGATTATCGTAAGCACGCCGCGCGTGTACTTGTTCTCGTCCGCCACGACGTGCGGCATGGAATTCCGCAGTTCGTCTTCGGTCCACGCATCCTTCAGCTGCAACATCCGGCACCCATCCTTTCAAGGGATTGTTCACAGCGCGCAAAGTTGCCGACCATTGTATGACGAGCAGCCGTCAAACGCTACAACAAATTTGAGGGTACAATGTGAACATCCGGACGAAGGGAGACGGCATGCCACGCGAATCGATGAAGTCCAAGCGCGAGCGAGCGCTTGCGGTATGCAACCGCATCGGGCAGCATTACCCGGACGCGCAACCGGCGCTCGATTTCGGAGGCGACCCGTTTCGCCTGACCATTGCCGTGCTGCTGTCCGCCCAGACCACCGACGCGGCCGTGAACAAGGTAACGCCCGAGCTGTGGCGCCGCTATCCCCGAATCGAGGACCTGGCCGCTGCCGACGTGCACGACGTGCAGGACATCCTGCGATCCATCGGCTTCTTCCGCGTGAAGGCCACCAACTGCATATCGTGCGCGCAGATGGTGCTTGCCGAATTCGGCGGCGAAGTGCCTCGAACCTACGAGGACCTGCAGCGTTTGCCGGGCGTGGGCCGCAAGACCGCCAACATCGTCATGAACGCGGGGTTCGGCATCGTGGAGGGCATCGCCGTGGACACGCACGTCTTCCGCATCGCGCACAAGCTGAAGCTGTCCTCCGCCAAAGACGCATCCAAGACCGAACAGGACCTGCTGAAGGTAATCCCCCGCGAGCTCTGGGGCCCCGTGAACCACCAGTGGATACTGTTCGGGCGCGAAGTGTGCAGCGCCAAAGCGCCCAAATGCGGCGAATGCTTCCTGGCCGACCTCTGCCCGAGCTGCGGCAAATAGCACTAGGACCACAGATAGCCCACGCCGCGCACGGTTTCCAGGTGCTGGGCCAGGTCGGGGCCAAGCTTGGCGCGCACGCGGCGAACGTGCACGTCCACGGTGCGCGAGCCGCCGTAGTAGTCGAAACCCCAAACGTGCTGGAGCAGCGCGTCGCGCGAAAACGTGTGACCCGGATGCCGCACGAGAAACGACAGCAGCGCGTACTCCAGATAGGTGAAATCGACGGGCTTGCCGCCCACCTGAACCTGATACGTAGCCAGATTGATGGTCATGTTCTCGACGGTTATCAGCTCGGAATACATGCCGGCGTCCGCATCTTGCAGCAAGCGGGCCACGCGAGCCGAGCATTCGCCGGGAACGGCGCCGTGCATGACGAAATCCGACGGGGCAACGAGAACGCCTTTCACCTGGTCCAAGCTGGACTCGTCCACGATCAGCAGCAGCGGGCAATCATGTTCGCGCGCAAGCTGCACGACTTCGTCCACATGCGCCAGGGCCGAATCGCGCGCTTCGAACACCACCAGATCGCGTCGCACCTCGGGGGCGAGCAGCTTCTTAATCTGCAAAGTGGAACCGGCGGAAATCTCCACGTCGAACTCCGAGAGCACCTTCTGGAACTTGTAGGCGTTGTCCAGCGAATCTGCTATGAAGACGACCTGTTTCCTCATTACAGCACCGCCAGATATCGGTCGAGCTCCCAGGGGCTTACGTCGCGCTGGTAGGCTTCCCATTCCGCGCGCTTGGAAGCCACGAGATACGAATGGATATGGTCGCCCAGGGTGTCGCGCATAAGCTCGGACGATTCGAACAGCTCGACCGCTTCGCCCAGGTTGGCGGGAAGCATCGCCCGTGAATACGCCGCATCGCCGCCCTGCGCGGCATCTGCGCGATGCGAGGCGCCGTTGTCGGCCGGCGCCCCCGGGTCCAGCCCTTCCTGGATGCCGGCAAGGCCCGCCGCCAGCATGACGGCGAATGCGAGATAGGGGTTTGCAGCCGGGTCGGGACTGCGCAGCTCGATACGGCAGGCGTCGGCGCGGTGCGGCCGGTAGCCGGGCACCCGGATAAGGGCCGAGCGGCTCGTATGCGCCCACGACAGCCGGGC
>ODAI012653221.1_pt1 | contig 12273 bp, 8 predicted proteins | sample 1539321 | NCBI WGS metagenome assembly ODAI01 (sample SAMN02144231, study PRJEB22623) | gut metagenome | biome: sheep rumen | host: Ovis aries | place: New Zealand
CCAGTAAATACTTGCCGGATAATTATTGATTAATGTTTTATAGGAATCAATTGCCTTTTTTATATTCTTTAATTCACTGTCTGCTTCGTAAATCTTGCCCTGCAAAAATAAAGCCTGGTCTCTTTTATTTGAAGCATATTCAAAAAAGTTTGAAAGCTTATTCAGGGCTTCTTTATATGATTTATTATTGTATAATTCCTCTGCTTCAGAAAGGAGTTTTTCTGTATCAAGGTTTTCTTCTGCTGTGCTCAAAGCTTGCTGTGAACTTGTTTTAGCATCGTCATTTTTTGCAGGGGCAGGGGAGCTTTTTGCTGCAGGTGTTGATGTATTAGTGTTAGAGGCAGCTGGAACCTGAGCCGGAGGAGATGCTGGAGCTGATGCCTGAGCCTGTGTTGAGGTCGCAGCCGGTGTTTTGACCTGAGCCGGAGTAGATACTTGAGTTTGTGCCGGCGCAGCTTCTACTGCCTTTTCTTTTTTTATTACAGGCTGTTTATATTCTGGTGCCTTAACTGTAGCTTTTTCAGAATCTTTTTGAGCTGAAATTTCAACTTCTATATAATCATCAATATATTTATCTGTAAGTTTGTCAAACTTATAAAAGTGAAGAATCTTGTTTCCTTCTTCTTTTGCCCTGAAGGTAAATTTTGTGTTCTGGGTTCCAAGTTTTTTTCCAAGGAAGGTAAAATCATTAAGATTATCTGTGCTTCCCATATAAATCCAGCCGGAACCGGGGTACATAATTTCAAGTGTCTGATTAATTTTAAGGGAAACCTTTCTTGAAGGAACAATAATTATTGCCTGGGCTTCTTCTGTATCTTCATCAATGATCTCAAGAATATCATCAGAAGCCTGATTTTCTGTTAAATCAATAATTTCGTCGTCTTCGAAGTTGTTTTTCTTTTCTGTTTTTTCTTTTTTACTGATTGTTTTTACTGCAGAAGAGGAATTTTCGTTTTCCTTTACACTTGTATTAATTTCAGTGTTTGCACCTATAGATACATCTGTATTTTCTGCAGTATCAGTTTCTTCTTTGTTTGTAACTTCCTCAATTATATTTTTATCTTCAAGAACTTCTTCTTCTGGTACAGGTTCAAAAGCTTTTTCTTCTTTTTCTGTTTCTTCTTCTTCAATCCATTCTAAATCGGTAATTTCAGGCTCTTCTATATTTTCAAGCTCAGGGAAGCTTTCAGAAATAAGAGGATTTTCTTCTATATTTGAGTTGTTTGTGCTGGAGTCAGAATCTGAAGCCTCTGTTAAATCTTCAGAACCTTCATCAGAAGTTTCCGAAGCTTCAGGGATAGTCTCGTTTTCTGCCTTTTCTATATTCTGTGGATTTTGCTTATCTTCAACTTCCGTACTTGCACAAGAGAAAATTATGAATGTAGAAAAGATTAATACAATTAAATAAAAAAACTTTTTCAAGGAGCTGCTCCTGTTATTTCATTTATTATATTTTCATTTGTCCTGGAAAGGGAATCAATTTCTTTTTGAGAAGGGATTGTAAACCATTCTTCAATTTCTTCTTCAGACCATTCTCTCTCTGTTTTTCTTGCAATATTGTAATCTTTTGAAAGGGAAGGATTTTGAGGAATTACTGGTGTCTGTGTAAGTACAATTTCTTCCTTTGTTTCTACTTCCTTATTTCTATCTTTTTTTACACTGCAGGTTAAAAGAATAATGCAGATAAATATTACAAAAATTAAAAAGACAATTACCAGAGATATTACTTTATTCAGCTCATAATATTCCTTGATTTTTTGAGCTAAAAGAGAGGTCTTTTCTTTTATTGAATCCAGTAATTCTCTTATCTGCATATTTTATTCTTTATGTTCTCTTTTTGGAGGACGAGGTGGTAAAACAACCCCTTCTTCATCCGGTACATCTTCATCTTCAAATATTTCGTTTGGAGTTTCTGGTCTTCCCCTTTGAATTTCTTCATCAAGGCGCAGGGCAATAATTTTACTTACGCCAGATTCCTCCATGGTAATTCCAAGCATTGTGCCGGCACCCATTACGGTCTTTTTGTTATGAGTAATTACAATGTACTGACTGACACTTGCAAAACTTTCAAGCGCAGTTACAAATGAAGAAACGTTCTTGTCATCAAGGGCGGCATCAATTTCGTCCAGAAGACAGAATGGACTTGGGCGAACTTGATAGGTAGCAAAGAGCAGGGCAACTGCAGTCATTGTTTTTTCACCACCCGAAAGAAGGGCAATGTTTTCGAGTTTTTTTCCAGGTGGCTGGGCATAAATATCAATACCGGAAGTAAGAATATTCTGAGGATCTGCAAGTTTTAATTCCGCTCGTCCGCCATTGAAAAGCCTTCTGAACATATTGTGGAAATTTTTCTTAATCTGATTATAGGTTTCAAGGAACATTTCTGCAGATTTAGATTTAATTTCTTCACTTACGCGAACCAGGTTCTCAAGAGATTTTTGTGTATCTTCGTAGTTTGTTCTCTGTCTTTCGTAGCGGTCCTTTACTTCGTTAAATTCTTCCGGAGCCATAAGGTTTACAGTGCCAAGTGCCTGGAAATCTTTCTTTGCAGTTGAAAGTTTATCCCTTAATTCTGCAGCTGGAGTTGTAATTTTATACATTCTCTCTTCAAATTCCATAAGGTCCCGTGAATACTGGTCCTGGAAATTCTGCTTAACATTTTTAATGTCGTTATCTGCAGAGTTTACGCTTAAGGTCAATCTTTCATATTGTTCCTGATAACGGTTCTGTTCTTCTGTTTTACGTTTAAGAGTATCACTTTTACCGCTTACAGATTTATTACATTTTGCAATTTCTTCATCAAGCTTTTTTAATTCGTCTGCAAGCTTTGTACCGCGGTATTCAATTTCGGCAAGTTCATCCTGGACTTCATTAATCTGTTCGTTAATTTCGTCCTGACGATTATTTTCTGAATAAAGCTCGTCTTCAATATTCTTTAAGGTGTTCTGTTCAGTTGTAAGGTTTCTTTCGAGAACTACAGTCTGATTTTTAGAGGCTGTAATCTGTTCCTGCATCTGAGTTTCATTAATCTTAAGCTTGTTGAGGGTTTCTTTATATTCAGTAATCTTAACTGTAAGGTTTGAGTTTTCAGTTCTGATTTTTGAAATATCCTCATTAAGTTTTGAAACCTTATTGTTATTTTCGAGAATCTTTGAATCAATTGCTCTTTTTTTAGTCATAATTCCTTCCGGAGAAAGGAATTCTGTAATAAAGGCAGGTGACGCATTAAGATATTTTTGTAAAGAGGCTTCAACAGTTTCTATAGATTTTAAACTTTCTTCAAAGGCTTCTTTTGCTTCTGTGATGATTTTTGAACAGTCTTCACCTTTAAGATTCTGCTTAGAATAATCTTCCAGAATATTTTTTCTTCCTGATACAAAAATCTTAAGTTTTGCAAAATTAGTATCAAGCTCTTCCTTTGCAATTCTCATTGCAGATTCAGAAAAGCCTGCATCCTTTAATTTTTCATCTAACTTTGCAACAATATCTTCTGTAATTTCTGCAAGCTCTTTTTGCAGCTGACCTCTTTCTTCTTCCTCTTTTCCAATCTGAACTCTAAGAGAATCAACTTTTCTTTCGTTGTCAGTAATTAAGTTACTGCTGTTTTCAATATTATTGTTAAAAGAAACAATGTTCTTTTTAATGTCATTTAACTGTTTTTCTTTTTCGTGAAGCTGGGCATTCTGTTCATCAATTTCTTCCTGAATAGATTCAATGCGCTCTTCAATAGCATCTTTTCTGACATTAAGATTTTTGATTTTTTCTTTAATTTCACTTGAGCGTGAATTAAACTGCTTTATAAGTTCAAGCTTTCCGTTTTTTTCTTTTCCAATACCAATGATTTCTGCCTGCTTTTTATAAAGCTCTTCGTTCATTTCGTTAATTTTATCTGTGTTTTCAGAAATGGTATTGTTAATTTCTTCAATATCTTTACGAATCTTGTCACGCTTAAGCTGAATGTTTTTTAATTCTTCTTCGTGGCGGGCCTTATCCTGAACAAAGTTCTTTAAGCGAAGGAGGGTAAGGTCTAATTCATAATTATAAATTTCTTCCTTGAATTTTCTGTATTTGATTGTTTTTTCAGACTGAACCTTTAAAGTATCATACTGCTTTTTAATTTCTGAAAGAGAAATTTCAATCTGAGTCATGTTCTGGCGGGTACGTTCAAGTTCGCGTTCTGCTTCTGCACATTCTGCCTTACTTCGCGAAATTCCGGCAGCTTCTTCAAAAAGATAGCGGCGGTCTTCCGGTTTGCTCGAAAGAATCTGGTCGATTTTTCCCTGTTCCATTACAGAATAGGCAGCTTTTCCAACTCCAGTGTCCATAAAAAGACGGCGAATCTCTGTTGGACCAGCCGGCCTTTTATTAATAAAAAATTCCTGGTCGCCTGAACGGTAAAGACGACGGGTAATTGCAATTTCTTCATCGTCTAAGGGAAGAAGTCCCTTGTCGTTACAAAGAGTAAGTGTTACTTCTGCGGTATTTAAAGCAGGTCTGTTTTCTGTACCGTTAAAAATTACGTCTTCCATTTTTTCGGCACGTAAATTTTTAGAACGGTTTTCTGCCAGTACCCATTTGATTGCATCTACAACGTTACTTTTTCCACAACCATTTGGTCCTAAGAGGGCAGTAATACCATCTGCGAATTGAATATGAGTTTTATCTGCAAAAGATTTGAATCCGTGAATGTCCAGACTTTTTAAGAACACTTTTTACCTCATTTTATATAGTCTTATCATTATATAAAAAAAATCGCCTTTCTACAATGGGATAAAAATTTACTCTTATTCCTCAATCATCGGCTTCTGAATTTTTCCGTTAATTATCTGTTTAGGATAGACTATTATGCCAAGTTTTTTTTCAAGTGCGGCAAAGTGTCTCATTTCAAATGCATCGCCAATTACTACATTTATTCCTTTTTTACCGGCTCTTGCAGTTCTTCCGCATCTGTGAATAAAAAAGTCATCGTCGGAAGGAAGATCCATCTGTATAATATGGCTTACATCGGGAATATCAAGTCCTCTTGCCGCAAGATCGCTGGTAATTAAGATTTTGATTTTTCCAGATCTGAATCTGTCAAAGGCAGCTTTTCTTGCAACTTTATCGGCTTTTGCGTGCAGGCAGGCGCATTCAATTTTTTTATAGGTGAGTTTATTATAAATATTTTCTACCTGGTCTGAACGGGAAGTAAAAATCAAGGCTTTTTCAGGTTTTTCTGCATTGATGAACTTTCTCAGTAAGTCAATTTTATCCCTTGTTTCTGCATAAAAGGCCCAGTGACTTATTTTTTCTTTCAAGATGTTTTCTTTTGGAATAATTATATTATCCATTCCTGCAAAAAAGATGCGGGATGCCTTGTTTACTGTTGCACTGCAGGCAATTGTCTGGACTTCTTTTGGAAGACATTCCTGAAGGGCCTGTGTATCTTCAAAACTTTCTTTTTTTACCAGGCGGTCACATTCATCAAAAACTACCGCCTGTAAATCAGAGATTTTTAATTTCTTAAGGTGGATTAATTCAACAAGTCTTGCACAGGTCCCAATTACAATCTGTGGTTTTTCCTTAAGCATTTCAATCTGTCTTTTAATTGGAGCTCCTCCAATAAAGAGGGCGGTTTTTCTGTCTGTTATAAGTTTTGCCTGGCTGTTTATCTGGGAAGCAAGTTCGAAAGTTGGGGAGAGAACAAGAATTTTTACTTTGTCTTTGTTTTCATCTTCTTCAAGGCGGTTTATAAGGGGCAGAAGATATGCATAGGTTTTTCCGGTTCCCGTTTCTGATTCAAAAAGGATATTTTTTCCCTGATTGATTACAGGAATAATCTGATTTTGAACCTCTGTTGCCTGGCTTATATTTATTGCAGCTAATCTGTCTTTAATTGTATCTGAAAGTAAATTGAAAGAGTTCTTTGTATCCATAACACTATATTTATAGCATACTGTTCATAAAAATGATATAATTTTACTATGAAAATCGGTATTGATACTTTTGGATGTAATCATTCCCAGTCCGGAAATGGTTCCTATTTGTTGAATTTTATTTCTAACTATTCTGAACAGAAAGATATTGAGCTTGAATTATTTGGTTTTGAAATTGACCGTTTTACTTATATAAAAAATGCCCAGGCTTCTTATGCCTCTGTTGATATTAAGGATAATCTTCCTTCAATCAGAAAATGGCACAAAATAAATTTAAACTCCTTTATTACAAAAAATAAATATGATTTAGTTATTTATCCCGGCTTTGAACATGTTTTACCTCTGCATGTAAATAAAAAAATTAAGGCTGTAGCCATAATGAATTCTTATCTTACAAAAATACTGCAGACTCATAAAAAATCTTATAACAGAAGAATAATTAAAGCCTTAAAAAAAGCATCTCTGATTATAGCGGGTACACATTTTATAAAAAATGATTTACTTAAATACGGTATTTCAGAAAAGAAAATAAATATAATTCCAAATGGTATAGATCACAAACTCTTTTCTCCTTTTGTAAATACAAATGAAGAATATATAAATATAAATCCTTTTGCCATTAAAAAGCCTTATTTTGTTTATGGCTCTTCAATAAGAGATAAGAGTAAAAAACATCTTGAATTAATTAAGGCCTTTGAAATTTTTAAGAAAAATACTCTTTCTCCTCACAGACTTGTTCTTGCAGGTGCAAACGAAAATCTTGATTCAACTGATGATTATGTTTCGCAGGTATTAAATGCGGTAAAAAACAGTGATTTTTCTTCTGATATTTTTATTACCGGCTACTTTCCTCACGAAAGTTTTGCAACCCTTTATGCAGGTGCAGAAGCCTGTCTCTTTCCTTCTGTAAGTGAAGGGGTAGGGCTTCCAGTTTTAGAAGCAATGGCCTGTGGAATTCCTGTTTTATGTTCAAAAGAAGGGGCGCTGGAAGAGGTTGCAGGGGATGTTGCCATGTATTTTAATTCTGATGATGTCTCTGAAATTGCCTATTGCATGCAAAAGATTATTGAAGATAATGATTTGCGTTTAAAAATGATAGAGAGCGGACTAAAAAAATCCGCTCCCTACAACTGGAGTAATACAGTTTTGCAGACCTTTGAAATTATCAAAAGTCTGTATTTATATTAGAAGTCTTTTATACGGCTTCTATTCTGTTCTGGTTTTCCTGAACTTTAATAATTTTTGTTACATCTTTAATCTTCTGTTTTACAACATCTTTTGTAACAGTAACCTTCTTTGAACCCTTGATATCTGGAGCTTCGTACATAATATCCATAAGCATTTTTTCAACTATGGTTCTTAAACCGCGGGCTCCGGTTTTCTGTCTGATTGCTTCGTCAGCAATTTCTTCAATTGCTGGTTTTTCAAATTCAAGTTCAACATCATCAATGCTGAAAGATGACTGGAACTGTTTTGTAATTGCATTTTTAGGTTCAGTTAAGATTCTTACTAAATCATCTCTTGTTAATTCTTTAAGGGCGCATGTAATTGGCATACGTCCAATTAATTCCGGAATAAGACCGAATTTTACAAGATCATCAGGACTTGTCTGATTTAAGAGATTCTGTTTTTCTTCAGCAGCCATATTACCAATGTTTGAACCAAAGCCCATTGCATGAGAAGAAATTCTCTGCTCAACAATTTTATCAAGTCCAACAAAGGCTCCACCCAAAATAAAGAGGATGTTTGAAGTATCAATCTGAAGCATTTCCTGATTTGGATGTTTTCTTCCACCCTGTGGAGGAACGGAAGCAACTGTACCTTCAATAATCTTTAATAAAGCCTGCTGAACACCTTCACCGCTTACATCACGGGTGATTGATGTGTTTTCAGATTTTCTTGCAATCTTATCAATTTCATCAATAAAGATAATTCCGCGCTGTGCTGCTTCAATGTTTCCGTCTGCAGCATTAATAAGCTTTAAAAGTACGTTTTCAACGTCTTCACCTACATATCCTGCTTCTGTTAAAGTTGTAGCATCTGCAATTGCAAATGGTACCTTTAATCTCTGAGCAAGAGTTCTTGCAAGTAAAGTTTTTCCGGAACCTGTTGGTCCAATTAAAAGAACGTTAGATTTTTCAATTTTTACTGAGTTTTCATCATACTGCTTTAATGGATCAATAGACATTCTCTTGTAGTGGTTGTATACAGCTACAGAAAGAACTTTTTTTGCATCTTCCTGTCCAACAATATATTCGTCAAGATATGCTTTAAATTCTTTTGGAGTAGGTACATCTTTTAATTCAATTGGAAGAACTTCTGCAGCTTCCTGCTCTAAAAGATGCATACAGTTATTTACACATTTATCGCAGATAAAAACATTTCCGCCTGGACCTGTAATTAATCTGCGGTCTCTTCCTGCAGTGTTACCGCAGAAAAAACAATAATAATCTGTTTGATTAAAGCGTTTCATATCAAATCCTTATTTTGCTTTTTTAGAAGGCATTACGTGATCAACAATGCCATAGTTTAATGCGTCCTGCGCAGTCATAAAGAAGTCTCTTTCAATATCAGCAGCAACTTCTTCAACTTTTTTGTTTGTGTCACTTGCTAAATATTCAATAGATAATTTCTTTAATCTGATAATTTCCTTTGCAAGAATAGAAATATCACTTTCCTGGCCTTCAACTCCGCCTCTTGGCTGGTGAATCATTACTCGTGAAGAAGGGAGAGCATAACGTTTACCCTTTGTTCCGCCAGCAAGTAAAATTGCAGCCATACTTGCAGCCTGTCCCATACAGATTGTCTGAATATCGCATTTTACATATTTCATTGTATCGTAAATTGCAAGACCTGCAGTTACAGAACCACCAGGTGAATTAATGTAGATACTAATATCTTTGTCTGGATTTTCAGATTCCAAAAAGAGAATTTCTGCAACTACAATATCAGCAGAAGCATCGTTTATTTCTCCGTCTATAAAAATAATTCTATCTTTTAAAAGTCTAGAAAAAAGATCGTAACCTTTTTCTCCGTTTCCTGTTCTTTCCCAGACATTAGGGATATTGTAAGACATGTTTTCCATAGTTTTAAAATTCCTTATAGATTAAATATAGTAAAAAAAAAGAAAAAAGGATATTCTTTTTTAGAAAAAAAATGGCTGTCTAAGAGGACAGCCACTTATGAAGTTTACGAACTTTTTATTAGCGTTGTGCAAAAAGCTCGGTAAATGTCATTTTATCACCTTTAGAAACTTTAACTTCTTTGTAAAGTTCATCGTAAAGCTTGTTAGATTTTGTTTCATCAATAAGATATTCTTTTGAACGTGGATCTTTGTAGTGTTCTTTTACTTCTTCTACAGTCATTCCGCCTTCTTCAGCAATTTTTGCATATTCAGCTTCAACTTCTTCTGGAGTTACTGAAATGTTTCTTTCGCGAATTAAAGTATCAACGATAATGCGTGATTTTAACATTTTTTCTGTATCGCCAGTCCATTCTTTTAACATTGTTTCTTTTGTCTGGCCAGAAGCTGTAATCATTTTTTCAAGCTGTTCAGTGCTTGTCTGGAACTGATTAGCCATCATTTCCCAGCGGTAGTTTAATTCAGCATTGATTAATGATTCTGGTAATTCGAAATCGTTCTTTTCAACTAACTGCTCGAGTAAAGAGTTGTTTTTCATTTCTGAAACTCTTCTGTTTTTTGCAGTTTCCATATTGCGGCGAATATCGTCTTTCATATCTGCCATTGTCTTGTATTTTTCGTTACAATCCTGGGCAAAATCGTCGTTTAATTCTGGAAGGTCACGAATCTTAATTGCAGTTACAGTTACGTTTAATTTAACTGTTTTTCCTGCTAAATCAGAATCTTCGTAATCTTTCTTATATTTCTTTGTGATTTCTTTAGTTTCATCTTTCTTCATGCCAAGAATGTCATCGTCAATCTTGTAGAGGTTTTCGCCTGTTCCTACTGTAAATACGTAGTCCTGGCGTTTTGTAGATTCAATTTCTTTTCCGTCTTCGCCAACTTCGCAGTAGTTGATTGTTACAATGTTATCTTTTTCTACTGTTCCGTCTTTTTTATCTGTTACAGTAGCATTTCTTTCCTGCATTGCTTTTACTTCTGCATCGATGTCAGAATCTGCAATAGTTACCTGTGCTTCTTTTACTGTAATTCCAGAGAAGTTTTTTACTTCTACTTTTGGATAAACATCATAAGTAATTGTAAAAACTAAATCTTTGCTTGTATCAAATTCAGGCATTTTTTCAAGTACTGGCTGTGAGTATGGAAGTGGTCTATTATCAGTTTCCTTTTCAAAAATTTCACCAAGAGATTTATCAATAAGTTCGCTGATTGTGTCTGCTTTTAATGAATCGCCGTATTTTCTTTCAAGAACAGAAGCAGGAACGTGACCTTTTCTAAAGCCTGGGATTTGTGCATTTTTTACATATTTTGAAATAGTTGAATTATATGACTGTTCAACATCGGCTTTTGCAACTGTTACAGTTAATTTTACAGCTGATTTTTCTAATTTTGTGAATTCCTTTTTAAGTTCCACGATAAGACCTCTGAATAAGATAAAATTAAAAAAAAAGCGGTTCAGAATTTTTCTGAATCGCTTTTTTATATTTAGAGCGGAAAACGGGAGTCGGACCCGCGACATCCACCTTGGCAAGGTGGCGCTCTACCACTGAGCTATTTCCGCAAGTGTTAACCTTCGTGGTTAATTAAATGTATTGTGAGATTACCCCATCTTAAAAAAAAAGTCAAGAGCTTTTTTGCTTTTGTGGTCAATTTTTTTTCTTTTGGAGCCAATTTTTTCTTTAAACAGAAGTTTTCTTTCTGCAACCGGCCGGACATGCCTTGGCAAGTTCCCCGTCTTCCGGGGTTCCGGGCCAGGCCCTTCATTGCCTCCTTTCAGTCGGCAACCGCTCCGCGGCCCCTACACCCGGGGCTATGTTGCATTTGTTGGCAAAGCAACCCCGGCAACTTGTTGCCGCAACTTTCAATTTGCCAAGGAGGGCTAAAGTAAGTTAGGAGAAAAACAAAAGGCTCCCGATAGCGACAGGAGGTCGCGTCGTTTGTTAGCAAGACAACTCCGGCAACTTGCTGCCGCTATGAAAAATTTGCCAGGGAGGGCTAATGTAAGTTGGAAGAAAAACAAAAGTGCCCCGATAGCGACAGGAGGTCGCGTCATTTGTTGGCAAAGCAACTCCGGCAACTTGTTGCCGCGAATTTCATTTTGCCAAGGAGGGCAAAATGAAATTCCTAGCCCCGATTGTAGCAGTGGCCGCCGGAGGCGGACAGCCCGAAGGGCCGGGCTGCGGAAAGCGGGGAACTTGCCAATCAGCTGGCGGCCGGTTGGAGCAGATGGGCCTTTGCTTGAAAAAGCCATGTGCTCCGTAAGAATTTTTTTATAAATCCGGGTTGGCGAAGAAGGTTTTGGTGGAGTTGTCGAGGATTATTATGTTTTCGCCTCCGTATTCGCCGGTTACGTCGTACATGCCCCAGACTTCCTCCCTCTTGTAGCTTTCGCAGTGGGGGCCGGTGGTGTCACGGGTGTCTGAGGCGGCGGCGGTCATGGTGGAAATTAGGTCTGTTGTGGTGTAGATTTCGTCTCCGAAGGCTCCGTCCTCACACTCCCTGCTGAGCCACTGGGCTTCGGAAGAAGATATGATGCTGCCGCTTGCCAGGGGAACTATGTCGCTTCTGTCGCAGAGACGGTGCAGTGTTCCTTCCCGGCTGCCTTCTGCCAAAAGGGGTGAGCCGAAGGTCACCACGTTGAGCACTTCGTAATCGTTTTTTACCGCATCCTGGGCCGAGGTCTGCTGGGCTATCATGCCTCCCAGGGAATGTCCTGAGATTACGAGTTTGCTTCCCTTGGGTATGCCGGCCTTGAGGATTCCGTTTCCGTCTTCGCCTAAGCTGGTGCTGAACTTGTCCTTGTCTCCCGTGATGACGTAGCTTACGTTGGTTAGGTAGTCGCTTGAGCCGTTGAAGCCTGACTGTAGGTCTGTCCAGATGCCTGTGGACTGGCCTTCCACGATTTCCGTGCCGGAAAGGGTTATGAGGTAGATTTCTTGGCCGTGGGACTGGTAGTCTTCTGCATGGGCTTTGTTCACCAGGTAGCCCTTTGTTACGATGATGGGGCCGTAGACTGCATTGTTGTAGCCTTCGCTTACCAGATTGTAGAGTTCCACCGCATTGTTAAGGGTGCGCTTGCCGGGGGCGGCCAGGGTTACTTCCGTGTCCTGGGGGTCGCAGATTGGCTCTGTGCCTGCGGTATTTGTGTCTTCCCTTGTGTCAAGGTATACCCAGAGGGCCGGGACTATGCCCTTGTCCTTGACTGTCACCTTGTCG
>ODAI014564978.1_pt1 | contig 12273 bp, 10 predicted proteins | sample 1539321 | NCBI WGS metagenome assembly ODAI01 (sample SAMN02144231, study PRJEB22623) | gut metagenome | biome: sheep rumen | host: Ovis aries | place: New Zealand
TGGCCGCCCTTAAGCAACCGGTAAGCACGGCTTTTTTCATATTGGTGTTGCCTTTTAATCCGTTAGCAAGCAGTTGACCGACCACATTGATCATTTCACGGTAGTAACCGAAATGTGCTGCTTTGGCAACAGGAACATCATATTCATCGATGAGCAGTACAGGACAGATTTTATGATGCTTGTACAGCAGATTGGTTAGAGTTACCAGTGAACCGGTCAGAAGAGATTTATTTGCAGGATCCTTAAGAAAGTCTAGATCCAGCAGTTTATAAAAAATTTTCAACTCGTCATTATCGAGTTCAGGACTTGATTTCAGATATGAAAAATTCAGAGCCAGAGAGCTGATAACTCTGGCAAGTTCACTGTATGAATCATTGAAATTGTTAAAGGCAACTGATTTAAGAGTAAGAAATATTACCGGAAATCTTCCCATAAACTCGCTGCAGAACTCCCGATCGGCAAAGATTTCAGTATTCCTGAACCAATTTTCCTGACGTGAGGTATCGCCGGGACTGGAGGGATCAAGAGCAAGAAAATCATAAAAAGTCGACATGGTCAGGGTTTTGCCGAATCTGCGCGGTCTGGTTATCAGCAGTACTTCGGAGCCGTTCTCTTTGAAAACAGTGCGCAGAAGCGCAGTTTTGTCCACGTAGTATTTGTTTTCCTCGATCATTTTATGAAAAACTTCGGTTCCTACACCAATCGTCTTCAGCATGATCCAATCCTCTTCTGCAGCAAAGTTATCTGACATAATTGGATCATAAAGCTTTGAGGCTAAGAATACAACGTTCCGGCAGCACAAGTTTGCGCAAATTGAACAAACGGGTGGAAAAAACGGATTCAATGATGATTATGAACGGCTCGGCGCGAGGGTGCGTTCCTAATATCATTCCGCAACCGTGGTTGGGTGATCGAGGCCGGTTTTGATCCGGGAGACCGCCGCGGTAATATCACCTGCGGAGCTGATGTTTTCCAGTGTTACCCTGACATTGTGGATCCGATCCAGCACCACCACTGCCGGGGTACTGCTGATATTGAGTTTCTCCCCTTCCGAGACATCTCTTACCACGTTCGCGGCAGTTTCACGATCTCTGATACAGTCGGAAATTCTAGTGAAATCAAGATTGAGACTGCCGGCAACCGCTCTTTCACTTTCTGCACTGAACAGTTCGCCGAGGGCAAACCAGAATTCGCGGTTTCCTCCGATCCTGGCAATACACTCGGCAAACAGCGCCTGCTCCACCGCCCGGCTGCCGTGCATGCGCAGCGGAAAATGCCGGAACACCAGTGCGACCGAACCTCCGCTTCGATCTGCATAATCCTTCAGGACCGGAAACATGGATGCGCAGTGCGGGCAGGAGAGATCGGAAAAAACATAAAGCACTATTTCCGCCCCGGCGGAACCGTAGTAATGTTCCGTACTCTGCGCCGGTGCATCCCTCCACTGCTCCAGTCTGCCTGCGGTTTCCAGCATTTTCTGCTCCTCCACATACTCGGAGATAATTCTCCCCACCGCCCGGCGGAACAGAAAGCTGTCGGCATCAATCAGGGATGAGCAGTCCGAATCACTGCGCTCTTTTAACTTCTGCACCTGTTTCCGGTAATCATCAAGTTCCCGGTTTAATGAAGCGGTCTGCTCCATGTTATGAGCTGCAAGAAAACAGGCACCGCCAGCTGAGGCGGCGCACAGGAGACTGAAGGTTAAATGGATAATGCTGGATTTCATGGTATTTCCGTGTGAATAATTGATCTTTATTTGGTGCCGGAGCAGGGTTTGGGATCTTTTCTTCCCTGGAGAATTTCGCCCCGGCTCCAGTTGTGATGCAGCCGGTAGTAGGCGGTCTGATAACTCACTCCGGCAAGCAGCGCCAGCTGTCCGACGCTGAGCTCCTCCGGGGCCGGAGACCGGAACGGCCGTGAACTGATACTTTCCGTACCAGCTGCGGTCGGCGGTCGTTTATTTATTAATTATTTAAAGCGAGACCCAGTTTACGCTCGCTGAACACCGCAGGATTGTCGGAAGATATGGTTATCACCTCGTAGTTTTCCCATCTGAACCTGAGATCTGAAAGAGGTTTACCGGGAAGACCGAAGGCATCCGGAAGATCCCAGCCGCAGCGGATCCTGCTTTTAACCGTCTGATAGGATATCCCGGCAACCCTCCGGCACAGCTGCGCCAGACTGTCACAATCTGAAACCGAAAATGGTTCCCCGTTCCCGCCGGTGTCCGGCTCATGACAGCTGCCGGTACTGAAAAGCGCCTGCACCAGCGTCATTCCCCCCAGCATCCGCTGTGCCGCCTTAATGATGTTCAGCCGGAAACGATGACAGAACTGAGGCAGGCTGAGAAGCTCCCGATCTGCAATGTTGAAATATAGCCGGTGTTGATCCTTGCTGATAATAATTCTGCTGTCACACATAAAATTCTCCTGTTCAGGCAGGCTAGTAATATTCCTTTTCGATGACACCGCGGTACTGTTTGAGCAGAGCCCGCAGTTTCTGCAGTATTTCAACCCGCCGGCGTTTTCTCGCATTGCGCTCCTCCAGATATGAAACCGTCTCCTGCACCCACAGGGGGAATTTTTTAAACGGGCGGGAATTATAGGCATAATTGGCGCCCTTGTTGATGTTATGGCCGTAAACCAGCTGCTTTCCGGTTACCGGATGTTTGAAAGGACGGGGCCGGTACCAGTAGATATGCGCCTTGCGGGTCTTCTTTTCATAGTAGCTGTAGCAGCCCACAAAGGGCCGTGTGCGCGGATCCGGACATTCACTCTCCACGGTTTCGTAGAACTCGTCCACCGAGAACTGCCCTTCAAGCAGGATCTGCTCCATTTCCCAGTCGATCAGTTCATCCACCGCCTTCATTTTGCTCAGTGAGTCATCCCGCAGTCTGATCCTTCTTACCAGCGGCAGCTGATATCTGACGGTGCGGTTGTTTTTGTCAAACAGTTCGGCAAGCTCCTCCCTTGAAAACTCGGTATCAAGGGGCAGTTTTCGTTCCATGCAGGTTTTCCTCCCGGTTCAGGTGATTGGTTACAGGGCAAACCGCCGGATTTATTTCGCTAAGATCCGCCGGCGGATAATGCGGGCATTTTAATACACATCCGGAGGTACGCCGGCAACAGACCGACCTTCCGGTCAGCAGTGCAAACCGGATTATGTCGAAGCCGCACCGCGCATGACGCACAGTGCCGCCGGCATGCAAAATATTTGAACAGAAATCACATGGTCTCGAACAGACGCTCCCTTGCCCGGCAGAACGGACATTTAAACTCCTTTATCCGCGGACGGTAGTAGTAGGTTCTGCACCTGCTGCAGCGGGACATCTCCCCGTCGGCGAGATCAACCACGCACAGTCTGCGGTGGATATCACGGGCGGTCAGCCGGTGCACCTGGGAATTGTCCGCCCCGTAACTGAAATGTTCCAGATACAGCATATAGAAATTAAACAGCACCGTCGCATAGTCAAGCCGGTTGAAGCGGAAGCCCCGGGCTGCCGTGCGCATCCAGATATAAATCCCGTCAACAACCACCTTGTGCAGTTCATCCAGCTTATAGCTTCCCATCACAAATGATTTGCGGTGTGCGGTAATATAGTCATTCAGGTTGCCGTACCAGTTCGGATATTCAAGTTTAATCTCCCGGGTGATCCTCCGCAGTATTTTGTCACTGACCCGGCCGTCCAGTTTAATCTGTCCCGGGGTGAATCCGTTGAGCACAAAGAACCGCAGGCGCTGTTCATGTTCCGGTGTTACATGCTGATATTCCTGCTTGCGCAGATATAACAGCAGATCCGGCAGTTCCACCGTCTGTCCGGGATGTTCCGGATCCGGCAGCGGATCCCGGTGCATCAGTGCCGGGATCCCGTCATGATCCAGCAGCTTTACACACTCCTTGTAGGTCTTCCTCCGGGCCAGAGGCTCAAACTGCTCTGTCTCCGCCAGTCCCTCATAGATCCTGTTGGTTTCATCCTCCCGTTTCAGCGCCGGCTGCAGCTGCTGCCAGTCACCTTCATTAAAACCAATCTGGCGTTCGAACAGTGTAAGTAAATCGAAGATCTCCCTGTTGGAGCGGATTTCCCCGCTGCGGTCGAGTTCGATAATAAACTTCAGGTAATCCTCCAGGAAAGCGCTGTCAAAGCGCAGTTTCAGTCGGACATCATTTGATCTGGCAAGAAGCATCAGTTTGTCATAGGGCAGACAGGCGATTATTCTGGCGGTTTCAAGATCGAGTCCGAGACGGAAGATCTCCAGCGGAAATTCAGCCACCGCCTGCCTGACTGTAAGCAGGATCAGAAATTTATTGAACTGACTGTAGGACATGAACAGTGCATCCTGATCACAGGTCAGCAGATTGAATCCGGCATGCAGCATTTCTGAAAGCGGATGGGCGGTACAGCTGCGCCCCAGCTCATGAAACACTGCTTCAAGATCCACCCGGTTGCCGACATATTCAACCCCGAGTTCACGCTTCGGTGTTTCGACATTAATCAGGCGTTTAAGATCCAGTTCGCAGACGTTGCCGTTGTCCCGGGCACGATCGTAATCAGTGATAAACTCGGACGGTTCTGCGCTGAGATCCACCTCCCGGTTCTGAGATGAGGCCGGCCGGCGTCCCCGTTTTTTCTGAATTCTGATGTTGTCCCGGCCGATATCAATCCGCAACCGGCTGTCACGGTCCAGATCCCGCTGACCGTAGGCGGCATTCTCAAGTTCCTTCTCCCTGCGGCTGATATCCTTTTTAAGCCGGTCAAGATCTATCCCGGTAACAGCATCAATGGAGCTGGTAAAATCAAGCCTGAAATCAAGCATTACCGGATTGACCAGTCTGGAAATCTGTGATTTGGTCAGACTGCGGAGCATTTCCTGCACCGGTCTGGAAAGTCTGTTCATATAGCAGAACTGCTCAAGATTGGCATAATTCCCTTTTACCGCCTCGTGCCAGAACATCAGATTGTGAGCTCTGACTGCGGAGTCGAGACTGGCGGTGTGATAGATGTAACTGTTTTGATGATACGGGATCCTGCTCTGTCCGTGGTTGTCTGTTTCATTCATAATGCAATACCCTTAAGATAAAACTGCCGATTGATTGGTTTTTGCGCGGATTAACCTGGCGGTGACGGCTGCTCTTAACCGGGAGCGGTCGTCCGTATGTCTGCAAATGTCACTTCATTCCCGACTCCTATAATCTGTTATACATAAAATCCGTCCGGATGCACTGCTTTTATTCCGTTTTTTAAGCAAAGTCACATAAATAATCTTAAAACTGCGCTGTTCAATCCCCCGCCTGCGCTCCGGTCTCGGCAAGACGGGCCTTCAGCTGTTCAAGATAGGCCCCGGGTGACGGCGGATCTTCATGCTCGGAAGAATGTTCATGATCTTCAGGCTTCGAAATTCCGCCATCCATGGTCCGGCTCAAAAGATCCTCCGTTCCATCTGCCGCCTCCGGCTCAGAAACTGCAGTCAGTTCTGCGGTGTTTCTTTTTTCACCGGTATCTGGTGCACCGGTATTCAGAACAGAGCCTCCGGCGGAAAACTCCTGTTCTGCAGTCTGCAGGGATGCATCCGCGGTCTGCCCCCGCTGCTTCAAATCTGCAGCTTGATTATCATCTGCAGATCCGGTGCCGGCGGGGGATGCCGGCTCTCTGCCGTCGGCTTCTGCCGGTTCCGCCGCTGAAATTATGAGGTCACCGGCACCCTCAGCTGAGTTTTCCCGAACCGTGACTTCACCGCTCTCCTGCTGTCCGGAGGTTTCGTTCTGAACCGGGATTTTCTGGCCGGCGGCACTGTCCGGAACTTTGCCGGTTACAGCCGCGCTGTCCTCTTCAGTCATGTTTTCAGCCGATAATGCCGGTTCGTGCACAGGTGCGCTCTCAACCGGCTCCTGCACTGAAACAGCAGCCGCGGTTTCAAATTCTGCGGATGTAATATCCTCCGGATGCAGCTGTTTCAATCCACGGTAAATTTCCATTACATATCTGCCGTAGCTGCGGATCTGCTTCTCATCGGTAAAGCTGTGATAGTGACCAATCCGCACTTCAAGTTCGCTGTAGCGGCGATCATCCAGCACCCTGCGGAGGATCTGTGCTCCAAGTTCCAGATTTGTTTCAGGCTCCAGCAGCTGTTCATGGTCGCGAAACAGATTTCTGTTCCAGCGGGTGTTGATCTGCATAATCCCCACATCAATACTGTCACTGTGAAGAAACTCCCGCTTGAGCTCCTGCCGTGCCTCCTCTATCGTTGAAGGATAGACCGCATGGTCAGATCTGATGGCAAATGGATGCGGTGCGATTTTTCCGGATCCCGGATCTGCGCTGTAGCCGGATTCTGCCAGAGCCACCGCGTACAGCAGTTCCGGCTCAAGATTGTGTCGGAGTGCAACCTTCCCGAATATCGTGTTTTCAAACACGGCATATGACGCGGTGGAAAACGGCATCATCACCGTAAGACAGAGCGGGATCATTAATTTTCTTTTCATAAACAGCACCTGCTGCAAGTTGTTATTGTTACTGAAGGTAAAGAATGTATTTACCGAAGCCTGACCAAAAGGTCACCGTTGTGAAATATCTTATCCAAAGAGCTGTATGTTTAAAATACAGCCGGCGCAGAAGGTTGATTGTGATTTTGGATTTTTAAACCCGGAACTATGGTGTATTCAGGAAAAGAAAAATGGTAAATGATTTATAAAGACTTTCTAAACCATGATAACCGACTGATTTAACGACTGAATTTTTTATAATCAGCAACATCATTACCGCTGTAATAATCATTTTATGCAGGGTTACGGGCTCACAGAACGGTTTACAATAATGTGACCGCCGTCACAGTCACCCTGTAGATCCGCTCATTACTTTTGCCGGGGTAATCATGGTTATTTTTTTGGGGGATCCGGCAGAATTATTCTATGTCCAGGATTTATACCACCGGAACTGTTTAAGAACTACGTGCAACGCCGTATAATTCAAAATTTCAGTACTGATTAATGATATAATTATTGTGTTTTCTGATTATTTTGTTCGGTTGTATATATGAAAATAAGTAATAAACAGATTAACAAAGCCGGTGAAATCATTCGCAATGGAACTGATGACGAAAAAGAGCCGGCCATTGAGTTGTTAAATCAGTGGAGATCCAACCACATGCTGCCGCTGCGTAATATCAGGGCAATCGTCGACAGCCGGCTGAAGAAATTAAGCATAGACTGTATTGTAGGTCAGCGTCTGAAAAGAATGACCTCTATTATCGGAAAAATCACCCGTTTTCCTGATATGTCTGTCTCAAAAATGCAGGATGTTGGCGGCATAAGAATTATTGTTCCTAAAATTTCAGATGTTAAAAAGGTTCACGATGCTTTGATAAAAAAATCCAGGCATGAAGCTGTAGCACCACCAAAAGATTACATAGAAAACCCTAAGCCTGACGGTTATAGAAGTCTTCATCAGGTATTTAAATATCAGAATGAGCAGAATGAAGACATTCATAACATGAGAATTGAAGTACAGATAAGAACCAGGCTGCAGCACGCATGGGCAACAGCTGTAGAAACTTTAGGTGTTATCGATAAGGTTTCCTATAAGTCCGGTTTTGGAGAAGAAGAAAACAGAAAATTTTTTAAACTGGCCAGTGCTTTATTTTCTTTAAAAGAAAAGAGTAATGTGCTGGAGGAGTATAAACATTTTCCCAAGGATGAATTAGTACAAAAGCTGAGAGTTGTAGATCAAAAGCAGCAGATCCTGGCCAAATTAAGAGGAATATCTGTAGTGAAAACGGCTTCATTCTCCAGTTCAACAGATCTATATTTTGTACTACTGCTTTCATTTAACGAGGCTAACAATTTTTCTATAAATTATGTAACGTCAACAGATGAAAAAAAAGCAACAGATTTGTACAACTACTATGAAAAAGAATATCGACATGATCCTTTTGTATCTGTGGTACTGGTTAAATCAAAGAACCTGAAGGAATTAAAAAAAGCATACCCTAACTACTTTCTGGATACACAATATTTTGTTAAAACAATTGAAGATATTATCAAGGCTGAGACTCTTCAAAAATAACACTGAAATCTGCCTGCGCACTGTCAGGACCATTTGGGCGGCTTATGTCCGGATTATGCAGTTCGCCCGCAGGCAACGGTCAGCTCCGTTTTCCCGGGAACTGTTATTCCGAAATTTTCGTAACACTCCAGATCCAGTCTGCGCAGAAACTCTACGAAACCTCGTTAATTCCGGGATGTCTGATGCAAAATAAACGGTGGTATTGCCGATCGTCCGGTTATACAATATGAGTAAAGTATTACCTGCCGCAGTTCGATGCGGTCAAATGTGAACCACCTCCCTCAGCGGATCTTTTGTACAGGGGATAACCATGTCTGAAAAAGCTCAGACCATTGATTACTACAATGCAAATTTCGAGGATTTTATCAGTGGAACTCTGAATCTGGATTTTTCATCCACCCAGGATCGATTTCTGTCTCTGCTTCCCGCCGGTGCGAAAATTCTGGATTTCGGATGCGGTTCCGGCAGAGACTCACTGTATTTTAAAAAACACGGTTTTCAGGTTACCGCCACCGACGGATGTCTGAACATGTGCAGGGCTGCTTCAGAGACTACCGGTCTTACGGTCAGACATATGTTGTTCTGTGAACTTGACGAGTCCGGGGCATACGACGGGATCTGGGCCTGTGCCTCCATTCTGCATATGCCGTAGCTGCAGCTCCACGATGTTTTCCAAAAAATGAAGAAAGCCCTTAAAAGCGGCGGGATCATTTATACCTCCTTCAAATACGGAACATTCAGAGGCATAAGAAACGGTCGCTATTTCTGCGATTTTACCCGTGAGAACATGCTGGAATTTTTAAAGATGCATCCTGATCTGTCCGTAGTTGAAATGTGGCAGACCGTGGATATCAGAACTGACCACAGGAATGAACAATGGCTGAACATGCTGCTGCGCCTCAAATAGAAAATGCCGCCGGCTGCAGTGCTTTCACCGGAGACGACAGCCGGAACGAACATCTTGTCAACGCACTCGCCGATTCAATCCGGCGGGCATCATCCATCGATATTATTGTATCGTTTCTGATGGAATCCGGCGTCCGCTCCGTGGTGACAGAGCTTGCTGCCGCAGCGGCCCGTAATGTAAAGATCCGCATTCTGACCGGAAGCTACCTCGGCATTACCCAGCCTTCGGCCCTTTATCTGCTCAAAAGTGAAATTACACAGAACCTGGATCTGCGCTTCTACAATGATCCGCACCGCTCCTTTCACCCCAAATGCTATATATTCAGTTTCGCCGGCGGAGGCCGGGAAATCTATGTCGGCTCCTCCAACATCTCCCGCAGCGCCCTTACCTCCGGTATTGAATGGAACTACCGGTTCACAGAAAACACCGATCCCTCCGCCTGCCGTAAATTCTGCAGCGTATTTGAAGAGCTGTTTCTCAATCATTCCCTGATACTGGACGATGCACTGCTGGAACGGTACGCAAGATCCTGGCACAGGCCCGAGGCATGCAGGTTGCTGGAACTCTATGATGACGCTTCAGCGCGGAAGTCGGATGCAAGGACACAGTCGGATCAGGAAACTGCCAGTTTCATTCCTCGGGGAGCCCAGATCGAAGCCCTTTATGCACTTAAAAATGCCAGAGCGGAGGGTGCGCAGAAATGCCTGGTGGTGGCGGCAACCGGGGTCGGCAAGACTGCCCTCGCCGCCTTCGATTCTCTGTCCTTTAAAAAAATTCTGTTTGTGGTGCACCGTCGTGAAATACTGCGGCAGGCCGCCCGGACATTTGCCGATGTGCGCGGTACCCGAAGCATCGGTTTTTTCGATGCCGACACTAAAAATACTGAAGCCGAGGTTACACTGGCTTCGGTTGCAACCCTAGGCTCCGGAAGATACCTCAACGAAAAATATTTCAGCAGAGATCTTTTTGACTACATCATCATGGATGAAATCCACCACGGCACCGCCGGACAGTACCGCAGAATTATGGATTATTTCACTCCAGGGTTTATGCTCGGTCTTACCGCCACACCGGAACGACTGGATCAGAAAAGCGTTTTTGAACTTTTCGATTACAATGTACCCTACGAAATCAATCTGGCCGAATCAGTCAACCGCGGTTTTCTCGCCCCCTTCCGTTATTACGGGATCTACGATCGCTTTACCGACTACAGCACTGTAAACATAATAAAGGGGAAATTCAGCACCGCAGATCTGACCAGGGCCTACCGGAACAATGAGGAGCGAAACAGCTTTATCCTCAGTCACTACCGTAAAACATGCTCCAGGAGGGCGCTCGGTTTCTGCTGTTCCCGGGAGCATGCAGAACAGATGGCCGGTGTATTCTGCAACGCCGGCATAAATGCGGTGGCAGTCTACAGCAATGCAGCCGGTGAATTTTCCGAAGATCGCGACCGTGCCATCGCGATGCTGGAGCAGGAACAGATCAAAGTCATTTTCTCGGTTGACATGTTTAACGAAGGGGTGGACATCGCACCGGTAGATCTGGTCATGTTCCTCCGACCTACCGAATCACCGGTGATTTTTCTCCAGCAGCTCGGACGCGGTCTGCGGCTTCATCCTGACAAAAGCTACCTTAACGTACTCGATTTCATCGGTAATTATCAGAAGGCGGGAAGAATTCGAAACTTCCTTAAATCAGGCTGCAGCAGTACCTCCTCAGGAGAACCTTTTGCAGCTTTCAGTGACGGTTCAGGCAGCAGCGTTACCCTGCCCGACCGCTGCCAGGTCGACTTCGACATCCGCCTTTTAGATCTGTTTGCAGTCCAGGATCGGCAGCGCCGGAAGGCGGAGGAACTGATTTTCAGTGAATATCAGCGGATCAGGGAACTGCTCGGACACAGGCCGTTGCGTACTGAACTGTTTGAACTGATGGAGCCTGAAATCTATCAGCTGACACTCGGCAGTTCAAAGAACAATATCTTCAAACATTATCTTGCCTTCCTGCAGCAACACGGGGAACTTACCGCGGAGGAACATCATCTTACCGGCAGTATTGCAGCGGATTTCCTGACTATGGCGGAAAACACCGCCATGACCAAAGTATACAAAATGCCGGTGCTGAAAGCCTTTATCCGGCCGGATGGTCTGATTGCAACTTCTGTGAGCGCAGAGCGGTTGCTTGAGGTGTGGAAGAAATTTTTCAGTGAATCATTCAACTGGCGGGATCTCGAACCGGATCTGACCTTGAAGAAATTCTCGGAAATCAGCGACAGCCGGCACCTTGAAAAAATCTACCATATGCCGGTTAAATTCCTGACCAGAACCGAAAGCAGTTTTTTCTCTGTGGATGAAAGTTCGGTGCTGCACCTTGCACCGCAGCTGGCGCAGTTTACCGCTGACAGCGCCTTTGCCGCACACTATCGTGACATAATCAGCTACCGCTGCGCCGACTACTACCGAAGAAGATATGAGGGTAAGAAAATTACCGCGCAGAGTTCTCCCGTACATCTGCAAAAGGAGCCGGAGCCGGAACCGGAATAAAAATCAAAGAGCACGGCAGACAGATCAATCAGGATCTGATGTGGATGTTTAAACTCTCCTGCATATCTGCCGGCTTTATTCTTTACGAGATTTCTTTTCATTAAGCAAGTAGAAGCTATCATCAAGACACAGTTTGCAGTATGATTCATATCTACCGGAATCCATGATTTTCATACAATTATAATATATAACGGCAATCTCTTTCTCATAATTGCAGATATTTTCCAATGTGATTTTGCTGATAGTTTCGGCAAAATTTCTCCAGCCAATTAACTTTAATACAGTTTGAGCTCTAGATAAATCTTTAATAATATCTTCATCCGTTGCATTATATTCTTCATTATTGTATGCTGCTCTGTCCAACACTTCACATAATAGATCTTCTGCTATATAAGCAAGTTCTTGCTTGGTTAGATCTGTTATTTTTTCAATTTTTACAGCATTTTTATTCTTCTTTTTCATTTCAAACCTCTAATACTTTTTGAGTCTCAGAGAATAGCTATATATCCATGATAATCTGGACAATATAGAGATCTTTTCTTGTACTTTCCGGTGATTCTGTGCCTTTAATACGATGAGCCACATCTGAGCAAACATGACTGAAGTATGGAACTACCTTTTTGATTTTCTTCCAGTTAACATGTTCAACCTTACTGGTATCATAGCCGCAGTCTTTAAGCAGTCTGAGTAAAATACCGTACCATTGATCATTCATCCATTCTGCAAATTGACCGCATGGAAAATCTTCACAAACCGTATAGGAA
>ODAI013900719.1_pt1 | contig 12272 bp, 8 predicted proteins | sample 1539321 | NCBI WGS metagenome assembly ODAI01 (sample SAMN02144231, study PRJEB22623) | gut metagenome | biome: sheep rumen | host: Ovis aries | place: New Zealand
GGCGCCCACCGCCCTTAGAGGGCGGCGCTGAGACTTAGGCCAAGCGATGAATTGAAACATTGGTGGGTGAATTAAAAAAAGGGGTTGACAAAATCGGGGTTTAGTGCTATACTATATATTGCAAATTTGATTTACAATTTAAAGCGCTAAAGTCCCGGCGCGGATCGGGACAAAGAAAGGAAAGACCCTGCATGAAAGAAGTATCCAAGCTTATAGATTTCAGACCCGATATAAAGGTCGTTGACGCTACCCTGAGAGACGGCGGCCTGGTCAACGACTTCCGCTTCACGGAGGAGTTCATCAAGGAGCTGTATACCGCAAACCTCCGCTCGGGCGTTGATTACATGGAGTTCGGCTACAAGGCCGACAAGGAAATGTTCGACGTCGATAAGTTCGGCCCCTGCAAGTTCTGTGACGAGGATTTTATACACTCCATCGTCGGCGAGAACAACACCGACCTCAAGATTGCGGTAATGGCCGATGTCGGCAGATGCAACTACAAACAGGACATCGTTGACCGCAGCAACAGCGCGATCGACCTTATCAGAGTTGCCACCTACCTGACAACTATCCCTACCGCTGTGGATATGATCGAGGACGCCCACAAGAAGGGCTACGAGACCAGCTGCAATATCATGGCTATCTCGAACGGCCGCGAGAGCGACATCAAAGCCGCGCTGGACATCATCGGGCGTTCGCCTGTTGACGTTATCTATATCGTTGACAGCTACGGCTCACTCTACCCCGAGCAGATACAGCGCATGAGCGCCTTCTTCGGTGAGTTCGCCGAGAAGTATAACAAGAAGCTCGGTATCCACGCACACAATAATTTGCAGCTCGCCTTTGCAAACACTATCGAGGCTGTCGGCGACGGCGTTGACTGGCTGGACGCTACATATATGTCAATGGGCAGAGGCGCCGGCAACTGCGCTATGGAGCTGCTGCTCAGCTTCCTGAAAAACCCGAAGTACAACGTTTATCCCGTTATCCGCTTCATCGAGCACCAGATGACAAAGCTCCGCCAGCAGGGCGTCGTCTGGGGCTACGACCTCCAGTACCTGATGACGGGTATCCTCAACCAGCACCCCCGCTCGGCCATCGCCTTCACCAAGGAGAAGCGCGAAGATTACGCCGAGTTCTACAAGGAGATCATCGCGCAGGATTGATGCTCCTGCGGACGAATATTTTTGACAAGTGTTTGACAAGCCCCGAAGTGCCGTTTTCAGCGCTTCGGGGCTTTTGCTGATCTGTTTTTCCGAAAACGATTTCGCACTAAACTGTAATTTAAGCTACAGAGTGTTGCTCATCTGTTGCTTTGTTTACAGACGAGGGAGAAATTGAATATTGAAAAAGGCGCAGATGCGTGTTATGATAAAGACACCGAAAGGAAAGAAAACCGAATGGAAAGGGAGAAATAAAAATGAGCAACACAGTAAGAATGAACAAGACAGTAAGAGGCGGCGCCGGAAAGGCACACAAGAACAGCCTCATGTCCAGCAAGACTTTTATCGCAGCGGCCTCCGCTTCCATCACCGCAGTAACGATGACAGCGGTCATCGCCCTGACAGCAGCTATCGTAGCTCCTGCTGACAAGAAGGAAGCCGCAGCCCCGGCAGCTGCAGCGGTCACATATCAGCCCTCTCAGACACAGGCCGCAGCTCCCGAAGCTGCCGCAGCACCGGCAGCAAAGACGACAGCCAAGTCCGTTAAGGAGGCCGGCGCCGACAACAACCGCAACGAGGCCGTTGTACAGACGGCAGTAACTCAGAAGGCTCCTGCAAAGCAGGAGACAGCCGCTCCCAAGGCAGCCCCCGTGCAGAAGGAAACAGCCGCTCCGAAGGCAGCCCCCGTGCAGAAGCAGACCGCCGCTCCGCAGACAGCCCCCGTGCAGAAGGAGACAGCAGCTCCGCAGACAGCTCCCGTACAGAAGGAGACCGCAGCCGAGACCAAGAAGACCGAAGCGCAGACAGCTGCACAGCCTGCCGCTGCCGAGGCCAAGGCAGAGCCTGCAAAGCAGGGCACTTCCGTTATCCCTCAGGGCGAGGTGAACGACTGGAAGACCCACGACGCCAAGGACGGCTTCCCTATCGGCACCTTCTACGACAAGGCCGACACACACAACACCCTGAACGTTGTAAAGCTTGACAACACAAACTACAAGATCACGATCGTTCAGCCCACGAGCGAGCTCTCCGCAACGATCTACAACATCGACGCCGAGGCTCACGGCGCAAAGATGTACTACAAGAGCGCTGTAAAGACCTCGGTGGTATACGATGTCAACCACAGCATCACAGACTCCAAGGTGATCGAGGGCAAACACGAGGGCACCTTCGATGCTTCCGACGTCGGCTACACAATGATAGATACCGAAGGCACAATGGTGTTCATTCCCTGGGTGGGATACAGGTAAGATAATTAAGGCAATACCGCCGAGCGGATAGTCCGTTCGGCGGTTTTGTGTTGCAATCCTGCGCGGATTGTGCTATAATATAAAGTATATCAAGGCATGACCGCACAAAAGACACCCGAGACCCTGAAGCAGGAAGGGGGAGCCGCAATGGAGGAAAGATTTAAGTATGTAAGGATACAGGGGCGCGAGCTTGCAGCCAACACCAAGTATGCCAAGGGCATTTTCAGTATGTGCATGAAGCTGATACAGGACAACGTGATGGAGCAGGAAGACGCCGAGCTCTTTCTTGAGATCGACAAGTGGTTCTCGGAGGTGCTGCCCTATCCGCCGCAGTGCATGAGGCGCGAGAACGTGGTCTGCTTCTTCAAGACCGAGAACACCGAAATGATGATGAAGATGATAAGACCTGCGATGTGGCTGCTGGACAAGTACAAGCGGCCGTTCTTCGTGGTCTATACAAACACCCCGGGAGAGATAGTCTACGAGGACGATTATCAGGTGGTCGTGAAGGCTGGCTTCGACCCGATCTACGAGGAGATGCAGCCCTCGTGGACGCCGGACGAAAAGCTGAAGGAGCTTGACGATCGCCCCGAGGGATAAATTTTTGAGAAAGCCGCACCCTGATGCCGTCCTGCAGGGTATAGTAATTAGAAGAATATCCGCAGCAAAGCCTGCGTGGAGATCATAAGGAGGTAAGTGAGTATGCCAAAGCCGGGTTATTCCGCCGAAGAAAACCGGAAATATGATGAATTTTTAGAGAAGCTCAAGGGAAAGGACGGTAAGAGACCCTCTCCCGAGAAAGTAGTAGATGTGCTTCTGAACACCCCGTTCGATGTCCGCGAAGAAAACGACAAGAGAGGCCGCACGCCCATAAATGATGCGAGGAACGATTTCTTTGAGGAGCTGCTCGTCCCCGGGAAGGGCAAGACCTTTACCGAGGATGACTACAAGTATGCCGTTGAGATCAACAGGCTGCTGACCAAGAATTATATCGAGAAGAAGGTAAGACACTACAGGCAGGTACAGGAAGTCAAGGAGGACGTAAAGAACTATAAGTACCCCGGCACCGAATGGCTCGTTTTCCCCGAAGATGAGAAAAAGGCCACCAAGGTCGCGGAAAACGTCGCTTTTATGATAGATCCCAAGCCCTTTGAAGAGCTCACGAATGCTCAGATGCTCAGGGATTCCTTCCAGCAGTTCGGCAATTACGCCTATTACGAGGGTCCCAGACAGAAAAAGGTGGATCATAAGCCGACCAAGGTCAAAGAGAAGGCTACGATCTACAGCTGTTTCTTTGATGACGACTCGATCAGAGTTGATGAGTATTATCGGGCGCTCGGCATAACCGACACAATGGAGAGTTCCAAGATCGAAGCAGATTACATGAATTATGATCTTGGAAAGATCGAAGGGGTAGAGTTCAACAAAAACTACAAGCCGGGCGATCCCGTCATCACGAAGTATCCCGAAGAGTACGCGAAAATGCTGAACATGAAGAGCAAGGAGGATATGCAGCGGCATTTCAATCAGCTCAACAGTCAGTATCGTGCGGCCGAGGAATACGAAAAGAGCGCCTTTGAAGTCAAAAAGCAGGCCGAGGAGCTGTTTCAGACTCTGAAAGACTGCGAAAATGATTTCGACGGCGAGCATTCCTACGAGTACTACAAAATGGAGGATGAGCTGAAAAACATCACCAAGCTCGGCAACACTGACCCCAAGGACGGCATGATAATCATGCCCAAGAGCTCCTCTATGATGGAGGTCAAGACCAACTATATCGAGCAGGTGGGAATAAACACGGTCCTTGACAGACTGTTCGAGAGCGCAAAGGCTTATGAGGATACCCACAAGAAGAATGCTCTGAGCCCGATGAAGTATCAGAGAGGTATGCTTGATATATCCAAGCAGCTCCAGACCTTTGCGACCCTCGCCAAGGAAAAAATGGATGTCAGGAATTATCCGGGAATGACCAAAACAGAAAAGACAAAGCAGCTCAAGGAGTCCGTTGAAAAGCAGCTGGCAAGGGGCAAGGTCTACGCCGAGCGGAAGTTCGGCAGCAGCAAGTTCCGCACCCCTGAAAGGACACACACGGAGATCACGCAGAAGCTGAAGCTGGCCCTTGACCACGCCGATAAAGCAACGCAGAACGTTCACTTCGGAAGCTCGCAGTACAGAGACGCTTCAAATTCTCTCAAGGATGCGGTGAATGATTACAGAAGATTTACCGAGGGGTATATGGATCCCTCCTCTGCCGAAACGGACGGAAAGAAGCTGACCAAGGAGGAGCTGGTCGTTTCGCTCACAAAGGCCAAGCATGACATAAACAAGTATATCGAGTATAAGAGAAAGAACGGATATATCGCCGAGGGCAAGGTCGCTGCGCCCAAGACCGAGAAGCGTATCCAGGCAATGCAGGAGAGCCTCAAGACAGTCGAGCTTGCGCTGAAAACCCTGAACAGCGTTGTAAAGGAAATGGACGTCCAGAGAGTCGAGAACACGAAAAAGGTCTACGGCGACCTCGAAAAGTCGTTTATGGCTGAACCTGCGCCCCAGAAGAACGACAACATCATCAATCTGAACGACTCCAAATTCCCGCTTGGATTGAACGACGACGAGAGCGAGCTCGAGATCGACACAAGCTCTGCAAAGAAGCCCGGAAAAGCGGAAGAAAATGATCTGCCCGAGGACGTTGCCGATGCCGTGGATAAGATCGGAAAGGGCGAGGAAAAGCTCTCCGAGATCGTCAGCAGCGCCGACAGCGGCCGCTTTGAGCAGGAGCTGAAGACACAGATAGACAGCAGAAGAAAGGTAGTGGAGTATTCGCTCGGTCAGGGCGAGCCCTCTGCCGAAATGAAGGAGAAGGCATCCGAGGAGATAGAGGATCTTGTAGCAGGCATGATAACCGCAAAGACCTATCTGACCAGATCGAAGAAGGATCCCTCCATCGTTCAGAAGCTGAACAACGAGTTGATGAACCGCCCCGATAAGGAAAAGGGCTTCAACTTCGGCGAAGAGGTCAAAAAGCTGAAGGAGTCCACCCAGTTCAGGAACTTTGCAGCCTCGAAGGGCAAGGATCTGTGGGAGAACGCCAAGGCTCTTGGCGAGATGGCTATGACAAACAACGGCGACAAGCTGTACGGCGAGTACGCCAAGCACTCCGCCAAGAAGCTCAGCCCGAACGCAGAGGAGATCATGAACACGAAGCTCATGAGTAGGAATAAGAACACCGAGATCAACAAGAACGTCAAGACTATATGATCGGCAGATAAACAACAAACAAGCGCTGAGCCAGCCGGGCCCGGCGCTTGTTTTTATGCCCCCCTTTCCGGCCTTCGGGATCAGGGCGGCGCCCCGCGGCTGCTGTGCGGTGATAAATTAAAATTAAAGACTTGTTAAGAATTTATGTGATATAATCAAGGCACAGAGAAGACCGATACACTGAACGGAGGTACGCCTTATGTTCCGAAGGATACTAAAAAAGGACCTGAAACGAAAGAAGACGATGAACGTCGTCCTGCTGCTGTTCGTTATCCTGTGCTCGATGTTCGCGGCGGCGAGCGTCAACAACATAATTGCCGTGACGGGCGGCATAGATCACTACTTTGAGCTTGCCGAGATGCCGGATGTGATCGTCGAGATCGAGGCCTATTCCGAGAACGACGCCGTGGAGAAGATACTTGCTCTGCCCTCGGTCAAGGATTACAGGATCAGCCGTGCGCTGCTGATAATGAGCTCGAAGAATTTCAGCCTTGACGGCGAGCGCATGAACAACTTTATATCTCCCGTCGTTGTTTTTCCCGAAAATGAAATACTGAACAGCTTTGACGGGGAAAACAGGAAGATAGAAAGCGTTGAAGAGGGCAGCTTTTACGCAAGCGCGGTATTCACGCAGGATATCGACCTCGAGGAGGGCGACGAGGTAGTGCTGAACGTGGGCGGCCTCAGCCTGCCGCTGAGGTATGCAGGGCAGCTGAAAAACGCTCAGGCAGGCACGACGGAATCGAGCGACCCCTTTCTCCTGGTCAACAGCCGTGACTACGACCGCATCGACAGTGAGGAAGACGCTCATGTGATGTTCCTCAGAGACATAGGCATAAACAACGCCGACCTTGACGAGCTTGAGGCCGCGGCGGAGGAGGACGACAGCATAACTGTCAGGACAAGAGATTCCTACAGGGAAGGATTTCTTTACGACATGATCGCGGCCTATGTGATGATGGCAATAAGCATAATGCTGCTGGTCACGGTCTTTGTGGTGCTCAAGTTCTCGATCGGCTTCACGATCGCCGAGGACTTCCGCGAGATCGGCGTGATGAAGGCCGTCGGCATAGACAACTGGAGCATCAGGCGGCTCTACATGATAAAGTACATGGCGATCGCGGTCGTAGGAGCGCTGATAGGCTTTGCGTGCTCGCTTCCGCTGACGGACCTGATGCTCGAGACTGTCTCGAAGAACATGGTGCTTGGCGGAGAGCACAGCAGCCTCATGGGGCTTTTGAGCTCGGCGGGAGTTGTTGCGGTGATACTGCTGTTCTGCTATCTGAGCACACGCAGGGTAAAGAAGCTCTCGCCGATAGATGCGGTAAGGAGCGGCCAGACGGGAGAGCGCTTCAAAAAGCGCAGCCTGCTGAAGCTCGGGCGCTCGCGGCTGCCGTCAACAGGCTTCCTTGCGTTCAACGATGTGCTGAGCGCTCCGAAGCAGTTCTGCATCATAACGCTCGTGTTCGCGCTGAACCTGCTGATGATAACCACGATGTCCGTCTTCTCGCTCACGCTCCGTGACGAGAGCATACACCAGTTCTTTGACATCCCCGAAAGCGACGCCTGCATACTTGAGCCCATGATGCTGCGCGATATGCTGATCGACCAGAGCAGCGCCGAAAAAACGATAGAGGACACGGAAAAGCTGCTGAGGGAAAACGATATGCCCGGCAGCTGCACCGTCACGCTGTTTGTAAGGGGCAAGGCCTTCAAGGACGGCACTCAGGCAAAGCTCCGCTTCGGGGTGCTGAAGGGGCACACCGAGGATAAGCTTACCGTAGACGAGGGCAGCCTGCCGCAGAAGGACGACGAGGTGATGCTGACTGTCAGCGCTATGGAGGAGCTCGGCGCAGAGATAGGCGACCGCATAACGGCACAGATCGGAGACAGGGAGTATGAATTCATCATCACGGGCAGGCACTCGACCTTCCAGAGCAAGGTGGTCTTCCTGAACAAGGATTTTGACATGGGGAGTGTACCCACAAACGGCACCGTAGGCGTTCAGATCAAGTTTGACGGCGACCCTGACAGGGAGCAGGTGGAAAAGAACATCGAAAGGCTGAGGGAGCTGATGGACACCGACAAGGTCGTCACCATTTCGGAAATGATAAAGAGCTTTACGGGAATAAGCGATATGCTTGACGCGATCAAGCAGATGATGATAATAATAACCGTCATCGTGACCGCGATGATCGCGGTGCTTATGGAGCGCTCGTTCATCTCGAAGGAGAAAAGCGAGATAGCGCTGATGAAGGCGGTGGGCGTTTCAAGCGGCAGCATCATCGCCCAGCACACATTAAGGTTCGTGATCGTGTCGCTGCTGGCCTGCGTGATCTCGGGTGCTGTGCTGATGCCGCTGAGCGATCTGCTGATGAACCGTATCTGCCTGCTGATAGGCGACGTTTCGGGAATAAAGTGCGTCTTCGACCCGATCGAGGTGTTTGTCATCGCTCCGCTGCTCATAGTCGGAGTAACGGCGGCAAGCTCGTTCCTGACGGCGCTTTACACAAGGACGATAAAGGCAAGCGACACAGCTTCGATCGAATAAGGAAACAGGGAGGATAATACCGTGAATACAGTTTTACAGGCGAAGGGACTTTGCAAGACCTATATCGTGAACAAGAGGCAGAACAATGTGCTCAAAAACATCGACCTTGAGATCTCGGAGGGCGAGATGGTGGCCGTCATGGGGCCCTCGGGCTCGGGAAAATCCACGCTGCTCTACTGCGTTTCGGGAATGGACAGGGCGACAGCAGGCGAGGTGATCTTCAACGGCCGCGAGACCGCAAAGCTCTCGGACAAGGAGCGCTCGCGGGTGCGGCCCGACGAGATGGGATTCATCTTCCAGCAGATGTATATGATGAAAAATCTTTCGGTGCTGGACAACATAATCCTGCCTGCCGTGAAGTCAAAGAAGAACACCGAGACCCGGAGACAGACCGAGGAGCGCGGTCGCCTGCTCTGCCGCAGGCTCGGAATAGACGATGTCGGCGGCAACGACATCAACGAGGTCTCGGGCGGCCAGCTGCAAAGAGCCTGCATCGCACGCAGCATGATAAACTCTCCCAAAATGAGCTTTGCCGACGAGCCCACGGGAGCGCTCAACCGCTCAAGCTCCGACGAGGTGATGAACGAGCTTCTGTCGCTGAACCGCGACGGCACCACGATCATGTGCGTCACCCACGACACGAAGGTCGCAGCCAAGTGCAGCCGCGTGCTCTATCTCGTTGACGGCGGCATCATGGGCGAAAAGGAGCTGGGGCATTTCGAGGACAGCGAAAAGTCCCTGCGCGACCGCGAAAGAGAGCTGACCAACTGGCTTATGGAGCAGGGCTGGTGAGCCGCTGCACTTGCTTTATTTCCGCCGATGTGGTACAATGGTCTCGGGTGGTGATACTATGACAGATATTCTGATCGTTGAGGACGACAAGGAGGTCTGCACACTTCTGACAGACTTTCTGAGGGCTGAGGGCTACACTGTCTCTGCCGTGGAGAGCGGTGCGAAAGCGCTGGCGCTGTTTGAGCGCTACGGAGCAAGGCTCGTGGTGCTCGACATAAACCTGCCCGACGTGAACGGGTTCGCGGTCTGCTCGAAGCTGCGCGAGAACGCCGACACTCCGATACTGATCGTCAGCGCAAGGACGGACAAGGAGGATAAGCTGAACGGGCTCGGCCTCGGGGCAGATGACTACATCGAAAAGCCCTATGATATAGATATCCTGCTTGCCAAGATAAAGGGTATCTTCAAGAGGCGCTACCAGCGGAGCCTGATCTCTGCCAGCGGTGTCACGCTGAACCTCGCGGACAGGTCTGCGGAGATCGACGGCAAGCCGGCCGAGCTTGCGGCAAAGGAATTCGACCTGCTGGCGCTGCTTATCGAAAATCAGGGCAAGGTGCTGAAAAAGGAGTATCTGTTCAGCACCGTCTGGGGCAGCGACAGCGACTCCGAGCTGCAGACGCTTCACGTCCACATCAACCGCCTGCGGCAGAAGCTGGGCGATGACCCCAAAAACGCCAAGCGTCTGCTGACGGTCTGGGGCGTCGGGTACAAGTTCGTATGAAGGCGTGGAGAAGGCTGTGCATCGCAGCAGTAGTTTTATTTCTTGCGCTTGCGGCAGTGCTGAACGCCGTGCTGATCCGCCAAAGCAGGACCGCCGACGGCAGCTACCGTGTCGAGGCGAAGCGCCTTGCCGACGAGCTTGAAGAAACGGGCAGCTATGACCTTGAAAAATATCCGCATCTCACGGGCGTGTTCTCGGGTGAAGAGCTCTACAAGAGCAGCGAGCATTACCTTATCATTGAGGCCGGCGGCACCCTTTACCGGGTGGAATACGAGCCTGCGGACGAGAGCCGCCGCCTGATCGCTGTGAACTGTGTGCTGGGGGCGCTGTTGCTTTTGATGTGCGGGATACTTGCCTTTATCCGCAGGAGCATCATCAGACCCTTCGGCAGGCTCAAGAACGTTCCCACGGAGCTGGCGAGGGGCAACCTTGCCGTACCCATAAGCGAGGAGAAGAGCCGCTTCTTCGGCAAGTTCACCTGGGGGGTCAATCTTCTGCGCGAGAAGATCGAGAGCGACAGGCAGCGTGAGCTTTCAATGCAGCGCGACAAAAAGCTGCTCCTGCTGTCCCTTTCGCATGACATAAAGACTCCCCTCTCGGCGATCAAGCTGAACGCCAAGGCACTGGCAAAGGGCATCTACACCGACGAGGAAAAGCGCCGCAGCGCCGCCGAGAGCATCAACACCAGGGCAGACGAGATAGAGAGGTTCGTAAGCGAGATAACCAAGGCCGCAAGCGAGGACTTCATGACCTTTGAGGTGTCGCAGGGCGAGGAGTTCCTGAGCCGTATCATTTCCAGGATCAGCGCAAGATACGCGCCGCAGCTAAGCCTCACGGGGACGGAGCTCGTCATCGGCAGCTTCGCCGACTGTATCCTTTCCTGCGACCCCGACAGGCTTGCCGAGGGTCTGCAAAACCTGATCGAGAACGCCATAAAGTACGGCGACGGCAGGAGGATAGAGCTCAGCTTTGACAGGATCGACGGCTGCCAGCTTATCACCGTTACGAATACGGGCTGCACCCTCGAGCCCAAGGAGCTGCCGCAGATATTTGCAAGCTTTCACCGCGGCGGCAACGCCGAAAAGGTCAAGGGCAACGGTCTGGGGCTGTTCATCTGCAAGCGGCTGATGAACCTGATGGGCGGCGAGGCCTACGCCGAGATCAGAGACGGCTGCTTCTGCGCTTCGCTTGTTGTAAGGCTCGCGTAAAATAAAACGGACAAACGGACACACACAGGCGCCGGCCGCATGATCTGCGGTCGGCGCCTGTTTTGCGTTAGCTTATTTACTTGCTTTTCTTCCTGACAACGACTGCTGCGGCAGCAGCAAGCGCTGCAAGACCCATGCCTGCGGCGGCTCCCGTTGCAGGGTTGGTGCTGTTTCCGCTCGGAGCAGGAGCAGGTGCCGGAGTGCTGTCGGGCCGGCTTTCGGGGGTGCTTTCCTCAGGCTTGCTCTCCTCGGGTTTGCTCTCCTCGGGGGTGCTTTCATCCTCGCTTGACTCTTCCTCGGGCTCGGCGATAGTCACCTTCATCATGCCCGCGTCGCTGTCGTTGTGGTTATTGTCGCCGGCTATCATGTACCATACATAATAGTCGCCGGCGTCCGTGGCTGTGGGGACTTCCTCGCTGTATTCCCCTGTGGGGCCTTCCTCGTCGCCGAGGGCATAGACCATCGTGCCGCCCTCAGCCTTGCCTGCGGTCACGAGCTCCTTTGCTGTGCCGTCAGCGGTCAGGTCTTCCTTCGGCACGGCAGGAACTGCCGTTACAGGGTCGGCCTTTGTGATCTTGGCAGTCAGGGGAATTTCAGGGCTGTCCTCATAGTTCTTGTCACCGATGGCCTTGTACCATACATAGTATGTACCTGCATCGACAGCGGTAGGTATGCTCTCAGCGTAAGGCTCAAGAGGGCCGTCCTCATCACCGATAGCGTAAACGAGCGTTCCGCCTGTAGTTTTGCCCGATTTAATAAGCTCAAGCGCCTCGCCTGTGTAAGGCTGTGAATCATTATTGGCTATTGAGATCTCGGGGTAAGCCTTTCTGATGCTTACTACCTTGCTGCCGCTTACGGGGTCAGCCTCATAATTCTTTGATACGATGTAGAAATAAACCGTGTACTCGCCTGCGTTTGTGTACTCCGGATTTATGGTGCTGCCTGCTGTTTCGTAGTTCTCAGCGGTCAGCTCCTCGGTACCGTAGTAAACAACTGCATCGGACTCGCCGACATCAACTGTAATGCCGTGAGCATCACCGTCATAAACTGCATCATAGCCCAAAGCTGTGATCGTGAGAGGTGCTTTTGTGATCGTATACTTGCCGTTTACAAGAGTTGCGTTATAGTTGCTGTTTGCCTGCCAGCCTGTTGTTATTTCGTACTCGCCCACATCGGAGTCCTCATAAACACCTGCTGAAAGCAGAACGCCTATATTATCGCTCTCGACGGAATCGCCGCCTATAGTGTAGCCAAGCTGTGCGAGAGGCTCTCCGTACTGGCTGCTCTTATCGTTTGCTGTGATCGTGATGTTTGCCTTTGCGATGGTAA